>Ga0310345_10004367_pt1 | contig 12854 bp, 14 predicted proteins | sample HC15DNA20500_MG_FD_204667 | JGI IMG/M metagenome (GOLD analysis project Ga0310345, IMG submission 204667) | Marine microbial communities from station ALOHA, North Pacific Subtropical Gyre - HC15-DNA-20-500_MG | ecosystem: Environmental > Aquatic > Marine > Oceanic | place: Pacific Ocean: North... | reverse complement strand
GCTATAGGATTTATGAAAGGCGATGGCTTAACAGCAGATAATTCAAAATCCCTGGATGAATTCATAGAAAAATTGGCTAAAGACGACCTAAACCTTTGGAAGGGCCCTATAAATTATCAAGATGGATCAGCTTTTTTGGCTGATGGTAAAGAAGCCACCGATAAGGAGATTTGGTATCTCCCTATGTTGCTTGAAGGGATTGAAGGGGCATCAACAACTGAATAGAAAGAAACTAGGTAGACTTCATGTCTTTGAAGTTACTCAATATAAGCAAGAATTTTGGAACCGTCTTAGCTAATAACGATATATCTATCGATATAGGCCAAGGTGAGATTCATGGATTGCTTGGTGAAAATGGAGCAGGGAAATCTACCTTAGTTAACATAATCTCCGGATCGTTGACAAGCGAGGCAGGAACAGTTGAGCTTGATGGAAAATACCTGGATCTGTCGTCTCCCACAGATGCGATAGAGGCGGGGATTGGAATATTACATCAGGAACCTTTGGTCTTTCTTCCCTTTTCCATTATTGATAATTTTCTTGCCGGCTTACCTAAATCCCGTGATTTTGACAGGAAACTTGTACGTGATGATATACACAAAATATGTCAAGAATATGGATTTGATCTAGACCCGGACACTGTTGCGTCAAGTCTAACCATAGGGGAAAGACAGCAATTGGAAATAGCTAGATTACTTTGGATGGGCGCGCGAGTATTGATTCTAGACGAACCCACCACGGCTATTTCAGAAACCCAACGAGAAAATTTATTCACGACTATCGAACGACTTGCTGCAAACGGAATGTCTGTTATTTTTGTTTCACACAAGTTGGATGAAATTCAATCAATTTGTGATCGAGTGACTGTTCTGAGAAAAGGTGTGTTGATAGATACTCTGACTGTACCTTGTCCTACTTCAGATTTAGTGAATCTTATGTTTGGGGGTTACACACAAGCTATTCCGCAAAATCAAACTGTTCTAGGTCAAGATCTACTTATTCTGGATGGTATTTGTGCAAGGGAGGAAACCACGGCCATTGAAGAGGTACATTGTAAATTTTCTGAAGGCGAAATAATTGGGCTAGCGGGGTTAGAAGGTGCAGGTCAGCGTCTTTTGTTGAGAACCATTACAGGATTAACAAAAAGCTACAGGGGTAGCACGTATTTCAAAGGGGAAAAAATAACGAAGCATTCTTATAAATGGTACATGGAAAATGGGTTTCATTATCTTCCCGCAGACAGATCAGGTGAAGGTTTAATTCAGGGATTGACTATAACTGAGCATTTTGCCTTAACCGGGAACCAAAGTCGTAAGACAATAGATTGGAATAAATCTCGACAATTAGCCGAAGACAAATTACAGGAATACTCTATTCGCGGAACTGTTAACTCAAAGCCTGAAGATTTGTCAGGAGGAAACCAACAAAGACTTTTGCTAGCACTTATGCCGAATAATTTGTCGGTTTTATCGATGGAGCACCCTACTAGGGGACTGGATATAGAATCTGCGGAATGGATTTGGAAGGAACTTTTAGCCCGCTCGAAAAATGGGACCATCATAATATTTTCCTCTTCAGACATAGACGAATTAATAAATTTTTCAGATCGAATATTGGTGTGTTTTTCAGGTGAGATTATTGGAAACCTATCATCAAAAGAAACAACCCCATATGAAATTGGTTCCCTAATCGGCGGCGTCCAACCATGAAAGGGATCACCGGCCCCATTTATTACTATTCCACGGCTGTATTGGTATCTATGGTTTTTGTTTCCATTCTTTTGGCCTTGTTCAAGATCCCTATTTTCGAAACTTATACACTTCTGATCACAGGGTCTTTGGGGTCAATGACCAAATTAGGTGACACACTTATGGTTAGTGTGCCATTAATCATAGCCTCGGCCTCGTTAGTTATAACTTTTAGGGCTGGCCTTTGGAATATAGGGGTAGAAGGGCAAATAATAGCGGGGGCAGTGGCTGCTTCGTTTATCGCTAGAGAAATCCATATGTCGCCGGGACTTTTGTTACCTACAATGATAGTTGCCGGATTTTTAGGAGGAGGTTTCTGGGGGCTTTTAGTGGGGTTACTTAAAGTTAAAGGAGGGGTTAACGAGATTTTTGGTGGTCTTGGGTTAGATTTTGTTGCGACAGGACTTGTAGTTTATCTTGTAATTGGCCCTTGGAGTAGGAAAGGAATAGCATCCACTAGTGGAACAGAACCCTTTCAAGACAATGCTTGGTTTCCCACTATTGAAGGATTTAGATTGTCGCCGCTTGCAGTGTCAATATCCCTGCTTGTTGTGCTTATGGTCCTATTTGTTTTCAATAGGACCCAATTTGGCCTTAGGCTAAGGGCCATAGGCTTGAACCCGAATTCAAGTTACAGGTTTGGTATATCTACATCCAGGTATATTTTGATGGCGTTTATATTGGGAGGTGCTGTTGCTGGATTAGCAGGAGTAACACAAGTAGCGTCAATACACCACAGATTAATCCCTTCTATTTCTGGCGGATACGGCTTTTTGGGGATTCTCGTGGTTCTGTTGGCTGGATATAGACCTTCCTTAGTAATACCAATAGCATTTTTCTTCTCTATGATTGCCATTGGTAGCATTCAATGGCAGCTAAGGCTAGGTCTACATTCTTCCTTGGGCGGGGTGTTCCAGGGAACATTGGTGCTTTCAGTAATTTTAATAAGTGCAATGAGACTTCTTCGGCAAAGAAGAGAACTACATGTTAAGGCAGGGGAATAAATGAATCCAGAGAGTCTCGCCATTGTCATTAGCTACGCGACCCCTTTGGTTTTCGCCGTAATAGGGGAGACTATCACCGAAAAATCTGGTGTAGTAAATTTGTCCTTAGATGGGAGTATGCTCCTTTCAGCCATGACTGGTTTTGCGGTTTCTTTTGCTACTGGAAATGTTGTTTTTGGTTTAATAGCGGGAGGATTAGTTTCCAGTAATATAGCTCTTATTGTCGCTTTTTCTTCTATACGACTGCGATTAAATCAAATAGCAGTCGGCATAGTATTAACCTTACTAGCTGCGAAACTAGCAGCTTTTCTGGGTCAAGATTTTGTGAGAAAACCAGGGCCATCAGTTCAAGATTTGCACATTCCAGTGTTGGGAGACATACCGGGCGTAGGGCCTATACTATTCCAACAAAACTTACTCGTGTATTCCAGTTACATACTCGTCGGGCTCTCCTTTTGGTTTATTTTCTATACAAGACAGGGATTGAATTTACAGGCTGTTGGCGAACGACCTGAGGCAGCTTACGCGAGAGGTATAGACGTTAATAAATTGAGATATTTCTACACTGCATTGGGTGGATTTCTAGTGGGGTTGGGCGGTGCTGCTTTTTCTTTGGATGTAAAACTTGGTTGGTCAGACGGGCATATCACTAATTTTGGCTGGATAGCATTGGCAATAGTCATTTTTGGAGGATGGCATCCTATCAGGGCGGCATTGGGATGTTATTTGTTTGGTATTTTACAATTGGTGGCACTTAAATTACAGCCACTCCTCCCTCAACTTTCTCAGGTCCTCCCCATAACTCCATTTCCATTGATGATCATGACACTTCTTTTTATCAATCATAGAAAAATTCAATACCTGCTTCAAAAAAATAGTGTATTCGGTCGATTCATAACTGGAAGGGCGCCTTCTGCCTTAGGCGAATCATTCCAACGGCTATAGAATTTGGGGAGGTATTAAGGCGACAATGGGTTCAGCTAACGACTATGTAGGAGAATAAATTGGCTCGAAAGATAGATCCTGAATTGGATGGGTTAGAAATACTATATTCTAAGTATGAAATATTATCGACGGTTGCCTCTTTGGCCCGATCAATGGCTGAGTATTACGATAATCTGAGCACTGTTAATGTAGTACCGGTAATGACAGGAGGAATGCAATTCTCGGCTTTTCTTTTGTCAGAATTGGAGAGGATACAACCTGGCAAATGGTTAGTGTCTCCTATATTTGCATCAGCTTATTCAAGCGATGAAACTTTAGCGGAACCTACAATAGAATTTCCCATAACTTTTGACAATCGGGTTGATTTCCAAGCACCAACAATTGTAGTGGATGACTTATTAGATACCGGGACTACCATGATGAAATTGATGAAGGATATACAATCAAGGGGACTCCAAAAAGTGGATTTGGCTGTGTTGATAGATCGAGAAAGAAATGAACCTAAAGGAATAGTGCCTCGGTTTTGTGGGTTTCAACTTAAAAGTGACCGATGGTTGGTTGGGTTTGGGATGGATAGTGAGCAGAGATACAGAGGGCTTGAAGCAGTGTACGTCCAAGTATAGATAGGTAAGGTTGCGTTTTCTTCGTAGTATATTTTTGAACTTTCCTAAAACCTTTCAGCCTATTTTGTTCTTGTTTGGAATTCTAGGATTGATCTACTTTAAAATGTACGCATATTGAAATACTTAATAACAAAGGAGAAGTAATGCCTTTAGATGCATTTAATTTATCAGGTAAGGTTGCTTTAGTGACTGGTGGGAATAGTGGCATTGGTTTGGGGATGGCCAAAGGGTTGGCCGAATCCGGAGCAGATATTTGCATATGGGGAACGAACATTGAGAAGAATGAGAGATCTCAAAAAGAATTGAGTGCCATAGGAATCAAAGCCCACGCAATCAGATGTGACGTGTCTTCAGAGGATCAAGTTGAAACGGCTTTTCAGGAAACTTTAAATGTTTTTGGGAAGGTTGATTCCTGTTTCGCTAATGCAGGGGCTGGTGGGGGAGCTCCATTTCATGAATTCCCCACTGATCTTTGGAGAAAGGTTATGGGAATTAATCTTGATGGTACCTTTTTCACATTCAGGGCTGCATCCAAACATATGATTGAAAGAGGGGAGGGGGGCAGACTTGTTGGTACTTCTAGCACTTCCGCCATTCATGGGGCTGCCCGAAATGAGGCTTATGCGTCTACCAAAGGAGCAATGCTAGCCATGGTTAGAGGACTGTCAGTTGAAATGGCTCGCTACTCTATTACTGCCAATTCCATTATTCCCGGCTGGATTGAAACTGCTATGACTTCAGCGCGGGTTGGGGACGAGAGATTTGAAGATAGGGTTATGAAAAGGGTGCCTGCTAGAAGGTGGGGCACTCCGGAAGATTTTGCTGGTATTGCGATTTATTTAGCCAGTGACGCTTCCGCGTATCAAACCGGTGAAGAATTTGTGATTGATGGTGGATATACAAGATTTTAAATTGAGAGGGATTTTATGGACTTTGAAGGTAAAGTAGCTTTGGTAACAGGTGGTGGTCGAGGGATAGGAAAAGCGGCCGCGACGAAATTTGCAGAGGGTGGTGCCGATATAGTTATAGCTGATATAGATCCTCATACCGCTAAAGATACAGCTCAAGGCCTTTCAGGCCTGGGGGTCAGAGCGGTTTCTATTTCATTGGACATCGGCGACATTGGTCAGATTGAAAGTATGGTTTATGAGGCAGTTTCGGAACTTGGATCAGTCGATATATTGTTCAATAACGCAGGTTTGACCCGCCACATAAGCTTTTTTGATATACAGGAAGATCATTGGGATCAAATAAATCGTGTTAATGCAAAAGGTGCTTTTTTCTGCATGCAGAAGGTCGCTAACCAGATGGTAAAACAAGCAAGAGGAGGCAGAATTATAAATACGGCCTCTATTGCTGGGAAAGGTTATAGAAGAGCCTCAAATGCTGCATACGCCGCTAGTAAAGGCGCAGTAATTGCAATGACTCATAGTGCTGCTAGTGTTATGGCTGAATACGACGTAAATGTTAATGCAATATGCCCTGGCATCGTTCAAACTGATATGTTAGCGAACATTCTTTCTTTAAGGTCTACGGAACTTGGTGCCAGTTCAGAAGAGGTTAAGGCGATGATGACAGAAGAAATTCCTCTTGGCAGACCAAATGATGCGGATGACGTGGCTGCTTTGGCAGTTTTTTTGGCTGGACCTGGTTCTAGAAATATTACTGGGCAAGCTTTCAATGTTGATGGTGGAATGATCATGCATTAGAGGAACGATGAGATGACGAATTAGACGGACACTATTCGAGATTAAAAAGCACAAATCTATACGGAATCACTTAATGGAACATGTAAGTAATATAGGGAAAATAGAGAATGAAAGTTAATAGATTTGGTGATACAGAGTTACAAGTTTCAGAATTAGGTTTTGGATGTGGAGCGGTTGGCGGGCTGATGGTTTTAGGCGATCATAAAGAGATGATGAATGCAGTGGAATACGCCATTGATTCTGGCATCAATTATTTCGATACTGCTCGCATGTATGGTGATGGACTGTCTGAAATTCATACTGGCGCCATCCTCAGAGAATTAAACAAGGCTGATTTGCTAATTGGGACGAAAGTGCGAATTGCGGGAGATGAATTTGAAGATATTGCAAAGACTATTTCAGATCAAATAGAAAATAGTTTGCAAAGGCTTGGAATTGATACCGTAGATATTGTTTACACTCACAATACTATAGGCGCAGAGCGAAACGTATCTTCAGGGACCCTTTCCGTGGACGACTTGAATTCAATAGTGGAGGTTTTCGAAAAGGCTGCTGCCTCGGGAAAATTGCGGTACTGGGGATTTAATGGATTGGGTGAAACAGATTCCATAAAAGAAGCATTGGTCCAGTATTCTCCCAGTGGAATACATACTTGCTACAACATGCTTAATCCAACTTCTGGATACCAACTTCCGAAAACCTTTCCATACCAAAATTATAAAGAACTTATGAAGGCGGCATCAGGAGCAGGAATCGGAACTGTCGGAATTAGAATATTGGCTGGAGGAGCTCTGTCAGGGAGTTTGGAGAGGCATCCGATCGCGCAGCAAAATGTGGCCCCCATCGCAACTTCATCCACATTTCAGGAAGATGTAAGTAGAACATCCGCCTTTGAATTTCTATCTAAAGAAGGATTTGTGGATAACCTCGTGGAAGCTTCTGTTAGATTTGCTATCAGCAATGATGATCTCGATATAGCTTTAATTGGGCTGTCGAATTTTGATCAATTAAAGCAAGCAATAGATTACGCTAATCAAGGACCACTGCCCAAAGAAGCCTTAGATAAGATCAGTGAAATATGGTCAGTGTCATAGCCATATGAATGAAGCCTTTTTTAATCGGGATAGTGACAATAAAAACATCTATCATCCAACACTTTTTGCACGAGGACCATGGGATCCCAAAACACTTCACGGTCGGGTTTTGTCAGGGTTGGTAGCTTTTGAAGTTGAGACAAACTGTCTGTCAGACAATGAGGTCGATATTTTTCAGGTCTCAAGAATTACAGTTGATCTTTTTCGACCACCTCCCATGTCACCTTTGATAGTTACCAATCAAATCGCAAGATCTGGTAGGAGGATAAAAGTCATTGATGTAAACATTGCATCAGACATCAAGGGGAGAGGTATTGTAGATATAGCCCGGGGAAGTGTCGTCATGTTGAAGAAAAGTGAGAATCCAGATGGAGAAATATGGTCTCCTACTGCCTGGGGAATTTGCTCTCCATCTGAAGATATGCCAGCTCCGGATGTTGTTCAGAAAGGTCTTGATGGTACGGCCTCTTTACCAATATGGCAGACTGTAAATGTGCAAGATGACACAGGGGAGCCATATGACGAATATAGATCCCAAAACAGGAAACTAGGTGTAAGACGGGCCTGGATCCGGGAAACATATAGCCTGGTATCGGGGATGCTTCCAAGCCAGCTGGTAAGGGTAGCGCAGGTGGCTGATTTTGCTAATCCATTTACAAATTCAGGCACTAAAGGGCTGAATTACATAAATGCGGATATAACTTTGTACCTTCAGCGAACTCCCGTAGGAAGTTGGATTGGCACGGAGACTTTCTATCATGGAGAGGATCGAGGGGTTTCTGTTGGCACTATGTCGTTATATGACAGATGCGGGAGAGTGGGCACTTCAACTGTCTGTGGCTTAGCTCAAGCTCGTTCGTGATGAACCTTTGTTATGTTAGACCGCCTAGTAGGTATTAATTCGATCTGCAAGTAATATTTAGAGGATACTAGTATGGCTAATTTAGGTAAGTGGTGGTCAAGTTACTGTTACGGAGAAATACTGAATTTTATTGCCATAGGTCCTGATGACTTGTACACAAGCCAAGAAATTGAAGTTATGTTGAAAAAATACATTCTCAAACAAAGTGAAACGGATAGCAGTGACTAGGTGCCTTATTCACTATCTGAGATTTAGGAAGAAATCTTTAATGAGGATGATTAATGAAAATAACAGATGTTAAAACTTATATAGCCATGCCTATATATAATCTTTCCTGGTTGTTTGTGGAAGTGCATACTGATGAAGGAATAACGGGGTTAGGAGAATGCTCATGGTATGGCAACAATACCCCGATAGAACAAGGTATTGAGCCAGTATAATGATCGTCATCTTCGGGGGATGAAATACTCTGTAGATTGTAATTTCCTAGTGGCTAATTAATTATTTAAGGTGTGTAATTTATGCGATTCGGCTCTTGGGTTTTCCCTATATCTCAAAATTCAAAAAATGATGGACATGTTATTGACGACACCCTAACTGAAATTGATAGATGGGAAGCTCTAGGGTTTGATTCAATTTGGTTATCTGAACATCACTTTGATGGGGCGACCGCCTATGCTGACCCTGTGGTGTTCGCAGGTGCAATAGCACAGAGAACAAAGAAGGTAACTATAGGCTTTGCCGTAGTTGAAATGGCTTTGCATCATCCGGTCAGGTTGGCAGCGCAAGTGGCATTACTGGACCATCTGAGTCAGGGAAGAATGATGTTGGGTACAGGTAAAGGATCGGCTTTTAATGAATATGAATATATTGGTTTTGGGGTTCCAATGTCGGATGCTGCAGATAGCATTTCAGAAGCTGAAGAGATTATTTTGGAAGCATGGACCGGGGAGCCTGTTGAGTTTAAAGGTAAATATTGGGATCTCGCATTTCCGGAATTGAGGCCGATGCCATTACAGAAACCACATCCTCCTTTATTACGGGCTTGTATCAGTAGGGAATCCACAATTGAAATGGGGTCGAAGAAACGTCCGGTTTTGATAGCAGCTCAGGAAAATAATTCTATAAAAGACAGACTTCAGGTCTTTACAAAATCGTTGGAATCAACGGAAATCACAGAGTTGGAAATAGAGGATATTTTGGACCAGGTGTGGGTCAACAAAAACATTGTGGTTGCAGAAAGCCGTTCTGAAGCAGAAGAAATAGCCTTTGACGGTTATACAAGAGAACAGACTTTTTTCAAAGCCGCTAGGGATAAATATAACCCCAAATCTGGATCACAGGGTCTGTTAAAACCTAGAGAAATATCAAAAAAAGACTTCGATAATATTTTTATAACAGGCACACCAAAAGATGTAGCAGAACAGGTTTCAGAATTGGATAAAATTGGTGTGAAAAATCTCATGATGAAAATTAACACAGGAGAAATGGATCAAAGCATTGTTTTTCGCACAATGGACCTATTGGCAGAACATGTGAAGCCTCTTTTTCCAACTGATTAATTCTCTACAGTATTTTTGAACTACAAAGGTATTCTTAATAAATCTGTGCCCACGATTATTTGTCCGTTAAAAGTTTTGCGTACCCCATCTTGCCATATTTCTTCCTTGTCCAAAAACGGAGAACCGGTCGGTACAAAATGGTTTAGAACTAAAGTTTTCACATTCGCCTGGCTGGCTATTTCCCCTACCTCGGACATTGTTGTGTGCCCTTCAATTATGTGACTCCTGAATGCTTCGTTTCCAGGATAAGTCTTTTCTATAATTGCCTCCACACCCTCAAGATTAAGAACTTCATGAACAAGTATGTCTGCTCCTGAAGAAAAATCTATTAGAGCTTCGCTTTTAGAAGTATCCCCAGAAAAAACTATTACCTTACCATCGATTTGAAAACGATATGAGTAAGATGGGTCGGCCTCCCCGTGAGGTACTTTTATGCAATCTACTTTCACGTTCGAGTCTTGGTAGACGGATGAGTTATGTGTTATCTCCATAACATTGATCATCGACTTGAAATCCGGTCGGGCTTCATGTTGGATTCTAAGATTGATGTCCCAATGCATATAGTCCATATATGAATCGGTCATATTTTTTAGAGGCGGAGGGCCGAAACAGTTAATAGGGCCTTTATGGCCACTTTGCCAGGTGCGTAAAAGTAGTGTTCCATAATCGGCAACGTGATCTGAATGGTTGTGAGTTATAAATATTGCCTTTATTAAATTGGTATCTATTTCTGATTTGGCTAACTGGCCAGTGACACCATCACCGGCATCTATTATGTAGACACATTTATCAACAACTATGGCGCTTGCGGGTTGAGATCGGGCTGCCCATATTCTAGGGCCGCCTCCAGTTCCGAGCAAAACTAATTCAGAGGTTTTTTTGGGTGACATAGCAAGGGTCCGATTGTCTACTGATAGGTTTCATGTTTGAGGTAAACCATATGATGCTTTATCCGTTGAAGAGATTCCTGGAGGCGACGGGCGGATTCGAACCGCCGAATAGAGGTTTTGCAAACCCCCGCCTTAGACCGCTTGGCTACGTCGCCTAATAAAAACTTCAGTGGTGCCGAGGAGGAGACTCGAACTCCTACAGCCTATTCGGCCACAGCGCCCTCAACGCTGCGTGTCTACCAATTCCACCACCTCGGCCTGATAAAATGTCCCCAACTACAACCACCGTGGCAGAAAATTATAGCTATGGTGAGATTGGCTGTCTATAACAAAACTCACTGATGTACCCTGGCGGAGTATGGTCGAGCAGGCGTTATTGGTGAGTTCTCATCGAATCTGGATGATCGGAAGAACTTGTAGTCGTGAGAACTTTTTGATTGCCCTGTCACTAGATCTGCCACCATCTCACCAGTTATGGGGGACAACTTAAAACCATGTCCACTAAATCCGGCTACATTGTAAAGTCCAGAAATGTTTGGTGATTCATCTAGGATTGGGTTCCCATCCGGGGTCATATCATAGAGAGACCCATATCCACCCCTGCAGGTGGCATCGACAAAGTCAGGAAACCGCTTTATGGCCCTGTTCCAAAACCTTGTTATGAAATCGTGGTCTGCATTGAGTCCAAATGTGTTTGGATTCACTATTTCTGACATATCTTCTGGAGCTTCGCCTCCAACTAGTGTGTTAGGTGTGCCATCTGTTCTGTAATAGGCTCCGCAAGTGTAGTCAATAATGATTTGCTCTAATACTTCAAGTTTCGGAGGTCGCCTTAGATGGACCATTTGGACTCTAATTGGAGTGATTGGAAGTGGGACATCATGCTGGCCGAGCAGGGAATTGGCCCAAGGGCCAGTCACATTGATAACAACATCAGCATTTATTTTTCCAGTAGCAGTTGCTACTCCTACAATGCGCCCCCCCTCGACGATTAAATTTTCCACTGGTGTCCTAGTCAATAATTCAACACCTTTTTTTTGAGCTTCAATGGCAAAGGCATAAGTGGTAGCGACAGGATCAGCGTATCCCGCCTCTGGTTCGTACAGGGAGATTTTTACGTCGTCTAAGTTTGCTAATGGAATAAGTTCCATTGTTTTTTCGGGACTCAGAGTTTCTATATTTACCCCTTCTGTTCTATTCATCTCGCCATTTGCTATCGCTGCCCCTGCGTCAGATTCATCAAACAGCAGTATCCTCCCTGTAGTTTGGAATTTGAGGTCATATCCCATTTCCTTCGGCCATTCTTGGAAGAACTTTTTGGCATCAGAAGCCATCCTGACGAGTTCAACATTCAAATAGTGCTCTCGCACCATCGCACCAGATCTTCCAGTGGCACCTGTTGCAAGACCACCTTTTTCGATCAATGTTATTTTTCCCGCATTTCTCTTAGCCAATGCCATTGCTATGCTGGTTCCGTTTACTCCGCCACCAATCACGAGTATGTCAGTATTTACGGTTTCCACTTTGATAATCCTCCGTCAGACCAAATCCGGGAAGTAGATAGTTAGCACAATTATATGCTTAGATAGGTGGATAGTAATCCAATTTGAATGAGAGGAACGAAATGACAGAGATAACACCGATTGCGGCTGAAACATTGGAAGTTTTGAAAAAAATACCTACTCAGACTCTAATTGACGGGCTTTGGGTCAAAGGCTGGCCTTCCACCTATATCGAAGGAGCCAAGCCTCTTCAACTTGGCCAGTCTATGGCCGGCAGGGCTGTAACGCTTAGATTTATTCCTCATAGGCCAGATATAGCTGAGGAGAAACCCAAAAAAGAACAATCAGCAGAGTATGTTGCAATAGAACTTTGCGGTCCAAGTGAAGTGTTGGTTGTAGACGCAATGCGCTGGCAATATAGCTCCATAGGTGGGGATATTAAATTCATGCGTCTGATGCAGCTCCAAGTAGGTGGCTTAGTTACGGATGGGGGAGTGAGAGATAGTGTGGCTTTAAAGGAGTACGGGTTTCCGGTTTATTCGGCTGCCACAACTGCGAAGCAAGGACCAGCCGACTTTTGGCCCTGGCAGGTTAACGATGCTATTCAATGTGGTGGAGTACTGGTTAGACCAGGAGATGCGATAGTAGGGGATGACGATGGCGTGGTAGTTGTTCCTAGAACTGAGGTAGATGAGGTAATCAAAATAGCACATGAAAGAGAGGGAGTTGAGGAGATAATTAAAGCCCAACTGGAGATTGAAAATTGTTCTCCTGGCAAGTATTATCCCTTCAATGAGAACACTTGGAAACTTTATGAAGAAAAAACCGGCCGAAAGAGAGTTCAATGAAAATCTTGACACAAGGCATGCTCTTTTCTACTCTTGATGCAGCTAAATAAATAACTTTGATGGAGAC
>Ga0310345_10004366_pt1 | contig 12855 bp, 11 predicted proteins | sample HC15DNA20500_MG_FD_204667 | JGI IMG/M metagenome (GOLD analysis project Ga0310345, IMG submission 204667) | Marine microbial communities from station ALOHA, North Pacific Subtropical Gyre - HC15-DNA-20-500_MG | ecosystem: Environmental > Aquatic > Marine > Oceanic | place: Pacific Ocean: North... | reverse complement strand
CCAACTGCATGCAGTCGTACATGGCGAGTCCGGCGGTCACCGAGCCTCCCGGAGAGTTAATGTACAGGTCGATATCTTTGTCAGGGTCCTCTTGCTCCAAATAGAGGAGCTGAGCGATCACCAGATTGGCTACCGAGTCTTCAATGGGATCCCCCACGAAGATAATTCGGTTCTTCAGCAGACGGGAGTAGATGTCGTAGGAACGCTCTCCACGCGCTGTTTGTTCCACAACAATGGGAACTAAAGTGTTACGATGCATTAGGTCTCTTTTTCTCCTTTTTCGGGTGGTTCGGACGAGATATGACCCCGATATTCATTGCCAGAAAGCCCGTTCTAGGCAGAATATGGGAAACCTCCTGAGGGGTACACAGTTTGAAAGACCTGAAGAGTTGGAAATTAAACAAGTGATGAACTGTAAGCTCAAAAAGACGATAGGGGCTCTAGCTCTGGCCTTATCTTTAGGCACCGCGCCTACCCTGGGCCAAACGACCGGTTCGGCTCCCAGCAGCGCCGTCATTCAGAGACTTACAAAGCTTTACGGTCCGGTACAACCGGTTCCGGCCAGTCTCATTCCCGGGCTACAGAAAGACCCCCTGGGGCACCTGGTGGCCCTGCAGAAAAGATTTTGGCCTGCTGCCTGGGTGACCAGCACCTTCTACGATTGGAGAACCATCTCCAAATATCGAAGGCACGCCGGACTGCACCTCGGTTACGATATCGCCCTGCCCCTGGGCACGCCGGTTGCCGCGGGCTGGGGAGGCGAAGTGACCGCCGTCGTTCCCTGGACCGATACGGAGTACGGAGTGACGGTGCGTTCTCCCGACGGAACTCAGGTAACGTACGGACACATCTCCCCTCTGGTTTACGCCGGGAGCCAGGTGAGGGCCGGCCAGGTGATCGGAAAGATCGCTTCCGACCACGTGGATGTGAAGATGCGCGATTCCGGCGGTCGGTACGTGCCGTTCGGTGAGGATAGCCGGAGTGGCGCAACCTCCGTCGCCGGAATCCCCTCTGCCTCCAAAACAGACAGGAACACCATCCTCACCACCTGGCTGGTGGCCCACAGCGCCCTGAAGCAGGCGGAAGACGATCTCTTCCTGGCTCGCAACGCGAGTCAAAAGTGGTCGCTGGAGAAGAGAACAGCCGAGCGCAAGATCGAACTGCTGGACGCCACCTTGGAGCGCCTATCCGGTGACGATACCGAGGGCTTAGTCTCCAGAAAAAAGCTCGAAGAGCTGAAAGCGGAACGTCGGCAAGCCCAGGAGACACTGGCGGGAGTTAATCTCCGCTCTAGAGCCACCCCTCAAAAACTAGAACAGCAACGAAATCTGGCCGGACGGAATTTAGATGCGGTTGAATCCTGGGCGCGGGCCGAGGGACTCACCTGGAACGATGCCTTGCAACTGGCGCAGAAAGCGGTTTCCCCCTCCGATGAGCCCGTCTCGGACACCTCACGACTCACCTTGGACGGGCTCAAGCTACAGGTGGAGGAAGGTGCCCAACGTCTGGAGGAATTGGAAGCGCTCTACCAGGCGGGCGGGCTGAGCCAACGAGAAATCGAGGACCAACGCCTCCGGCAGCGCCTTTTGCAAGAAGAGTTCAACCTTCGACAAAAACGAAATTCACGCTAGATTTGCTCTACTTGCGCGCAGGGACCCCACTCCTAGCCCCAGAAACCCGAGAGTGATGCAGGAAGGCCGTACTTCAATGATCCGCTTCAACGAGTGGATCTGTCTCTCAGCCCAATACGAGAAGGCCCTGGCTCGTCTCGGACGCCAGGTCTATCAAGCCTACAGCCGCGGTATTCTAGACGACTTCCCCTCCATCGAGCTGTGCAAAGAGATCTCCGACACCTTTTCCGAAGCCCGCATGCTGCGTGAAGAACTGGAAGAGGAGTTGGAGCGGGACGCCCTGGACGGCCTCAATGTGGAGGAGTCCAAGAAGGCCGAGGAGCTTCTCAAGCTCACCCAGGCTCAGAAGACAAAAAAGAATCTGAAGCTCAAGTTCCACAAACTGATGGGCCGCACAGCCATCAACCGCGCCCTGGCTACTCATCGCGACCGAGTCAAGGAACTCTCCAGAGAGCTGGGTGAGCGCGCAGTCAACAATTTTCGCGATCAACCGGTTATCAAGGTGAGGGGCCACCGGGAACTTTGCAAGCTGGCCGCCCGTCTCGACGAAGACGCGGGAAAAAAGTGGGACGAAATTGTGGAAGGCAACGAGAAAGGGGCCGCGGGTCTCTCCTTTCACACCACGCTGCTTAACTTTGCCGCCAGTTTTGCCAACTTCAGCAAAGGGACACATCTAGGCAAATGGCTCCTGAAGTTCTTCAAATACGACGAGCAAGAAGAGCAAGATAAGCTCTCCAAGCAGTACGAGGGAAGCTCTAGCGCGGGCGCTCTTAAGGCGCAGATGGAGGAGATCGACGAACCTCACCTGGATGTGGGACGAGAGATCGTCAACATGCAGCAAGAGTACGAAGAAGCTCCTGATGAGTGGAACTTCGGAGAAGAGCAAGACCCGGAACCGGAACCGTTTCCTTCCGTTCAAGAATCGCCGGGTGCCGAAGAAGAACCGGAGAACAATCTCTGGGGGACGGAATCGGCGAGCTGGGAGCCAGAGGACGGCATCGACGAAGATTTCCTCGATGTGGTCAGCGAGGTGGCGGAGCCCCAGCCCGAACCGGAGCCCCAGCCCGAACCGGAGCCCAAACCGGCACCGAAGCCGGAGCCCCAGCCCACTCCCCAAGAGTTTAGGCCCACTCTTCTGCGCAACAAGCCCGGTGGAAACAGTCCGGACCCTTGGAAGCAAGAAGAGAAAGAGGAGTCTTCTCCCCTGCGTGGGGCTCCGCCTTCGGTGCAGAAGCCGAAGGAAGAACCGGAGGACTGGGGATGGGGCACCAGCCCCGCCGAGGAGGACCCGTTCTCACCCTCGACCCAAACTTCTGAAAGCTCCCCTGGGTCGCCGCAACTCGCTTCGGCGCAGAACACATCCGAGCCCGACGTGGACCCGTTCGCCCAGTACGGAGAGATGGAATCTGCGCCCGCAACCTCGGACGGATGGGGCGTGGAGGCAAAGAGCGAAGAAAAGAGTGACGACTGGCCCACCGGTGAATCGGAGCCGGGTAAAGTGCTCTCAAAGCCTGGCGGAAGCAAGCCACCTTTTGTACGGTCCCAGAAGAAAGAGCAACCGTTGGGCGACTGGAGCGCGGAAGAGACTCCAAAACCGTCGGACTCCCCGCCCGCGGACCCGGAACCGGAACCCGACTACGGCTGGGGCACCCCAGAACCGGCACCCAAAGAGAACGCGCCGGAACCGATCGACTACGTGGACGACCCCTCCAAAACTCAGGAGGTGAGACTCCCTATCGACGACCTCACCGGCGACAACTCGGATCCACTTCTGCGACTCTTGGGAGACCAATCCGACTCCGGAAGCTCCGCGCCACCCCCCGCCACCGACAGCGACGAATACGATGATCTGGGTGACGACCTACTGCCGGCCTTCTTGAAAGAACGTTCCGAGGAGGAAGAGGGAGAAGGGTCTACCTTCATTCCCGAACTTCCTTCCTTCCTAGAGTCGGATGACGGCCCGCAGCTAGAAATCGTCCCCTTCGGCACCCAATCGAAAGAAGGCCAGGCAAAAAAAGATGGTGAGGACAGTTCCGACGAGTCGCCACCGAAGAAAACCGAGTAGCGCGACTACCGGTTCAGCTCCCAGATGAGACGAAGGCCGTTCAAGGTAAGGTTCGGTTCAACGCGATCGATGCAATCGGTCAAACTTGAGAGGGTCTTTGCAACTCCCCCGGTACCCACTACAGTGATCTCCCTACGTGGGTCTACGGAGTCGGGAGCTAACTCGCAGGCGATCCGCTGAATCATCCCTTCCACCAGCGCCACGTAACCGAATAGGACCCCCGACCGAATAGCGTCGATGGTAGTCTTGCCGATGGCCGCCGGGGGCACCACAAGCTCCACACGAGGTAGCTTGGCAGTCCGCCCGGACAAGGAATCCACCGCAACCTCCAAGCCCGGTGCTATGGCGCCCCCCAGATAATCCCCATTGCGGTCGATGGCGTCGAAGGTCGTAGCGGTTCCGAAATCGACCACTACGGCCGGTCCCTCCACCGCATCCTTCACCGCGCAAGCGTTCACGATCCGATCGGCCCCCACCGAGCGCGGCTCCTTCACCAACACCTTCACCCCGGTTTTCACACCCGCCTCAACAACCAGTGGTGTGATCTCTAAATAGTCTGAACAGGCCTGCACATAGGTTCCGGTTAGAGGCGGTACCACCGAGGCGATACACACCCCTTGGAGAGTACGAGTATCAAAGCCCCCGTGGTGAAACAGACCCACCAGGGCCATTCCCACCTCATCCTTGGTGGCGTGCCGGGAGGAACGCAACCTCCAGTCGGCCTCTATACGGTCCTCCTGGAAAACCCCCAGAGTAACATTGGTATTCCCGATATCGATAGCTAAGAGCATATTTTAATATTGTCGATGAGGCGTACCTTGCCGACTCGCACAGCCACAGAACAGTAACCTCCTTCGAACTCCTCCTCTCCTTGAAAGCGGTGAGTTAACTGAAAATCGAGGAGATCGAAACGTTCTACGTCCGCTTCCTCCCAAGTGGCCAATATGCGCAAAAATTTGCCACGAAGGCGGCGGGCCGACCTCTCACCACCACCGAACTCTTCGGCCACGCCGGCAAGGGCTCGGTGAATCAGCGGTGCTTTTTCGCGCTGCTCGGCTGTGAGATAACGATTGCGGCTGGAAAGAGCCAGCCCGTCGGACTCTCGCACGGTAGGGAGACCGATAACGCCGGTCGGTATCAGCAGATCCGCAACCATTCTTTTAATCACGGTGAGTTGTTGCAGGTCCTTTTCACCGAAGAAAGCGAAATCGGCCTGTACCGCGCCGAAGAGTTTACACACTACAGTAGCAACCCCCTGGAAGTGACCGGGCCGGGAGGCCCCTTCAAATTTACTCTGCAGTGGATCCACTCGCACAACCGTTTGATGACCTTTCGGGTAGAGCGTGTCAACCTCGGGAAACCAAACCACATCCACACCGGTCCGTTCACACAAGCTTCGGTCCGTCTCACCGGTGCGAGGATACTCTTGAAAATCTTCCCCCGGCCCGAACTGGGTGGGATTGACAAAAACGGAGACAACAACACTGCGGCACCTCTCCTTGGCCGACTCCATGAGTGTTTGGTGACCCCGATGAAGAGCACCCATGGTAGGTACAAACCCTACCGGCCCCTCCAATTCTGAACGTGCTCGTCTCAAATCCTCCAGAGAGCTTACAACCTTCAACCGATATGAACTCGCTCTCGTTTGATTCGACGAAACTGTCGATCTAGCTCGGTGAGAGTGGGTGTAGCTACTCTTCGCTCGGCCGCTCTCCGAAGCACCTCTCCGTTAATGAAATCGTACTCTGTGGGACGATCATTCCGAAAGTCCGCAAGGGTGGAGCAGATATTTTCAGAGGTTTGGCAAGCGACCCGGCGAGTCAGTTCCCAAGCCGACACTTCACCCCAAGAGACCCCGCAGGCTTGAGCAACTTCCTCTACCTCCCGAGCGGCGCTCGCGGTCATCTCTCGAGTGCGGCGATCGAGGATAACTTCCCCGTTGGTAAGGTTGTGTACGGTCGCCACCACGTTCAATGAGGCGTTTACAGCCAGCTTCTGCCAAACGGCCAGAGCCGGATCGGACTGCACGCGGTAAGCAAAGCCCGCCCGCACCAGAGGCTCTTGAAAAACAGAGGCCGGCGGGAGACCGATCCAACCGCTCTCTCCACCTACAATCCGACCGGGGGCCAAGCTTCTAACTCCGTAGGTGCACAAGCCTCTCTCCACCGGGGTGGGACAGAGCTTGCTCCACGATTCCTCCGGTCGGAGCCCGTTTTGAAGCACGAGAATCGAGGTGGGCGTGGGCGCCTCTTTCAGGGTGCGTATGCGGGACTCGTTCTGAAAGCACTTCAGTGCCACAAACCAACGGTTATGAGCTTTGATTCGTGTGACATCGCTCACGCACGTTACCGTGGGAATATGGGAGAACTTCTCCGCCAGAGCGCTCAATCTCACCGACGGAGAGCCGAAGATCTGCAACTCCTCACCAAGAGTAGCGAGGCGTGAGGCGAGAAGAGTGGCGACGGCCCCTGTCCCCACGATCAACATGATTGGCTCTCTTCCTGAAATTTCAGGAGTTCATCGGAGTCCATTTGGCGGGTGTGAGCGGGCGCCGGGAAGGAGCCCTCACGAACCTCGTCACGGAATCGTTCCAATCCTCCGATAACCTCTTGGCCCAGTTGACAATAGGCCTTGGCAAAAGGGGGTCGAAAGCCTTCGGTGAGACCCAAAAGGTCGTGCCACACCAACACCTGTCCGTCGCAGTGCAGACCGGCTCCGATTCCGATAGTGGGGATAACCAACTCCTCGGTCACCCGTTGAGCCACCTCCTCCGGAACCGATTCCAAGACCAGAGAGAACACACCGGCGTCCTGCAAAAGTTTAGCGTCTTGAAGGAGAATTTTAGCCGCTTCAGCGGTACGCGCCTGGGGCCGAAAACCGCCTAGTTGGCGAACCTTCTGAGGGGTGAGTCCGAGGTGGCCCATGACCGGAATACCGGCCGAGACCATGGCCCTCACCGCCGGAATTCTCTCAGAGCCACCCTCCAATTTCACCCCATCCATGCCGGCTTCTTTGAGGAATCTACCGGCCGATTGAACTGCATCCTCCGGGGTACCGTGATAGCTTAAGAAAGGGAGATCGCCCACCAGAAAAGGGGTGCGGGCACCGCGAGATACGGCTTTAGAGTGATGGAGCATCTCCTCCAGGGTAACGGGGAGGGTGGTCTCGTGACCGAGACAGACCATGGCGACCGAATCGCCCACCAGTATGACATCCACTCCCGCCAATTCGGCGAGTCGTGCGCTTGTGCTGTCGTAGGCTGTGACCATGACGATCTTGTCACGTTCAGCCTTTCTTTGTTCGAACTGCTGGAGTCGAAACTTCGTGCGACCTCGATGGGTCGCTTGAGTGAGGTTGAGAACCGTAGACATCGGTACCCTCCTTTCAGGTAGGGGCCAGTCGGAATCAACTGTATGATTTGAGATTTTTTTGGTCTCTTTCAATCGCTTGATAAGAGCCTTGGGAACATCTTAAATTCTACTTTAAGAAAAACCTCTTGAAAAGTGGAACGATTGCACTTCCTTCACTTCATCTTTGAGAGAGCGCTCGAACAGGGTCATGGATGCTGTTCGAGGACAGATGACCAAAAATTGGGAGCCTGGTGGATGACCCTCACAATCCTTCCGGCTCGCCTCCACGCGAAGAGCGTGAGGGTGGGAGTGATAGTAAGCGGCGAATTTTCGGCCCTCTCCGCGCGCCAGATAGAATTCGTTCAGTAGCCACGAGTCATCCAGGAAGAAACGGTTCTCGAAGAGCGGACCGGGAGAAGGGGTCCACCGAGTCACCTCGTCGCTCCCTTGAAACCAGAGCAATCCGCAACACTCCTTCCCGGATGCGTCTCGGGCTTCGGCCAGAAGCGCCTCAAGGACGGAAGAAGAAATCCTCACCCGACTTCTACAAAAGGCGTGGGCTCCACCGGGATGCGCGCCAAAACCACCTGATCATTGTCTTCCTCGGCCCAGCCTAAGAGTGTCCGACCGTCCAGTACGGCGGAATCACCGCAAAACGGCGTTTCGTCCTCCTCACCGTAGCGGTTGGCCGCCACCAGACAGCTGTGGGTGTCGCGCAACCGCCAAGCCCAATAGTTCCAAACCTTAAAACCTTGATCCAGCCAGTTTGTGGGAAAAGCGATGATCCGGATCTTCTCCTCGATCAAAAACTGGATAAAGCGATCGTCGTTGAGATCCATGCAGATCCCCAGACAGCAACGTGAGCCGTTTTTGGCGGTCCACACCGGATAGGGGGTGTCACCAATATCAGCCCAAGTTTCGTCTGCTTCGAAGAGAAGCTTCTTGCGGTAAAACTGAATCTCTCCGTTGGGAAAGCAGACGGCGGCGGAGTTATAGAGTTTGCCCGTCTCTTTGTCCAGTTCGGGCCACCCGAAGCAGACGGTTACCGACCACTTCCGGGCCTCCGAGGAAAAGAGTCTTACCGTTCGCCCGTCTCGCCCTTCGCAGTAGGGCAATATGGACTCCCGGTCCGGGAAAATGTAGCCGGAGGTACACATCTCCGGGAGAACGATGAGTTCCACCTCGGCCATAATAGCTTGACGAAGAAGAAACAGGAGCCGGTTTCGATTGCTGTCCGGCTTACCACGCTGGGGCTCGTACTGTACGGCGGCAACAAGGCTGCCGGGAGATTCTCTGGTCACGACTTGGGTTAGTTTAAAACACCCTTATAACGAAAAGCAAGACGGATAAACTGCTGGGGGTTGAGTTGATGAATTTGCACGACGGGCTCCAAAATTTAATCCCGCAGATAGTACACTCATCGTTGCGGTGAGAGGTTGCGAAAAAGTTACACGAAGGATGGATTGTGAGGGGAAGTAGCAGGGTAGACATGACGGCTTTTGAAGATGGCGCCATGAGTGATCTAACCCTTGTGATACTAGCTGCCGGAATGGGCAGCCGATATGGCGGTTTAAAACAGTTGGACGGAGTGGGCCCGAACGGCGAGGTCATCATGGAGTACTCCATCCACGACGCCATAAAAGCGGGGGTGAATCGAGTAGTCTTCGTAATCCGCAAGAGTTTTGAAGAAGCTTTTCAGGAGTCCATCCTGGCTCGACTCCCGGATCGTCTCGATGTACGACTAGCCTACCAAGAGTTCGACGATCTCCCCCCCGATCTACCGGCCGACGTAGACCCGGAAAAACGGGAGAAGCCGTGGGGGACCGGACACGCAGTGTGGACAGCTCGGGAGAGTGTAAAAACACCCTTCATGGCAATAAACGCCGACGACTACTACGGACCTGAAGCGTTCGCGAAGTTAGCCGGTCATCTCACTTCTGAGGAGAGCCCTCGCCCCTGCATGGTGGGGTTTCGGCTCACCAACACTCTCTCGCCCAGCGGAACTGTTTCCAGGGGGGTCTGCGAGGTAGAGAACGAGACCCTGCAACAGATCACCGAGCGGACCGAGTTACAATTAAAAGAACCAAACATGGTGGTGGACAGCGATTCGGGTGCAACCTATCCTGAGAATACGGTGGTGAGTATGAACTGCTGGGGATTCTCCGCCGATTTCATGGATTTTCTCGGCGAACGGTTTCACCATTATCTTCAATCGATCTCCGGACAAGAGAAAGCCCTACGGCGAGGGGAATTTTATCTTCCTGCCGCGGTGGATGAGTGGCGATCCCAAGGCCGAGGTGAAGTGAAGGTTCTGGTCTCCGAGGAGTCGTGGCTAGGGGTCACCTACCCGGAAGACAAAGAGACGGTGGTCAAGGGAATACAACAGAGAGTGGAGGCGGGTTTCTACCCGAGAAATTTATGGGCGTAGAGCTAGACGAATTAGTCATTCAAGCATTTCTTGGCGGGTCGGACGATTACTCCGTGGCCCCCCTTGGGTCCGGTTTGATTCACCAAACCCTGCTGGTGAAGGCTGCCGGTGAAGAGTACGTCTTTCAGCGCCTCAACGACCATGTTTTCCCCAACCTGAGGCAGGTCATGGAAAATATCGAGAAAGTAACCGCCGCCCTCCGGTCCAAGGAGGCGCCGACCCTTGAGTTTCTCAAAAAACAAGGGGAGAACGATTATCTCTGCTCCGATTCTCAGGGCAAGGTGTGGCGGTGTAGTCGTCATATTCCGGGAAGCACCACCTTTGATACCCCGCCCACACCGGTTCACTTAAAAAACGCGGCCAGGGCCTTCGCCGGGTTCGCTAAATGCTTGTCCAACGGCACTCCGCTCGCCCTCCATCCAACCATCGAGGGCTTCCACGACACTCCGAAACGGTACGAGCGGATGGAGAAATCGTGGGATTCAGCCTCCGATGAACGCCAATCCTTGGCCGATTACTACGCTCTGCGACACGCCAAGAACGGATTCCCGGAGTTTGGCCTGGGCGGGTTGCTGGCCCCACATGTTCCACAAACCGTTTCTCATAACGACACCAAACTGAACAACTGCCTGTTTAAGAAAGACTCCTCGGAAGTTCTGTGCGTCATCGATCTGGATACGGTGATGGAAGGAAGTTGGCTCATGGATTTCGGCGATCTGTGCCGTACCGCTATCTGCTCTCAACCTGAAGACACCACCGACCTGGACCAGATAGAGGTGGACCTGGAGAGATTCCAGGCCCTGGCCGAGGGGTATGCCGAGGTTTTTGGGGAGCAGATCAATGAGGAAGAAAAGAAGCGAATGGTTTACTCCGTCTTTCTTCTCACCTACGAGTTGGCGCTGCGGTTCTTCACCGACTACCTCCAAGAGGATCACTATTTCGGGGCCAAGTACCCGGAGCACAATCTGGATAGGGCACGCTCTCAACTGACCCTGGCCCTCAAAGTGGCGGCGGCCAGAAAAGAGATGGAAGAGATCGTGGCAAACGCCTTTTGCGCTGCGGTTTAACGCTCTTGTGACACCCTAGACTTATGTTAAGGGTGTGCAGATCTCATCTACTATCGGCGCTCCGCCGAAAACCGTTGTTACCGCCTATCTTGATGGAACAGCCGACTTTATTCAGCCCCCCGTCCTGAGTGGACACGACCAGTTCTCCAAGGCAGTGGAAGCCCCCCATCTGGAGGCCTCCATTACGGGAGGCAGACTGTCCCAAAGTCAGGAGGTAAAAAAGGGAGTGGCTTACCTTGCCGGCGGAGGCTCCGTACTGGCCCTGGGAGCGGCCGCCGGTTGTCTCATCAGCAAGGAAGTGGGACTACTGGCCTCACTTTTGAGTGTCCCCCCCGTTTTGATGGGCGCACGTCATCTGCAAACAGCCTTCACCGAGCGTGACTTTCAACCGGGCTCACCGGAAGACGGCGCCCAACGTCTTACAAAAGCTTTGAAGGAGAACGAAGAGAGGCATCCCGCAGCTCGCAAAGTGGCGTACCTGTCCGGTCACGGCTCCCACAAAAGGATCGCCGGCTTCACCCCCTCAGATCTGGGAGATATTCTGAAGAAGAGCCCCGTAGACCTCACCATTTTGGATGCCTGCACCACCGCGCAGCTGGAGGTTCTTTCCCAGCTCGCTCCGGGAGCAGGTTTGGTCCTCTGCTCGACCCTACCCGTACCAGGTCGAGGACTGCCGATTGAGAAAATGTTCGAAGATTCTCCGAATCCCGCCCTCCAGGCCTTTCAGGAAGCTAAAGACTCCACGTCCAATCTCAGTTTGATCGACAGCAAGATCGTAGAAAAGTCCCTCCTCCCCGCCCTGGACGACCTGGGCAACGCCCTTTCCCAACAGATGGACGGGGGCAATAGAGATGAAGTTGTGAAGAGTGTGCGTAAGAGCCGAAATCCAGACCTCATATCCCCGCGTGTGGAGTTGGGCAGCTTCCTATCCCGGCTGAAGGAAAGCCCTCTGGCCCCTTCCATGGGAAAGACCATAGAAAAGGCTGAAGCGGCCTTCAAGGACAGTGTGGTAGAGAGTACAGGCTTAACATTCACCTTCCGGTTGGACGGAAAAGAGAACAGTGAGCTTCCCCCAGGCTGGAACCGCTTCGTGGATAAGCTGGATCTGAAATGGAAGCCCATACTGCCCGCCTTCTAAAGCGGTTTACATTTCGTTCTCAATTCAAACTCTCTCCCGTTTTATAATGAGCGTGCTCATCTCCCCATAAAGAGACAACAGGGAGTCGAACTATGCACATAGGATCATCACGAACATTTCAACCCATACCGGGAGAGGCGCTGGTCCGTTTAAAAAATTCCGGGCCGAGCTTGAGCAGCGATATCTTTTCAGAGTACGACTCACAAATCGTGGAACGCTTTGAAATGGGGGCCAATTCGCTTGCCTCACATTCACCCGATGTGGTGAGGATCAAGCTGCCCGACGGAGCAAACTTAGACGATGCGCTGGCCCGCTTGAAATCCGACGACAGAGTAGAGTTCGCCGAGCCCAACTACAGATTTCAACTCTCTAAGCCCACCGTGGAAGGGGAGTCCGAGACTCCGAACGACCTTACTTCGAAGTTGTGGGGACTGCACAACACCGGATTGGACGGGGGGCGAAAAGGGGCCGACATCAGCGCCAAGGAGGCGTGGGCCGTTACCCAGGGGGACCGCTCGCCCACCGGGCCTCTCATCGCGGTCATCGACACGGGGATCGACTACAACCACCCGGACCTCCAAGAGAATATGTGGACCAACCCCGGTGAGATCCCCGGAGACGGAATCGACAACGACGGCAACGGTGTGGTGGATGATGTACACGGCTTCAACGCCTTTCATCAAACAGGCGATCCCCTGGACGGACATTCTCACGGGACTCACTGCGCGGGAACCATCGGCGCCGTGGGCAATAACGGTGAGGGTGTGGTGGGTGTGAGCCCGAAGGCCAGGCTCATGGCCGTCAAGATCTTCGACGACGAAGGGGTCTCCACGTCCGCCTCAATCTTGCGAGGAATACTCTACGCCAACCAGATGGGAGCGGACATCACCTCCAACAGTTGGGGAGGCGGACCTTACAGCGAAGCCGTCAAGCAAGCGTTTCAATCCAGCGAAGCCCTCCACGTGGTGGCCGCCGGGAACGACAAGACGGACAACGACAAGGTGGACTACTATCCGGCGAACTACGAAGTGGACAACATGATCGTGGTCGCCGCTTCCGACCGCAGAGACGAGCGCGCCGACTTTTCCCAATGGGGCGCCACCAAGGTCGATGTGGCGGCCCCCGGCAAAGATATCTGGTCCACCGTACCGGATGGGCGCTACGCTTCCTACAGCG
>Ga0310345_10004365_pt1 | contig 12857 bp, 19 predicted proteins | sample HC15DNA20500_MG_FD_204667 | JGI IMG/M metagenome (GOLD analysis project Ga0310345, IMG submission 204667) | Marine microbial communities from station ALOHA, North Pacific Subtropical Gyre - HC15-DNA-20-500_MG | ecosystem: Environmental > Aquatic > Marine > Oceanic | place: Pacific Ocean: North... | reverse complement strand
GCTACGCCCGCCCTCCGGCTGGAGACAGCGGCCATCTTGGTTGTCGATGCCGGACAACTTGGTTGTCGGTCATCAGCGCCGGTTCATTCGCCTCTTAGGCGGAGTATATCGATGCCCTGTCCGGTAATGCGGACGCGCCACTCCTCGGGTCCGTCCCTCTTGCCGGGTTGAAGCTCGACGATCCTTTCCCGAAGAGCGTGGTGGTCCCGAAGATAGGCAAAGTTGAACTCGAAAATCTCGTCCGGTAGGGCGACCGCCTCTCGGAGGTCGTCGAGAGACCTCATCTGCGGAAAGGCCAAGAGAAGGGCTTCCAGTATCGCGGCCTGCGCCTTTAGATCGAAACGATCCATTCACGACTCTCCATCGTTGGTTGTGGTGACCTGATGGTGAACCGCCGCCGGGGGTTGAGGCAATCTCCGGCGGTTCTTGTCAGTCGACGCGGCGCAGGATCGTGTCGTCATCGAGGACCTGGAATGTCCGATCGTCGATATAGCCCACGGGGCGTCCGTCAATCAGCCGCAACTCCTGCGTTCCGGGCAGCTCGCTGACCTCTCCCTCAGGAGATCGGCCCGTGTTGAAGTCCTGCCAGAGTTGCACGTCATGGCGTCGGCCGAGATCGTCAGCGCATTCGTAGGTTACCAGATGGCGCATCGGCATGGTGGTCCTCCGTTGGCTGGGGTCGGGGCCTGAGGGTGGACCATGGGAGGGCTGATGGCAAACTTGGCTGGCAACGAAAAAGCCCCGCGCGGGGGCGGGGCGGCGCTAATGCTATGCACGTTCCAGCATGTAGATCGGGTTACGACCCGCCCTCATTTGGTCCCGCCTCCATCACCCTGCCCCCGCCGCTTCCTCAACCACCACCCCTCCAGCACTGGCGTGAACGCCACGAACAGGCTCAGCACCGTGAGGGGGCCGAACGCGATCAGCGCCAAGGGAAACACGGGGGCGTCGCGCCAGTCCTCAATGAGCCAGATGCCTACCGTGACTGGCATGATAGCGATTAGGAGCACGCCTGCGAAAATGGCCCGGCGCCACGCTCTCCGCGGCCGCCAGATCACGCCTGACCTTCCCACGCATCCCCATCGTCAGGATCACCGCAGCTCTGGCCGATCATAATAGCCGGGCCAAAGACGAGCAGCACTGCAGCCATGACCGGATCGCAGAGATCCCATCGAAGCATGGCAGTGCCCAGCAGTGACAACCCGGCACCTACAACCATTCCGGTGCGTGGCCCGAGAACTGGTTTGGACGCCCTTCCGGGCAGGAGGGGCTGCAGCGAGAGATAGGAGCCGATGGCCAAGACGGGCCCGATCTCGACCAGGGCCCGACCGCACTCGATACCCAGGCCACCCATGAACCATATCGCTCCGCCGACGAAGGCTGATGCGCTGGCGAGTATGGTCGGTGCGGGGGCGAATAGGGCAGTCATTTCTATGCTCGCTCAGTCAGTGCAGGAGGTGCCGTGCTGAGCACCCCACTCGCCCGCCGGTTTATGTGACGCCACGTCTGGACACCGGCGGCGGAAAGGTTCACGCCAGTATCTCCGGATCGATCAGACAGCTCAGGCGTAGGCCATGGCTCCGCATTATACCTCATCATCACGCAGCTGCAGGGCTGCGGCGCGAGCTAGACGAGCATAGGCGTCGTCAACACTCCCTTCGCCGGAACTGGCCTCAAGCGCAAGTGCCGCATAATGACGTTGCGCCGCAGTCAACTCGAGGGCCTCGCTGATGCAATTCACTACTTTGAGGGCTCCGTTGAACACCTCGTCTGACGGCAGATTTTCGATCCGGGGCGGGTTTTGCACTAGGATTTCCTCGCAAGATCCGCGGGCCAATGCAGCCGGACCGGCGCCGCCCACTTTAGCCGCACGTCATGCTGGTTCTCGGCGCCGGGGTTCAGCGAGATCAGGTTGAACAGCCCCGGCTCGCTGCCGAGCTTCACCTGCTTGACCCAGCCGAGCCCTTTCTCGCACTCGCAGACGCAGCGGCGGCCGATGGCTTCAGTCGGAACGCCCTCGGCGGTCGGGCGCGTGTAGAATAAGAGGTCGCCCGCGCTGTAGACTGGCTCCATCGAGTCGCCCTCGACCTCCACTGCCACTATGCCTGAAGTGGGCAGGCCCGGCGGAGCTTCGACCTGCGGGCCGTCTCCTTCTTTGCCATAGACGTCGAAGACGGGGACGTGGGCCCCAGCGCCGACCTTGCCGGCTATAGCGATGGTATGATGCGGTGCTGGCTCTGGTTCTCCGTAAAGCAGCCAGAGCTCCGATACCCCAAGGGCCGCTGCAACTTTAGCGATAGATGTGATGTTTGCGCCTGCACTCTCATCGCCAGCTTCGAAGCGCCGTCGCCAGTTGCGTATCCCATCCTTCGACAAGCCTGCATCTTTTGAAAGTGCCTGCTCTGATAGCTTCATTTGCTCTCTGCGCACGGTGATGCGTGCAAGAATTTTGCCCATGTCCATGGGCAAAAAATTACCGCACGACGGCGGAAGTGGAGAGCGGTAAGATGACCGTTGACGATGCGGTAAAATGACCGCATATTGCGCGGTATGAAGACTATTCAGCACCTTTTAACCTTGGCCGATGCCTACAAGGTCGCTGCTCGGATTGAGCAGGATTCGACTGTTTCTCATCGTGTCTTCGGCGACACGAAGAAGTTGGCAGCTCTGCGAGAGGGTGCTGACATCACCACGAGGCGTTTCAACGCTGCTTTTCAATGGTTTTCTACTAATTGGCCGGAAGGTGCGGAGCGACCGGAGGGGCTGCCATCTCCAGCTGCCCCTGAGCATCCAGCTTGTTAGCCCTTGGTCCGATCCCCAGTCATTCTGCTGCACTTGTTCCATGCTTCGAACTTGTCGCGCGGCAGCACCGCAGTCGAGTCAACTCCCCCCCGAGGTTTTCGCAGTGCAGTTAGATGCCAGAGATCCACTCCATGTGCGCTCTTCTTCGTTCGCGGAAGGAAGTAATCAGCTCTTCAGCGAAGGCGACCTCTCCGGCCGCGATCCGGCCGTCTGCGAAGATGACTTCTCGAAGGGCGCGCTCGAAGTTGATCTCTGCTGCGCCAGAGAGATCACGAGTACGTTCGTAGTAATTTTCGATCGAGGAACGCTGGGGCGCCATGTGCACCAGGAGGCGGGCAAGTTGGTTCAAGACCTCCAGGGTTATTGGCCCGTCGAACTCGCCTTCATCTTCAAGGCGCAGGGCTTCGGTTTCGGCATAGCGCAAGATGGCATCGAGTTCTTCTGGGTGGAGATGTCCATCCGAGCGCGCGGCCGCGACCAGGACCGACAGCATTGGGCGAAGACGATCCCGGGCGCGCCGGGCCAAGTTCAGTGCCTGAGTGTCAACGGCTGGGGCCAAGCCTCCAAGGTCAATGCCCATGATCTCGCGGAAAAATCCGTGGCACTCCGTCACTACACCGTCTTCGTCAACGAAGCATTGGATTCTGTCGCATCGGAAGGCCCTGAGCGCTCGACGTTCGTGGCAGATGGCCCGGAGGATCGGGGCATTCGGTCCGCGGCTAAGGCTGCGCATGGTTATGCGGCGGCGCGTCTTTGCGCCGGTCGCATCGCAATAATCGATCACAGCGAAGACAGGTTCGAGCTCAATCGCCTCATCGGCGACATCGTGCATGTCGGCGCTGTCCGTCGAGGTCAGGGCATGCACGTTCAAAAGAGTAACAGGGAAGGCAGGGGGAGTGTCGATGTCAGGGCTTCGGCCCTCAAGCCATTCCAAGATCGTCTGCATTCTCCGCCTCCGCGTTGTCCCGTGATTCTCAATCAACTTCAGGGGGAGTGTAGGCCGGGTAAGTCAGATCGCGGTAAAGGTTTCTACCGCGTGGGGGCCGCGGCATGAGAAAGAACCGCCCCGACAGCATCCAGTCCGCGATCGCCGCGGCTTACCGCGCCAATGGCGGACTCGAGAACACGGCCTCGGATCTCGGCGTCTCGATTTCGGTGCTGAGCTACGGCACGGCCGTCAACGAGGACCGCCCCGGCGGGCTCGGAGCGAACTACCTCGACCGGCTGGGCCGGATGTGCGCGGCCTCGGCCGAACCGATCGCGCGGCATTTCTGCACGCTGGCCGGCGGTGTGTTCCAGCCGCTCGATGCCAGGGGCCCCGGCTGCCTGATCACGCTGAGCGGCGACGCGGCGAAGGAGTTCGGCGATGTCGTGGCCTCGGCGCTCAAGGCGAAGTTGAGCAACAGCGCGAACGATTGCGACGAGACCATCGTGCAGATCGACGAAGCGATCGAGGTCTTGGCGCGCATGCGCGCCGAGGCCGTGAGACAGCGCGGCCGCTAAGGCCGCGAACAACACAAAACGACAGGAAGAGCAGGATCATGACCACCATCTTGATCGACCAGACGCCGATCTTCGAGAGCCGCAGGGCAAGCGTCGGCTCCAAGGGTCATCTCACCGATAGGATGCCCGTACTCGGCCTCACGCCCCGCCAGAAACAGGCGCTCGATTTCATCCGCTCTGAGCTGAACCTCAAGGGGGTCCCGCCGACGTATGAGGAGATCCGCGAAGCGCTGGGGCTGTCGTCCAAAAGCGGCGTGGCGCGGCTTATCGATGGCCTCACCAGCCGCGGGTTCATCACCTCCCGCAAAGGGGCGATGCGCTCGATCGCCCTGGTCGATCACTCCACGTCCGACGCCGCGCGACTGGATGATGCCCTCCGTCAGATCGAGGCACTGCGCGAGGCTCTGATCGAGATCGAGATGCGCACCGCGACGGGCGGGGGACTGAGCCCGGAAGAGACCGGCCACATTCACATGCTCGCCGGCATCGGCCGTGCGACCGAAGCGTCCCCGGGCGACGCCCGGCCGACCACCGATCGAAACCTACCCGAGACGTAAGACGGCGCGGCAGCTGAGACCGCGACCGAAAAAACGAAGAGGAGAGCAGATCATGACGGCATTGATGGCCCACCGGGCCCAGTTTCCGCTCGCCCACCTCGCGGTCGAGGTTGTGCGCGAGCGCGGTTCTACACCCTTCTTCGCGCTGGTCGCGTGCGAGGCCCTTCGGCCCGCCGATCGCAAGCCGATCTTCTCCGGCCCCGTGACTTCCGACATGCCCGCGCAGCTGCGCGCTTTAGCGGATCACCTCGAGGAGGCTGGCGCGTGAAGCGGATCTACACCGATGACATCGTGCTGAGCTGGCTCGAGCGCCGCCGCACCGGCCAGACCTGCCTCGCCATTGCCCGGACCGACGGCGTCGACAAGCGCGCCGTCCTGGTCACGACGAACCGGGTGCGCGCCGCGGACCTGGCGGAATCGGGCGATGGTCCGGCCAAGGTGCTGGAGGGCTACTGGTGATGCGCATCTACCGCCCGATCGACATCGCCGGCCAGCCGGTGCCGGATGAGTTGCCCATCGAGGACCGTCCCGTTCTGCAGTGGATCCCGATCGAACGGTTGGTGATCGACGACCGCTACCAGCGTCCGCTCCTCGAGGCGAACTGGGAGATCATCCATAGGATCGCCCGCAGCTTCACGTGGAAGCGTTTCTCTCCGGTCATGGCCGCGCCGGTCGAGGATGGCCGGTTTGCCCTGATCGACGGGCAGCACCGCACCCATGCCGCGGCGCTCGTGGGGCACACGGCCGTGCCCGGCGCGATCAACCATCATCTCGACCCCGCCGCGCAGGCCGCCGCCTTCGCCGGGATCAACAGCGACATGACGCGCGTCCATCCCATCCAGGTCTTCAAGGCCGCGCTCGCGGCCGGCGAGGCCTGGGCGGTCGAGTGTCAGCAGGTCGTGGCGAAGGCCGGATGCCAGCTGATGACGGTGCAGGCGAGCAGCGAAAAGCGGCAGGTGCGTCAGGTCTACGCGGTGTCGGCCATCCGGCAGATGGTCGGGGCCGGTCACGGCGAGCTGGTGACCCGGAGCCTGACAGCGCTAGCGCGCAGCACCTTCGGCGCGAACTTCACCGACGCCTGGACGAACGAAACACTGAAGCCGCTGCTTTCCGCCACCATCGCGGTGCCGGAGGCGCGGTTCGGAACGCTGGTCGAGTTCTTCGACAGCCTCGACCTGGCAACCACGAACGCCAACGCCGCGAGGATCCGAACCCAGCCGGGCTACTCGCAGCGCAGCCACATGGCGGTCTTCACCGAGCTGCTGACGGCCATGCTGCAGCGCTGGCACCGCGAAGGAGGGACCCCCAGATGACCATCGACATTCTCGCCGCGCTGCGAGCGGCAGCTGCCGCCCCGGCTCCGGTCTCCCAAGCGGGCGCCGACATCCTCGCCGATCTTGCGGCACTGGACGCCCCACGCACCCGCCCGGCTCGGCCTAGGCCGGACCGGGCGCCGCATCAGACAGAGCCGGGCGGGCAGGGCGTCCGGCCCTCGCTCCGCGACATGATCGAGGCACAGGTGGCGGTCGCGAACCGCGAAGCGACCTGCGAGACCGAGCGGCGCGCGCCTTGGCCGGAGCAGTGGTGGACCCACACCGACAGCGCCGACGTGGCGCGCTGCCGGACGCTCTGGCAGGAGGTGCTGCGCCAGTGCCTGATGTCCGCGATCGACGTGCATCTGGGCGCGCCGATCAGCGCCAGTGGCGCGACGCCGGCGTGGATCGGTTCTCCCGACTTCGCCATGGTCTGCGATCTGGCCGGTTTCGAGCCCTCGGCCGTGGCCGAACGGCTCTTGGCGCGGCTGCGCGAGCCCAACGGGGCGGTTGCACTGCGCCGCGAGCTGGTCGTCGCCCCGCGTCGCTCGGGGGATCAGGAATGACGAACACCCTCGTGGCATTTGGGTTGGCGGCCATGACCGCAGCCTTCAAGGCAAAGCAGCGTCCGCTGACCGAAGGCGAGATTGATGCCTTCACCGCGCGGGCGAATGAGCTCGTGCCCGACGATGCCTTGGTGCAGCAGGCCGTCGCCTCCTTTCTGGCAGATCTGCCGATTGACTATGTCGCGGCCGGCCAGGCGCTGCTCGACTTCACCTGCGACTGGTCCCGGATCCCGACGCCGGAGGAGATCCGCCGCGCCGAGACCCTTCTGACCGAAGATCTTCCGAGCGGCTTCGATGCCTGGCAGCGCGAGGCCGATCATGGCTGAGCGGGCGCGTCATCCGGTGGATCTCGCGGCGGTGGCGGCGATGGTCGAGACCTCGGTCACCTATGCGCTGACACCGTCTCGCTCGGCCGATGTGCGCGACAGCCTACGCGTCCGGCTGCGGGAGGTGCTCGCGCGCCTCGGCAAACCCAGTGACGAACCGCTGGCCGAACCGATCGAGCTGGTGCGCGTGCAAGCCGGCCGTGTTGCCCATGGCGCCGCCGGCATCAGGCCGGAACAGGCGGATGAGCTGCTGCGCCGGGCGCTGCTGATGCTCTATGCGGGCCGGTCCGACGCGGCGCAGCAGCGCCTGACCGGCGGGCTGTGAGACGGGCATGGCGATGACGGACGATACCCGGCTCGAGGAGGCCCGCGCGATCCCGGTTGCGGAGGTCGCGCATCGCCTCGACATCCGGGGGCTGAAGCCTGCCGGGCGTGAGCGGGTGGGGCCGTGCCCGGCCTGCGGGGGCAAGGATCGGTTTTCGATCAATCCGGACCTCGGCGTGTTCAACTGCCGGCACTGCGGCGGCGGCGACGGTGTGCGGCTGGTCGAGCTGGTGCTCGCCTGCGACTTCAAAGCGGCGCTCGCTTGGCTCGTGGGCGAGGCGGAGCGGGAGATCGATCCCGAGGTCCGCCGGCAGCGCGAAGAGGCGCGGGAGCGCGACAAGGTCGAAGCCGAGCGGGTGGCGGAGCGCAAGCGTGCCGAGGCAGTCTCAGCCGCGCGCGCCATCTGGGATGCGGCCGTGCCCGCGGTCGGATCGCCCGTGGTCGACTACCTGCGGCTGCGCGGCCTGCCTGACGCTCTGGCATCAAACCCGCCGCCCTGCCTGCGCTATACGCCGGCGCTGCCCTACATGATCCCGGCTGAGGGGCGCGGCTGGCAGGAGGCCCATCGCGGCCCCGCCATGCTCGCGGCGATCCAGCTGCCCGGCGGTGGCTTCTCGGCCGTGCATCGCACCTGGTTCGATCTCGATCGGCCGCAGGGCAAGGCGCGGATCGAGCACGACGGCGAGATACTTGATCGCAAGAAGAGCCTCGGCTCCAAGAAGGGCTGCGCGATCCGGCTGACCCACCACCGGCCTCGGCCGGGGGACTTCGACACGCTGGTGATGGGCGAGGGGATTGAGACCACGCTGACCGCCCTCGCGGCCGATGCGCTGCCCGGTGCGGCCTACTGGGCCGGGATTGATCTCGGCAACATGGCGGGCCGCCGCGTGCTGCGCGGCAAGGGCATGAAGTATGCCGGCATCCCCGACCTCGAGGACGACACCGCCTTCCTCCCGCCGCCGTGGATCCGGCGCCTGGTCTTCATCCAGGACGGCGACAGCGACCCGCGCGTGACCCGCGCCCAGCTCCTTTCCGGCCTGCGCCGCGCCCGTGCGCGCATCCGCGGGCTCGACAGCATCTCCATCGTCCATCCGGGCGAGGGACAGGACTTGAACGACATTCTGACGAGGGACCCACAATGACGGATGATCTCGATCCGCTGCGCGAGGTGCGCGACCGTTTTGCCTCGGCCGAGGAGGTCGACATGGGTGATGTGCCGACCGCCGCCGAAACCCCGGACCCCGATGACGATCCCGCCGATCATCGCGACCAAGAGCCGGGCGAACCGAATGACCCCGGTGACTCGGACGCCGCTCCGGCCCCGGAGATCGAGGGATCGGGCTTTCCGCTCAACGATGTCGGCAACGGGCGGCGCTTTGTGCTCTACCACGGCTGCGACGTGGTCCAGGTGCCCCGGGTGGGTTGGTTCGGATGGGATGGCACCCGCTGGGCGCAGGACAGCAACGGCCTCGCCGTGCGGCGCCTGGCGCAGTCGGTCAGCGACCGGATGCTTGAAGAGGTCCGGTTCCTCGCGCTCGACGACTGGGAACGCCAGCGGCTCGACGCACTGCCCACAGCCGAGGCCGAGGTGCGTCGTCTGCGGGCGATCGAAGAGCGGACCGAAGAGGACGAGGCAGCGCTCGCTGCGGCGTACCAGAAGGTCAACGCCGCAGTGGCGGTGAAGAAGGCGCTCGGCAAGCGGAAGACCGAGCACCGCACCTTCGCCAAGTCGACCGGCAACACCGGCAAGATCGACGCCATGTTGACCGAGGCGGGCGTGACGCTCTCGAAGACGCTCGACGAGCTCGACGCGGATCCGCTGGCGATCAACACCGCCTCGGGCACGCTGCACTTCGTGGTCCACGAGGCAAAGGGCCAGCCGAAGCGCGCCAGCTGGCAGATGCGGGAGCACGACCGCGAAGACTACCTCACCAAGTGCATGCCGGTCGAACATGACCCGGAGGCGAAGGCGCCGCTCTTCGAAGCCTTCCTGCGCCGGGTGCAGCCCGACCCGCAGATCCGGGGCTTCCTGCAGCGCTGGTTCGCGCTCTCGATGACCGGCGTCGTGGTGCAGAACCTCGTGTTCTTCTACGGCCACGGTGCGAACGGCAAGTCGGTCTTGGTCGACCTTATGGCCCGGATGATGGGCGACTACTCCGCCACGGCGAAGATCGAGTCGCTGACCGGTCAGTCAAAGCGCGGCGGCGCCGATGCCACGCCCGACCTGATCCCGCTGATGGGCGCGCGCATGGTCCGGGCCTCGGAGCCGGAGCAGGGCGAGCGGTTGAAGGAGGGCACGATCAAGGAGCTCACCGGCGGCGAGCCGATCCTGGTGCGCGCCCTGCGCGAGGACTTCGTCGAGGTAAACCCGAAGTTCAAGCTGGTGATCTCGGGCAACTACAAGCCGGAGATCCGTGGCACCGATGACGGCATCTGGCGACGCGTGCTCCTAGTGCTCTTCGGGGTGCAGATCCCGGAGGAGGAGCGGGACCCGCATCTGGGCAAGAAGCTCTGGGAGGAGCGGGCCGGCATCCTGAACTGGCTGATCGAGGGGCTGGAGGACTACCTCGAGCTCGGGCTGCAGGTGCCCGAAAGCGTGGCCGAGGCGACCCGCGCCTATCGCGAGGAGAGCGATCCGGTCGGCAGCTTCCTCGACCAGTGCTGCGAGGTCACGGGCGATCCAGAGGCCTTCACCCGGACCAAGGATCTGGTCACCGCCTTCAACTACTGGATGGACGAGCGCGGCGACAGCCAATGGACGCCGCGCACGGTGCAGCTGCGGCTCAAGTCCAAGGCGGACCATTACCGCGACCGGCGCTCCGGGCTCACCTTCACGGATGGCAAGCGCAGCGTCGCGGGCTATCGCGGCCTGCTCCTGTCCGATGAATTCAAGAGCCGCATGGCGGACGGCACCAGCGGCAGCGGTGGCTATGGCAGCCTGCCACCGCTGCCGTCGTCTTCGGGCTCGCCTGCCGACTGGGCCCCGGACCCCTATTGATGAGGACAGCCGGGAGGATGGGGAGGATGGAGACCCCGGCGGGAGGATGGCGCGGCAAAGAGGGTGCGGGGGAAAGGTAGCCAGATCAGCAGCTTGCACCCCATCGAGGGAGCCAAGGGAGGATAGGGAGGATGATTTCGGCATACGCGTACGCGCGTATCTCTGAATGCTACCACGCCAAACTAAAGGCCCTCATGCGTATACCGGAATTATCCTCCCTATCCTCCCTATCCTCTACTCTTTCCCTCTTTATCCAACGAATACAGCGATCTGAGAGAGAAGGGGGATAGGGAGGATAGCTTGTTGAACCTGATTTATCCTCCCGTTCCTCCCTAACCACAAACGACCCGCCACAAGGCCTAGACGCCGGCCCAGCAACACCACCAGATATTGAGAAAGCCCTGCCCATGTCCCAGCATTTCAGCCTCCTCGGCCTCACCGCGCGCGCCGTCACCGGCAAGGATCGCCTCTCAGAGGAGGTGGACCGGGTGCGGGCGCTGCTGTCCCAAGCGCAGCCGCCCGTTGAATGCAGCCCCGAGATCCCGGTCGCACCGGGCCGGGGGCCGATGCGGGTGCTGCGCCAATACGAGACGGTGATGACGCCCTCGGGCCTGCGCACCCGGCGCGCCACGGGCGACGGCTTCCACCCGGCCGCAACTGTCGATGCCTTCGACCGGATGGAGCTGCAGGCGCGCCGGCGCGATCCCGAGGGCTCCGCGCTCTTCACCGTCGCCCAGGTCGAGGCGGGCCGTGTGTACGCCGCGCTGGCCGAGCGGGTGGATGCGGCAGGCGTCAAGTGCTCCTCGATCGAGGGTCAGACGAAGGCGGGTGACGGCTCGGGCTCCTGGATCGACGCGGTGATCCACGACATCCAGCGCTACCGTCGGATGCTGCGCGCGATCGGCGACGAAGTGGTGCTCGCGCCCCAGCGTCGCCGGGCGGATGATCCCCGCCGCACCATCCGCGCGCGCCAGCTGGTCGATGCGGTGTGCATCGAGGGCAAGACGCTGCGGGAGGTGCGCAATGACCATGGGTGGGGCAATGCGCGCACCGCGAACGCGGCGCTGACCGACGGGCTGAGCGCGGTGCTGGACCGGCTCTACGAGCTCTGATCGCAGATAGGGGCTTTTCGATTAAGCAAACCGGATGTAGCCCTTGGGGCATCATCACGAACTGCGCCCGGCGGGATCCGAAACCCGACCGGGCGCAGTCGTTTCCGGCCTTGGGGTCGGCCCCCTTTCCAATGACGCGGCCCTTCGGGTCCTTCCCGGCCATCAACCGTATACGGGGGCGCTGAGCGCATAGGTTTCGCGGGGGTAAACGATGCGCAAAGCCTAAACGGGCGGGGCTAAACAAGGGGCCGCGAGCTTAACGGGAGACGTCGATGACCATGCTGCGGGCGACCGAACTGGCCTCGAAGCTGAGCGTCTCCAAGGGACGGGTCAGCCAGTACGTCGCCGAGGGCAAACTCGATGGCTGCTATCACGGCGAAGGCCGGGCCCGGCGGTTCGACCTCGGCAAGTGCATCGAAGCGCTGGGGCGTCGGCTCGATCAGGGCCAGTTGATGGGGAACGGGGCGGGGACCCGCCGGGCCATCGGCGACATCGCGACCGGTGTCGAGGGGACGGGGCAGGAAGCAGGCCCGGGCGAAGCGCGCCAGCTCAGGGACAACGATCCCGATCGATACGAGCTGGCGCGCACGCTCAAGGCCGAGGAGGAAGCCCGCCGTCTTCGCCGCCAGAACCTCGAAGCCGAAGGTACCTTCATCCTGGCCGCCGAGGCGCGGCGCCAGGCGGCCCGGCAGATCGGCCAGGAGATCGCCGAGATCGAAACCATGCTGCGCGACGGGGCACGCCGCGTCGCCGACGTGACCGGTACGGATTACCGGCATGTGCGACAGATCCTGATGGAAACCTGGCGGGCGCATCGTGGGGTCCGGTCGGAGGACTTGTCACAGCAGGCGCGTGTGGCCCCCTTGTCCGCCGCCGAAGCCGAGGCGGACGTCTGATGGGCTTTCTCGCCTCGGCGGAGGCCGAGATCGCGGCAGCCCTGGCCGAAGTCCTGGCGCCGCCGCCGCCGCCCGACATCACGCGCTGGTGCGAGGACAACATCGTCTTCGACGAGCGCTCGCCCATGCCGGGGCCGTTCCGAATCGACCGGTTCCCATTCCTGCGGGAGATCCACGAAGTGCTGAGCCCCGAGCATGCGGCTCGGGAGGTGACGGTCCGTGGCAGCGCCCAATGGGGCAAGACGGTGTCGGTGGTGAACCCGACCGTGGCCGCCTGGCACGAGTACGGGCCCCTCGACAGTCTCGTCGTTCACCCGACGATGTCGGCGGCAACGGAATGGGTCGACAACAAGTGGCTGCCGATGCGACGTCAGGCTCCGAGCCTGCGGGAGATCTTCGGCGACGGCCGTGGCGGCGACAACAAGGATGCGAAGTTCAATCAGGAGACCCTGGCGCGGAA
>Ga0310345_10004360_pt1 | contig 12865 bp, 14 predicted proteins | sample HC15DNA20500_MG_FD_204667 | JGI IMG/M metagenome (GOLD analysis project Ga0310345, IMG submission 204667) | Marine microbial communities from station ALOHA, North Pacific Subtropical Gyre - HC15-DNA-20-500_MG | ecosystem: Environmental > Aquatic > Marine > Oceanic | place: Pacific Ocean: North... | reverse complement strand
GAGAGGGTGAGCGTCTCGGTGGACCTGTCCATGGCCGGACCGGACCAGACCACCCTGGTGTTCACCGCGACGGACGTGCTGACCGGGCCCGGCACCGCCGACCAGGACGTCGCGGAGGATCAGCTGCCGGCGGTGCTGGCCGCGTTCTCGGCCGGTCTGCCCGAGCAACAGCTGCCGTTCGGCGTCGCCCCGACCCATCAGGGCGCCCGCGGCTCCGACGTGATCATCGAGGGCATCACCGACGACAGGATCATCGACCTCGCCGGGTTCCGGTCGTCATGAGCGTCTCGTGGATCTTCGTCGTGGCGATCCTGATCGCGGTCGTCGGCCTCGGGTTCGTCGTCAGTCAGCTGCTGCGTCTGCGCGCCGGGCTGAGCCGCGACGTTCCCGAAGCCACCTTCGTCGACCCGGCCGCGTTCGGGTTGTCACGCTCGGGGCCCACGATCGTGCATTTCACGGCCGAATGGTGTGGGCCCTGCGTCGCGTTGCGCCGGGTGGTCTATGAGGTGTGCGCCGACCTGCCCGCCGTCGCGCACGTCGAGATCGACATGGATGCCGATCCTGAAGCTGCACGCCAACTCTCGGTGTTGTCGCTGCCGACGACGTTCGTCTTCGACAGCGAGGGCCGGCAACATTACCGCGCGTCCGGCGTGGCGACGGCAGCTGAGCTGCGGGGTGCAGTGGAGCCACTGTTGGCTTGATCACCCGGTCATTGGGTAAGCTGACTGCCGTGTCAGCCCGCCTCGAGCTCGTGCTCACGAAGCGCCGCGCAGTGGATCTGTGCCGCGTTGCGGGTTGTTTCTGTTGTTGTCGCAGCTGCTGAGTAGCCGCGCGCCTTCTTCTGCGTAGCGCTCTGCGAGCGGCCACGGCGATCTGCCGCGCCAGCGATCTGACAACCCAACAGGAGCACAACCATGTGGCATATGCCGAACCCGATCATCAGCGCCGCTGTTGCGGTGACTGCTGGGCGCTCCTCTTCCGCACCACCCGATAACACCTGACCGGCAACCGAAAGGATTTCCTTCATGGCACGCTCCGACGTCCTGGTCACAGCAGACTGGGCCGAGAGCAATCTCGACGCGCCGAATACCGTCTTCGTCGAGGTCGACGAAGACACCAGCGCCTACGACACCGGGCACATCCCCGGCGCCGTCAAGCTCGACTGGAAAACCGACCTGCAGGATCCCGTTCGGCGTGACTTCGTCGACGCGGCGCAGTTCTCCAAGCTGCTGTCGGAGCGCGGTATCGGCAACGACGACACCGTGGTCCTCTACGGCGGGAACAACAACTGGTTCGCGGCCTACGCCTACTGGTACTTCAAGCTGTACGGCCACCAGGACGTGAAGCTGCTCGACGGCGGCCGCAAGAAGTGGGAGCTCGACGCCCGCCCCCTGTCCACCGACGCGGTGACCCGCGCGGAGACCAGCTACACCGCCAAGGACCCGGACAACTCGATCCGCGCGTTCCGCGACGAGGTGATCGCCGCGATCGGCACCAAGAACCTGGTCGACGTGCGCTCGCCCGACGAGTTCTCCGGCAAGATTCTCGCCCCGGCACACCTGCCGCAGGAGCAGAGCCAGCGTCCCGGGCATGTTCCCAGCGCCATCAACGTTCCCTGGAGCAAGGCGGCCAACGAGGACGGCACCTTCAAGTCCGACGAGGACCTGGCCAAGTTGTACGCCGACGCCGGGCTGGACGGTGAGAAGGAGACCATCGCGTATTGCCGTATCGGTGAGCGCTCCTCACACACCTGGTTCGTGCTGCAGGAGCTGCTGGGCCACAAGAACGTGAAGAACTACGACGGCAGTTGGACGGAATACGGCTCCCTGGTGGGCGCCCCGATCGAGTTGGGAAGTTGATCATGTGCTCTGCACCGAAACAAGGACAGGCGTTGCCCGCGGGCGTGGACCTGGAGAAGGAAACGGTGATCACCGGCCGCGTCGTCGACGGTTCGGGTCAGCCGGTGGGCGGGGCGTTCGTGCGTCTGCTCGACGGCTCTGACGAGTTCACCGCCGAGGTCGTCGCGTCGGCGACCGGCGACTTCCGCTTCTTCGCCGCGCCGGGCACCTGGACGCTGCGCGCGCTGTCGAAGGTCGGCAACGGCGATGCCACCGTGGCGCCGACGGGCGCGGGGATCCACGAGGTCGACGTCAAGGTCGCGTGACGGAGTCACGCAAACCGGGCGAAGGGTGACGGAGTCACGCAGTTTGGCCGAAGCGTGACGGAGTCACGCACACCGGCAGGGCACGGTTTCACGCGCCGTTAGTCGTGTGTTCCGTCGTTCTTGCTGGGAAAGTGCTGCGAATTCAGTGGTCGTCAGCGACGATATGGGGACTTCCCGCGCTGTTCGGCGCGGGTTGCCCCAGTCACCGCGCGGCGAGTCGCGCGTAGCGCAAGGACCCGAGAGATGAAGATCACGATCGCCTGGTTGTCCGCATCGTTCGGGGCGGCGGCGCTGCTGGGCGCGCCGGCGGCGCTGGCCGCACCCGAGGACGATTTCCTGACCGTCATCTCCGGCGGTGGCATCACCTGGCCGGAGGACAAGACCCAGCAGGTCATCGAGACCGGGTACGCCGTCTGCCAGGACTGGGCCAACGGGGCCACCTTCGAGCAGGAGGTCGCCGATCTGACCAGCGTCACCAGTTGGTCGGACTATCAGGCGGGCTACTTCATCGGCGCCGCGACCGGCTCGTTCTGCCCCGAGTACGAGTACAAGGTCAGCTGAAGCAGCTCTGCTGACGGGGCGTCGCGGCCGGCAAGGCCGTAGCCGCCGGGAACGGTCGGCCGCGGGCGGCTAGACTTTTCTGCCGTGGTGCTGTTCTTCGAGATTCTGCTGGTCGTGGCGGTCGTGGTGATCACCTGGTTCGCGCTGTACGCGGTGTACCGCCTCATCACCGACGAGTCGTGAGTTCCGGCGACGAGGCGGTCGCCGCAGCCGCGGCACGCGCCAAGGAGACTGCCGCACGCAACATCCCCGCATTCGGTGACCTGCCGCTGCCGCCCGACACCGCCAATCTTCGCGAAGGCGCCGATCTGGACGATGCGCTGCTCGCACTGCTTCCGCTGGTCGGTGTCTGGCGTGGCGAGGGCGAGGGCCGCGGCAAGGACGGCGATTACCGGTTCGGCCAGCAGATCGTCGTCTCGCACGACGGTGGTGACTACCTGAATTGGGAGGCCCGGTCCTGGCGGCTGGACGAGTACGGCGAGTACGACAAGCCCGATCTGCGTGAGACCGGCTTCTGGCGGTTCGTCACCGACCCCAATGATCCGAACGAATCCCAGGCCATCGAGCTGCTGCTGGCCCATTCGGCGGGGTACATCGAGCTGTTCTACGGCCATCCGCTCAATCAGTCCTCGTGGGAACTGGTGACCGATGCGTTGGCCCGCAGCAAGTCGGGGCTCCTCGTCGGCGGCGCCAAACGGCTCTACGGCATCGTCGAGGGCGGCGATCTGGCCTATGTCGAGGAGCGGGTGGACGCCGACGGCGGACTCGTGCCGCATCTGTCGGCCCGGCTGTCGAGGTTCATCGGCTAGTGCGGCGCATCAGAGTGTTGGCGGTGTTGGCCGCCGCAGCCACCGTGGCCGCATGTTCGGGCTCGGCCGAACCGGCGGGTGAGCCCGGTTCCGAATCCACCCCGACTTCGGCGGTGCCCAGCGTCGGCCACGGCTCCCTCGCGTATTGCCTCCGCGAGCACGGCGTCTCCGCGGGTCCCGGCCCGATGCCGGGACCCCCTCCCGGCGTGGATGTTCAGACGTGGCACGAGGCGATGTCGGAGTGTTCGTCCCTGGCACCCGGTCCCGCGGGCTAGCAGTCCTCTCAGCTCGGCATTTTCTCGGCCCTCGGCAGACATGGAGCGGCCCCCGAGCCGTGGTTCCTCGCCGGACAAGGCTGAGGGGCTCGGGGGCCGGGTGACTGCGGGGAATTCGCCAGCGCGCACAGGTGCGTCGAGCGCTTCCCGGCGCTGCTAGCTCGCAGCCACCTCACATGTCCATAAGTCACTCAATTTGTCGGACCACCTCCTTCCCTGTGTACAGGCGACCGTACCCGCGCTTCGCCACCGCGACAACCGATTTAATCTCTCAGCGATCGTGCAGGATCGCGGCGTCGATCAACGCGGCCATCTCGTCGGCCAGCCGGGCCGACCGCAGCGGCCTGCCGTCGAGGGTGTGCACGCGGGCCGCCAACGTGATGCTGGACACCAGCCAAACCCCCTCTGCGGCAAAGAGATCCGCCGGGGTCAATGCCTGGTAGTCGCAGTCGTAGCCTTTGGCGCGGGCGACCTCGAACAGCGCCTGCTGAGTGGTCCCCCGTAGAATCGGGTACCAGGGCGGCGGCGTGAGCAGGCAGCTGCGGCCCTCCTCCGAGGTCGTGGCGATCACCACGGTGGAGCGGGGCCCCTCCAGGATCTGGCCCTCGGCGCTGACGAACACGACGTCCCCTGCGCCGTGGCGTTCGGCATGGCGCAGCGCGGCCATGTTGACCGCGTACGACAGCGTCTTCGCGCCGGCGAGCAGCCACGGCATGCTGTCGACTCCGACCGCGGGCAGTCCCCGGTCGAGCAGCATCGCTGCCAGGCCGTGGCGGCGTACCTGCGCCACCCGGTCCGGGACCGGCCCGACGGTCGCGTAGGAGGTGCCGGTCGGGTCGTGCTCACGACCGCGGCTGTAGACGAGCCTCAGCACGCCTTCACCGCCACCGTCGGCGAGCCAACGCTCGGTCGCGATCTGCACCGCCGACCGCCAGCTCGCCGGTTCCGGGTCCGGGAGGTCGGCCATGCGGGCGGACTGGGCCAGCCGCGCCAGGTGAGCCTCGAGCAGACAGGGAGCACCCTGGCGGATCAGCAGCGTCTCGAAGACCCCGTCGCCGCGGACCGCCGCCAGGTCGTCGGCATACAGCAGCGGCTGCCGTGGATCGTGCAGGCGCCCGTCGAGGGTGACGACGACGCCCGGGGTATCAGCCATGAGGCAATCGTAGAGTTGAGGGATGTCTGCAGTTCCCGCTCCCGACCCCGGACCCGACGCCGGCGCGGTGTGGCATCACGGTGACCCGTTCAGCGAACAGCGCGCCGCCGCTGACGGCGCGGTGGTCATCGACCGGTCGCATCGCACGGTGCTGTCGCTGACCGGCCCGGAACGTCAGTCCTGGCTGCACAACATCTCCAGCCAGCACGTCAGTGCGCTGCCGGAGGGCGCGGTCACCCAGAACCTGAGCTTGGACGGGCAGGGCCGTGTCGAGGATCACTGGTGGCAGACCGAGCTGGCCGAGCGAACCGTTCTCGATACCGAGGGATGGCGTGGCGAGGCCCTTCTCGGCTTCCTGCGCAAGATGATCTTCTGGGCTGACGTGACGGTCGAGCCGGCCGATCTGGCGGTGTTGACGCTGCTCGGCCCGGGGGTCGCTGATCCCGCGGTGCTCGCCGCACTCGGGGTGACGACGTTGCCTGCGGAAAGCACCGCGGTCGCGCTGCCCGGCGGTGGCTTCGTGCGCCGCATCCCGAGCACCATCCCCGAGCTGGACGTCGTGGTCCCGACATCTGAAGCTGCGGACCTGCGCAAACGGCTGGTGGCCGCCGGGGTGCGCCCGGCCGGGGTCTGGGCCTATGAGGCGCATCGTGTCACCGAGCTGCGCCCGCGGCTGGGGGTCGACACCGACGAGCGGACGATTCCGCACGAAGCGGGTTGGATCGGCGGTCCCGGTGTCGGCGCGGTGCATCTGGAGAAGGGTTGCTACCGCGGGCAGGAGACCGTCGCGCGAGTCCACAACCTGGGCAAACCGCCCCGCATGCTGGTGCTGCTGCACCTCGACGGCGCCGCCGACCGTCCCGCCCCCGGCGACCCTCTACTGGCGGCGGGTCGCCCCGTAGGTCGGTTGGGCACCGTCGTCGACCACGTCGATGAGGGGCTCATCGCGTTGGCCCTGGTCAAGCGTGGCCTGCCGGCGGATACCGAGCTGACCACCGGGGGCGAGTCCGCCGTCCCCGCGGCTATCGACCCGGATTCTGTGCCACCCGCCGACGCGGTCGGCGCAGGCAGGCTGGCCGTCGAGCGGCTCCGCGGAACACGGTGAGCAGGACCACAGGACTCTGAGCACCCGGGCCTGCCAGCACCACGGCCTCCGGCACGGTAAGGTGTGGACAGGAAAATAAACACACTCAGATCGGAGCCGCCTGTTCATTGGGCCGCTCCGTTATTGCGCGAGGGGGTTCCCCCATGGGCCGCGGCCGGGCAAAGGCAAAGCAGACCAAGGTTGCTCGTGAGCTCAAATACAGCTCACCGCAGACCGATTTCGAGCGGCTTCAGCGCGAGCTGTCAGGCGCTTCCGACGATGACCGTTTCAACGGCAGCGACGGTGCACCCGACGAAGGCTGGGCGGACGAGGACGACTGGCGGCGCTGATCGAGCGCCGGTCGGCGCTTTGTTCTTCGGGATCTGAGTTGTTCGGGATCTGGTTTGTTCAGGATCCGGGTTATTCAGGATCTGGGGTTTTCAGAATCTGGGGTGTTGACCCACCAGCTCAGCGCGTGACCCGTCCTTGCTGCCCTTCATGACGGTTCCGAGAGGCCAACAGTTCAGGTGACGCGCGGTCAGCACGGCCAGCGCGCGGTCGGTGTCCTCGGCAGCCACCACGGCCACCATCCCGACGCCCATGTTGAACGTCTTCTCCATCTCGGCACGCTCGATGCGCCCGCGCTGGGCGATCATGCCGAACACCGGGGCAGGCGTCCAGGTGCCCCGGTCCAGCTCGGCCACCAGGCCGTGCGGAATCACCCGCTCGAGGTTGCCGGCCAGACCCCCGCCGGTGACATGGCAGAAGGTCCGCACCTGCGTCTCGGCTGCGAGCGCCAGGCAGTCCTTGGTGTAGATGCGGGTGGGCTCGAGCAATTCCTCACCCAGGGTTCTGCCGAACTCCTCGACGTGACCGGCCAGATTCATGTGGTCGATCTCGAGCAGCACGTGGCGGGCCAGCGAGTACCCGTTGGAATGCAGCCCGGTCGAGGCCATCGCGATGAGCACGTCGCCGGGTTTGACCCGGTCGGGTCCCAGCACGTCGTCGGCCTCGACGACGCCGACCCCGGTCGCTGAGATGTCGTAGTGATCCGGTGCCATCAAGCCGGGGTGTTCGGCGGTCTCCCCACCCAACAGCGCGCACCCGGCCAGCACGCAACCGTCGGCGATTCCGGAGACGATCTCGGCGACCCGTTCGGGCACGGTGCGTCCGACGGCGATGTAGTCCTGCAGGAACAGCGGCTCGGCTCCACACACCACGAGGTCGTCGACGACCATGGCGACCAGGTCGATGCCGACCGTGTCGTGCTTGTCCATGGCCTGTGCGACCGCCAGCTTGGTTCCCACGCCGTCCGTTGACGAGGCCAGGAGCGGCTCCCGGTAGTCGCCGCGGAGCGCGAACATGCCCGCGAAGCCGCCCAGGCCGCCGCGTACCTCGGGCCTGGTGGCCTTCTGGGCTAGCGGCTTGAAGAGTTCGACGGCGCGGTCACCGGCTTCGATGTCCACTCCTGCCGACGCATAGGAAATGCCGTGTTGTTCGGCGCGCTCGGTCATCGAGACAAAGGTTACCGTTCGGCGACTGCGGCCGGTATGCACCGGTCGTCAGCCGACGTGGCGATTCAGCCATTCGTTGAGCGGCGCGGCCGCGCGCAGCGCGGTGACCACGCGATCCTTGGCCTTCCGGGTGCCGAGCCACGCACCGACGGGCCACGATTTCATCATCGCGATGCCTTTGTGGCGCAGCAGCTCGATGCGCGGATGATCCTTGGGAAAGCCACGGGGCGCTGTCTTGAGCACCTCGTGGGCCATCGTCTGATAGCCGGCTCGGTGCAGGTCGGCGACGATGGCCGCCAGCTCGGCACCGGTGTCGTCGGCGTCAACAGCGGCGCGGAAGCGCGTCAGCGCCGCCGGTTCGGGCATGTAGAGCCCGCTGCCCACCGACAGGCCGTCGGCGGAGAAGGACACGTACCCACTGCCGAGGGTGGCCGCGCAGGTGGTCTTGTACGGCGTCTTGTCGGCGCTGAACCGCACGTCGCGGTAGGGCCGGAACAGTCTGCCCTCGCCGAACTCGTCGGCCAGTTCGGCCAGCAGCTCTTCCATCGGCGCCTTGACCTGCCGTTCGTAGACCGCCTTGTGCTCCTGCCAGTACACCTTGGAGTTGTCGGCCTCGAGGCCTTCGTAGAACTCGACGGCTTCGATCGGCCATCCCCGGAACGCCATACCGATCATTGTGGGGTTCCCGCGCGGTTAGTCGGGTGGGGTTGCGGGCAATCCAGGTCCGCATCGGCAACGAAAGCCTCTACAGAGCATCTCGGCGACATCGACGGACGGAGCGGTAGTGACGGCTCAACTTCAGTGCCTGGTGACGGGCGCGACCGGCTACATCGGGGGCCGCCTGGTGCCTGAACTGCTCCGCCGCGGCCACCAGGTCCGGGCGATGGCGCGCAAACCCGCCAAACTCGACCGCACCGACTGGCGCGACCAGGTCGAGGTCGTGCGCGGGGATCTGACCGAACCCGAATCCTTGACCGCGGCGTTCCAGGGCATGGACGTCGTCTACTACCTGGTCCATTCGATGGGCACGTCGCGCGACTTCGTCGCCGAGGAGAGGCGTTCGGCGCAGAACGTGGCCGCCGCCGCCAAGGAGGCCGGGGTGCGCCGGGTGGTGTACCTCAGCGGGCTGCATCCGCCCGGTACGTCGCTGTCGCGGCACCTCTCCTCGCGGGTCGAGGTCGGCGAGATCCTGATGGAGTCGTCCGTGGAAGCGGTCGTGCTGCAGGCCGGCATCGTGATCGGGTCGGGTTCGGCGTCGTTCGAGATGGTCCGTCACCTGACCGACCGGCTCCCGGTGATGACCACCCCGAAGTGGGTGCACAACATGATCCAGCCGATCGCCATCGGCGACGTCCTGTACTACCTGGCCGAGGCGGCCACCGCGCAGGTGCCCGAGTCCCGTACCTGGGACATCGGCGGGCCGGACGCCATGGAGTACGGCGACGCGATGCAGGGGTACGCCGACGTGGCCGGGCTCCGGCGGCGAGTGATGGTGGTGCTGCCGTTCCTGACGCCGACGATCGCGAGCTGGTGGGTGGGGCTGGTCACCCCTATCCCCTCGGGGCTGGCCCGCCCGCTGGTCGAATCGCTCGAATGCGACGCGGTGTGCCATGAGCACGACATCGACACCGTGATCCCGCGACCGCCGGGTGGTCTGACCGGCTATCTCGATTCGGTGCGCCAGGCGCTGAGTTCGGAGGGCTCCGGCGGCGAAGGCGGCCGACGGCACCTGCTGCGGTTCAGTCCCACCGCGCCGGAATGAGCTAGGGCCGGCGTAGTGCCGACGCGTTGTCGTTCTGCGCCTGGATCGGCACCCCGGTGCGTGCCGCGGTGGCCAGCATGTGCTCGATGACGTTCTTCCCCAGGGCGGTCTCGCCGGGCAGCTCGATCGGGTAGTTGCCGTCGAAGCACGCCGAGCACAACCGTGAGGCAGGCTGCTCGGTCGCGGCGATCATGCCCTGCTGGGAGATGTAGCTCAGCGAGTCGGCGCCGATGGCGTGTCGCACCGCTTCGAGTGTCTCCGCCTCGTCGGAGTCCGCGTTGCCCGCGTTGGCGATGAGCTCTGCCGGGGTCGCGAAGTCGATGCCGTAGAAGCACGGCCACTTGACCGGGGGTGAGGCGATCCGCACATGCACCTCGACCGCACCGGCCTCGCGCAGCATGCGGATCAGCGCGCGCTGGGTGTTGCCGCGCACGATCGAGTCGTCGACCACGATCAGTCGCTTGCCGCGGATCACCTCGCGCAGCGGGTTGAGTTTGAGCCGGATACCGAGCTGGCGGATCGTCTGCGACGGCTGGATGAACGTCCGGCCGACGTAGGCGTTCTTCATCAGACCCTGGCCGTAGGGGATGCCGGATTCCTGCGCGTACCCCACTGCTGCCGGGGTCCCCGACTCGGGCACCCCGATCACCAGATCGGCGTCGACGGGCTTCTCGCGTGCCAGCCGCCTACCGATGTCGACCCGGGTGCCGTGCACGGAACGCCCGGCCAGCGTGCTGTCGGGGCGGGCCAGGTAGACGTACTCGAACACACAGTTCTTCGGCGACGGGGGCGCGAAGCGGGTGGAGCGGACCCCGTCGGCGTCGATGGCCAGTAGCTCACCCGGTTCGATGTCGCGCACGAACGAGGCGCCGACGATGTCGAGTGCGGCGGTTTCGGAGGCCACCACCCAGCCGCGGTCCAGTCGGCCCAGCGCCAGCGGCCGCACCCCGTACGGGTCGCGGGCGGCATAGAGGGTGTTCTCGTCCATGAACGTCAGGCAGAACGCGCCGCGCACCGTCGGCAGCAACTCCAGGGCGGCCTGCTCCAGCGACGAGTCCGCGGCGCCGTGGGCGAGCAATGCACCCAGGATGTCGGAATCGGTGGTGGCGGTGGCGGCCCCGCGGCTGCCCATCAGCCCCTCTTCGCGGGCCCGGGCCGCCAACTCGGTGGTGTTGACCAGATTGCCGTTGTGGCCGAGCGCCACCCCGGTGCCCGCGGCGGTGTTGCGGAACACCGGCTGTGCGTTCTCCCAGGTGGTGGATCCCGTGGTGGAGTACCGGCAGTGTCCGACGGCGACGTGACCGTGCATCGCGGCCAGTGTCTGCTCGTCGAAAACCTGGCTGACCAGACCCAGATCCTTGAACACCAGGACCTGCGAACCGTCGGCAACCGCGATGCCCGCCGCTTCCTGCCCGCGGTGTTGTAGCGCATACAGCCCGTAGTACGTGAGCTTCGCCACTTCCTCGCCGGGCGCCCAGACCCCGAAGACGCCGCATTCTTCTCTGGGCTCGTTGTCTACCTGCTCGGCGTGCTCAGCGGCCTCAGTCAACAGTGCTCCCTGGGGGCGGTGGGTGACGGGACCCAGTCTACGGTGAACAGCTGGAAAACGCGGAATCGACGGGTCGCGATTCCCGGAGTCGGGTCCGGACTGCAGCCGGACTCCGTTGGCGGGATGTTGTTTTCGTCACTCGGGCAGTCGGACCAGCGGCAGCGACGCCGCGATCTCGGTGGCACGGGATCCCGACAGGCTCAGCCGGCCCGCGGCGCCGGCATCGGACACCGTCAGCAGGCCGGCGGCGAGCTGCAGCCAGGTCCGCGGATCGGTTTCGACCACGTTCGGCGGATTGCCGCGGGTGTGCCGAGGCCCCTCGATGCACTGCACTGCCACGAACGGCGGGATACGGACTTCGACGGCGGCGCCCGGCGCCAGGGCCGCCAGGGTTCTGGCCGTGAGACGGACCGCGTCGGCGAGTTGCGCGCGCTCGGGGGCCGCGGTGGTGTCATCGCGCAGCCAGTCCGCCAGCGCTGCCACCGCGGCGCGGGTGGCGGCGGGGTCGACGTTGCGAGGCACAGCCACAATCTAGAGAACGATGCCGATCTCACGCACGAGAGCGACGTCGGCGCTGAACAGCCAGCGCAGCAACGGCTCCGGCCTCGTTGACCGCCAGATGTGCCAGCATCGGCGCAGCAACGCTGCTGGACTTGCCGAACAGCCACCCGAAGATCCAGCCGGCCGTGCCGGTGGCCAGGACCGTGAGGATCACCGGCTGCCCGGTGGCCCGCGCGTCAGGTACGTGCGACAGTCCGAATGCGGCCGCGGCAAAAGCGCGGCCGGCGGGTTTGCCGAACACGTGGGCGGCCAGGATGCTCAGGCTCGCCCGGTACGCCACTTCTTCGGACCACACCGTGCCCACGGGGATGCGCACCAGCAGCCAGTGGCTGACCGGAGACGGCAGCTTCTGCACCGCCATGCCCTCGCGCACGGCGGGGATCGCGGTGCCGACCGCGACCGCGAGCACCACCGGCGCCGCGGCCGATGCGCCCCAGCGCAACCCCGACCACAGCGCAGGCGGCCGCAATCCCAGGGGCGATGCGCCGCTGAGCGCCCACACGGTGGTGCCGAACAGCACGTGGGGCAGCGGATGCCAGCGCGCCGGAATCCGTGCCGTCACGAACTTCCACCCGATGAGCGCTGCGGTCAGGGCACCCACACCCACCGACTGCCGCGTCATCCGCCGCCGATCATTTGCTGCTGCCGACGGGTTCGGCCGCGTCGAGCGCGGTGCGGATCCGCTCGGTGTCCGAGCGACTCCAACCCTCGGGGGCCGCGACGCCCGCCCATCCGTCGACGATGAAGTCGCCGTAGTTGTGTCCGTGTCCGCCGGGGACCGACACCGCGTTCGTCAGGTCGGCGGCGACCTGCCAGAACGTGACGATCGGGTACCACCGCATGGATGCGGTGCGGTCCCGGCCCGCCGGCTCGGACAGCCAGTCGGGACGGGTGAACAGCAGGTCCTGCGACCACCAGACGATCGGATCGGAGGCGTGTTGCAGGAACAGCACGCGGGTGCCCTCCCAGGGTGGTGCGGTGTCCGCCGCGATCGCGGCCGCGTCGTTGCCCTGCGAGAACCGCACGGTGCGGCCGTCGTCGTAGCGGGGTTCTACCTCCGGCGTGCCCGGGTCGCGGCGCACCGTCAAGCCGTGCCACAGCGGGCTGGCGTTGGGCGGCCCCACCCACAGCACCGACGAGAAACCCATCCGGGAGATGTCGGGCAACCAGTCGAACGCGCCCTGCCCGGCCATCGATCCCAGGCTTTCGCCGTAGAGCAGCAGCCTGGGACGCTCGCTCTCGGGCAGCTGCACCCACCGGTCGTGGATGGCGTCGATCATCATCCGCCCCGCCTCCATCGACTTCTGTTGGTGGGCAAGGAAAGAGATCCAGCTCGGCAGATACGAGTACTGCGAACCGACGATCGCGGTGTCACCGTTGTACATCATCTCGATCGCCGCGGCGGCGGTCGGGTTGATCCAGCCGGTACCGGT
>Ga0310345_10004359_pt1 | contig 12868 bp, 15 predicted proteins | sample HC15DNA20500_MG_FD_204667 | JGI IMG/M metagenome (GOLD analysis project Ga0310345, IMG submission 204667) | Marine microbial communities from station ALOHA, North Pacific Subtropical Gyre - HC15-DNA-20-500_MG | ecosystem: Environmental > Aquatic > Marine > Oceanic | place: Pacific Ocean: North... | reverse complement strand
CGGCGCCCAGCCCCCCCAGGATCAGCGCCGCCGCGACCCAGAACCGGGGCGAGGGCGCCTCGCCCAGCCACAGCGCCCCGCCCGCCAGCGCGATCAGCGGCACCGCGAGCTGCGCCACCGCCGCCGTCGAGGCCTCCAGCCGCGGCAGCGCCGCATACCACACCGCATAGCCGCAGCCCGAGGCGAGCGCCCCCGAGGCGACGGCCAGCGCCGCTTCCCGCGCGCCCAGGCCCGGGGCCGCGTCCAGCGCCCAGGCGATCGCCCACAGCGCGACCCCCAGCGGCGCCGCCAGCACGAAGGCCCCCGCGGTGTCCGCCAGCGGCCGCGACGAGCCCCGCCCGCGCAGCGAGTAGACCCCCCAGGCCGCCCCCGCCCCCGCCATCATCAGCGCGGCCCCGAGCGGCGGCGCGCTGGCCCCAGGCGCGGCCAGCCAGGCGAGCCCCGCCAGCCCGAAGCCCGCCCCGGCCCAGCGCATCGCCGGCGGCCGTTCCCCCAGCCACAGCGCGCCGGCGAACATCGCGGTCTGCACCGCGCCGAACAGGATCAGCGCCCCCAGCCCCGCGTCGAGATCGAGATAGGCGAGCGAGAACAGCCCCGCATAGGCCAGCAGCGCCAGCGCCGAGACCGGCTGCGCCCGCCTCAGCGCCGGCCCCAGCGGCGCGCGCAGCGCCAGCAGCCCCGCCAGCATCGCCGCCCCCGAGACCAGCCGCAGCGCGGTGAAGGCGGCCGCGTCCGGCGCGCCCGCGTCCAGCGCCGCCCGGCACAGCACCGAGTTCGCCGCGAAGGCGACCAGCGCCGTCAGCGTCAGCCCGAGGGTCCGGATCATCCGCTCACTCCGCCGCGCCCTGCAGCCAGTCCAGCGCCAGCGCCGCCCAGCCGGGGGGCACCTCGTGCCCCCCCGCGTGCAGGGCGAAGGCGAGCGGCGCGCCGGCGCAGTCGCGCCAGCCCCGCCGCCAGAACCGCTCGCCCAGCGCATAGGCGTCGGGATCGTCCCGGGCGCAGCCGTTCGCCTCCCGCATCAGGTCGAGGCCTGCGAAGAGGTCGCCCTGCGTGATCCGCCCGCCCGCGACCGAGCGGCCCTCGAGCGGGACCACCGGGTCGCTCCAGCCATGCACATGCAGCATCGGCGCGGGGCCGGCGCAGGCCTCGGGCAGGGGGCGCCACAGCAGGCCCGCGACAGGCAGATAGGCGCGGAACGCCCCGGGCGCGTCGCAGGCGACCCGCCAGGCCATCATCCCCCCGCCCGAAAAGCCGCCCAGCAGCGCCCGCGAAGGGTCGATCGGCGCCCGGGCCGCGGCGTCGGCCAGCACCGCGCGCAGGAAGGCCACGTCGTCCCGCCCCTCGGGCGCGGCGCGGGAGTTCCAGGCGCCCCCGGCGTCGCCCTCGGACCGCGGCGCGCCCTGGGGCGCGATCACCGCATGGCCCGCCGCCAGCCACTCCCCCGCCATCACCGGCGAGCGGATCGCCACCGCCGCCTGCCCCCCCCAGCCGTGCAGCACCACCACCACCGGCAGCAGCGGGCGCCCCCCCTCCGCAGGCGGCGCCCCCTCCGGCGGCAGGGCCCCGGCCACACCCTCCGAAGGCTCGGGATCGGTCGCCCCCTCCGGGGCCAGGGCCCCAGTCGCCCCCTCCGCAGGCGGGGTCCCCGCCGCCCCCTGCGGGGGCCGGGGGCCAGTCGCCCCCTCCGAGGTCAGGGCGCCGGCCGCCGCCTCCGGCAGCGCCAGCCGGTACTCGCCCGTCCCGAACGGGCCGGAGACGGCGCAGGCCGTCTCGGCCGTGCCGCAGGCCGCCGCCGGCGCCGCCAGCAGCGCGAGGCCCAGCGCCGCGCCCGCGAGCCCCCTCATGCCGGCTTCGACGCCCGCACCGTCAGGCTCAGCGGCACGCGCGGCGCGCCGGCGGGCAGGCGCCAGAGCCCGTCCGCCCCCTTCGCGGTGAAGCCCGGCCACATGTCCCAGACCAGGAAGTCATGCTCCTCGACCCCCTCGACGCGCATCCCCGCCGCGATCAGCCCGCCCAGGATGTCGGAGAGCGGGTGGATCCACTCGTGATCCGCCACCGCCGGCAGCGCGGTCCCGTCGCCGTTGTAGGTCGTCTCCTCCTCGAAGCGCAGAGGCGCCCCGCGCGGGGTGCGCCAGTCGAAGCAGGGGACCAGCCGCCCCTCCACCGGGTCCAGCATCTGCGCGAAGGGATGCCCGTCGCGGAAGAACAGCCGCCCGCCGGGCTTCAGCAGGGCCGCGACCTGGCGCGCCCAGGCGTGGACGTCCGGCAGCCAGCAGATCGTGCCCCAGGTCACGAAGACCATGTCGAAGCGCCCCGCCCCCATCACCCGCGCCGCGTCCAGCGCGTCGCCCAGGTGGAAGCTGGCGGGCAGCCCGGTCTTCGCGGCCAGCGCCCGGGCGCCCTCGATGGCGACGGGCGAGAAATCCAGCCCCTCCACCACCGCCCCCTTTCGCGCGAGGATCAGGCTGTCGAGGCCGAAGTGGCATTGCACATGCGCGATCCGCAGCCCCGCCACGGGGCCGAGGTCGGCGTCGCTGACCCCCTCGAAGCCCCGGGACCCCGCCACCACCCCCTCGACGTCGTAGAAGCCGGTGCGGTCGGCGATGTGGATCTCCGCCCGGGCGTTCCAGCGCGCGAGATTGGCCGCGACCGCGGCCTCCGCGGCGGCCGAGGGGTCAGGGGCGGGGTCGGTCTCCGGCCCTGTCTCCAGTCCGGTCTCTGGGGCGGCGTCGGGCGGGGTCATCGGCTGGCTCCCTCGGCGGGCTCGGGGTCGGCCCCGCACCATCCCCGAGACGCCGCCCGCGCGCCAGCCCCTTCGCGCCCCCCTCGCGCAGCCGGCGCCGGACGCGACGCCCGCGGCCAAGGGTCAGTCGGGCGCCGGGCCCGAGGTCGGGCGCGGCGCCCGCGGCTGAAGTGGGGCGCGGCGCCGAAGGTCGAGGTCGGGGCGAGGCGCGGCGCCACTGGGGGAGGTCGGGCAGGAGCGGTGCCCGGCTCTGGGCGGGCAGGCGCAGCGCCCGCGGTGAAGGTCGGGCGCGGCGCCCGCCGCTCAAGCCAGGCGGGAGCAGCCCCCGGCTCACGTCGGGCAGGCGAAAGCGGCCCGCGGCCGAGGCCGGGCGCGCGCCCCCCGGCTCAGCGGGCGGCGAGCCGCGCCAGCGTCGCCTCGACCAGCGCCGCCGTCGGCGCTGCGCCGTCGAGGCGCAGGACCGGGGCCGCGCGCGCGGCCAGCCAGCGCTCGTGTCCCGCCCGGCTGCGCCCCTCGAACCCCGGCTCGTCGTAGCGCGCGGCCCAGTCGCGGAACGCCAGATGCGCCGCATGCATGTCGCCCCCCGGCCGGATGCGCGCGCCATGCCGCTGCGCCTCCCGCCGGTCCAGCCGCGCCAGCCGCAGCGGCGTGGGGGCGGCGAGGAACACGATCAGCTCCGCTCCCTCGACCAGCGCCTCCCCCCAGCCGACCAGCGATCCGGCGAGGATCCAGCCCGCCCCCTCCGCCTGCCGCGCCGCCAGCAGGCGCACCCGGTCCGCGGGCGGCCGCTTGGTCGTGAAGGGCGGATCGGTAGGCAGCCAATAGGCCGCGTCCACGTCCAGCAGAGGCAGCCCCAGCCGGGCCGCCAGCGCCTCGCCCAGCGTCGAGACCCCGCTGCAGGAGGCGCCGGTCAGATGGATCCGCGTCGCGCTCATGCGTCTCTCCCCCCGGGCCGCCCGCCCCCCCCCCCCGGCCGACGGCGCAGCGCAGGCGAGGCGGCGCGGACCTTGGCTCGCGCGGCCCCGCGCGTCCAGCGCCTCAGGCGCCGCCGGCCTCGTAGAGGCGGAACCCGTCCTCGATGGCCGGCAGGATGTCGACCACCTCGAAATGGTCCTGGGCGAGCAGCGGCGAATCCCGCAGCCGCTCCATCGCTCCGTGCCAGGCGAGCGGCCCGTCCACCTCCGCCATGGCGATGTCGGAGACGCGGCCGTGGAAGGCCTCGGCGTCGAAATGGCGAAGCCGGATGCCGCGGGCGCCGAAGGCCTCGGCCAGCGCCGGGGCGGCCAGCGCCTCCCGCTCCGCCCGCGCCAGCGCCAGCCACGAGGGGCGCGCGCGCAGCAGCAGGAACACGGTCATCGGAACGGGCGAAGCGGCGTCGGTCATCGGAGGATCCTCGGGGTTGCGTCGCGGACCAGACTCCGAGCGAATGCCCGCATCCGCAACTCGCATCCCCAGGCCGTCCCCGCCCCATGGCCCATCCCCCCAGAAAGACGCCCAGACAGGCCCGCGCCAGGGCCACGGCCGAGGCGCTGGTCGAGGCCGCCGCTCGCATTCTGGAGACCGAGGGCCGCGCCGCCCTGACCACCAACCGCATCGCCGAGCGCGCCGGCGCCAGCGTCGGCTCCCTCTACCAGTATTTCTCCAATCGCGAGGCCATCGTCGCCGCCCTCGCCGCGCGGGAGCGCGCGGCCCTGCTGGCCGAGGTCCGCGCCGCCGCGGCGGCGGGCGGCGCGCCGCGGGCGACGCTCTCGGCGATGCTGGAGGCGGCGCTGCGCCACCAGTTCGCCCGCCCCCGCCTCGCGCTCGCGCTGGAGGCGCTGGAGCAGGAGGTCGACCAGCGCGAGGACGCCGCCGACCTGGCGCAGGCCCTGGAGGCGGAGGTTCTGGCCGCGGTCCGCGCCCTCGCCCCCGCCGCCCCGCCGGAGGCGGCGCGCGACGCGCTCGCGCTCGCCCGCGGCCTGATCGACGCGGCCGCCCGGGCGGGCGAGACCGACCCCGCCCCCCTGCGCCCCCGCCTCGAGGCGGCGGTCGTGGGCTACCTGACCTGGCCCCGCGCGCCCTCGGCCGCGGCCGATCAGACGGCTGGCGACGGGGAGGGCCCGAAGTCCGGCGACGCCTGAAATCGAACGCCGCCCACACCGCGGAGCCTCCGCTGCGCCGCCGCGCCCGACCGTCCGAAGCGCCGCGTGGCCACCCCCTGATCGCCCCGGGCGCCAGCAGGACGCCCCGTCCCCCGAAGCGCTACGCGCGCCCGGGCGCTGGGCGCCGCGAGGGCCTGTGGGGAGGCGATCCGGCCTCCGAACCGTGAGGCGCGGCCGGCCATGGATGCCCCAAGCCCTTGCGGGACGGCGCGCCGCTCCCCGAACCGCGAAGCGCGGCCGGGCGGTCGTCCCGAGCGCACAGGGGGCCGCGAGCCGGCCTCCGGAGGGTGAGGCGGGTCCGAACCGCGACGGGCCAGGCCCTGGACGCGCCGGGCGCCGGCGGGGCGGCGGGGCGAATTCCGAACCGCGACGGACTCGCGCTCCGGGCGCCCCGGACGCCTGCGGCGCGGGGCCGGAACGCGAAGGGCGCGCGCCTTGCGGCGCGCGCCCTTGCTGGATCCTGGCAGGGGGCCGAACGCCCCCGCGCGTGTTACTCGGCGGCGCCGGGCAGGGCGCGGCCGCCGGAGAAGCCCTCGCGGGGCTTGTAGTTGGTCTTCTCGACGATGCGGGCCGATTTGCCGCGACGCGAGCGGAGGTAGTAGAGCTTCGCGCGGCGCACCTTGCCGCGGCGGACCACCTCGATCGAATCGATGTTGGGCGAGTGGATCGGGAACACGCGCTCCACGCCCTCGCCGAAGGAGATCTTGCGGACCGTGAAGGAGCCGCCGATGCCGTTGCCGCCCTTGCGCCCGATCACCACGCCCTCGAAGGCCTGGACGCGGGTGCGGGTGCCCTCGGTCACCTTGTAGCCGACGCGCACGGTGTCGCCGGCCTGAAAGTCGGGGATCGACTTGCCCAGTTCGCGGGCATGCTCGAGCTCGAGCATCTGCAGGAGGTTCATGACCTCTAATCCTTGTGCTGGCCGTCTTTTCTCTCCGGACCCGGACGGGCGGAGGACGGACTGTTTCGCGACCGAGCGCTCTGGGCTTCCATCGGGTCCGGACCGGAGCGTCGCTCCCGGTGCGCCCGCCAGAGATCGGGTCGTCGTTCCTTGGTCAGCCTTTCGGCCTCTTGCCGACGCCACTCCGCGATCCGGGCGTGATTGCCGGAGAGAAGCGTCTCCGGGATCTCGCGCCCTTCCCACACGGGGGGCCTCGTGTACTGCGGCGCTTCCAGGAGCCCGTCGGAGAAGGACTCCGTCTCCACGGACTCGGGGTTGCCGAGGACGCGGGGTATAAGGCGTACCGTGGCGTCGATCAATGCCATCGCGGCGATTTCGCCGCCGGTCATCACGAAATCCCCGAGGCTGACCTCGTGGATGCCGCGGGCGTCCAGGACCCGCTGGTCGACGCCCTCGAAGCGGCCGCAGATGAAGGTGGCGCCGGGGGCCTCGGCCAGCGCCCGGGCCATCGACTGGTCGAAGGGTTTTCCGCGCGGCGACATCATCAGGACGGGGCCGGGGCGCGGGGTCTCGTCCAGGGCGGCCGCCACCACGTCGGCGCGCAGCACCATGCCCGGGCCGCCGCCGGCGGGGGTGTCGTCCACCGCCCGGTGCTTGCCCAGGCCATAGTCGCGCAGATGCACCCGCTCCAGCGCCCAGATCCCCTCGGCGAGCGCACGGCCCAGCAGGCTCTCGCCCAGGGGCCCGGGGAACATGCCGGGAAACAGGGTGAGGACGGTGGCGCGCCAGGCGTCCTTGACCCGCGTCTCCTCCATCAGGTCGCGCGGCCGGCGCGAGGCGGAGATCGTCAGCCGCCCGTGCGAGCGGCTGGGCGCCGGCGTCGCCCGGGGCATCTCCGAGGGCGTCTCGGAGGGCGTCTCGGGCGGCGCCTCGGGGCCGGTCTCGTCGCTCACGCGCCCGGATCCCGCGTGTCGTCCTCGCCGGGCCCGGGGGCCCCGTCGTCGTCGTCCTCCCCGTCGTCGCCCGGAAACACGCCCGGCGGCGGGTCGGCGACGATGCGGTGGGCGGCGAGGTCGACGATCGGCACCGCGGCCCGGGTGAAGGGCAGCATCACCGGCTGGCGGAACTCGGGCGAGACGATCTCGAGGATGTCGCCGGCCCCGAAATCGTGCACCGCGCGCACCTTGCCCAGCTTCGCCCCGCCGCCGTCGTAGACCGGCAGGCCCACCAGGTCGGCATGGTAGAACTCGTCCGAGGGCAGGCTCGGCAGCTTCCAGCGGGGCGCGTAGAGGCGCAGGCCGCGCAGCGCCTCGGCCTGCTCGCGGGTGGTCACGCCGGTCAGGCGGGCGGCGAAGCCCCCCTTCACCTGGCGGGTGATCTTCACCCCGTACTCCCGCCCCTCGGCGTCGGTCAGGGGGGCGTAGTCGCCGATCGCCTCCGGCTGGGCGCAGAAGCTCTTCAGGCGCACGTCGCCGCGCACCCCGAAGGCGCCGGCGACGGCGCCGACGCAGACCTTGCCGATCGGATCTTCGCTCATTTTCCGCGCATCCTGAACGGTCCTCCGCCCGACCGCGGATCGAGCAGCCCCCGCCCGCGGTCGAGGGGCGAGGCGCCGGGGGCCTCGGCCCCTTCGGCTGCGGCCGCGAAGTCGAGGCCGCGGTCGTGGCGGATCTCCCAGGCGAAGCCAGGAAGCTCCATCGCCTCGGCGAGGCGGGCGAAATCCTCCCGCCCGATCGCCCTGCGGTCCCGGGCCAGCGAGGCGCGCCAGCGGGCCGGGGTCTTGATGAAGTCCAGCCGGGGGGCGAGCCCCTCGGCCTGCACCGGCTGCGCCGCCGTCATCCAGCGGGCCTGCAGGCGGCGGATCACGCCGCCGTCGCGCCCGCGGGTCCAGGCGGTGCCGGGGCCGATGACCCCGATCGCCTCGAAGCGCTCGACCAGCTCGGCGGCATGGTCGGTGGGCCGCTTCACGAACATCACCAGCCCGTCGCCGGGATGCATCGCCGCCAGCGCCGCCTCGGTCGAGTGGCTGAGCAGGCAGAAGCTGCGCTGCACCGCCTCCTCGACATGGTCGCCCGAGCCGACGCCGATCCAGAACTTCCGCTCGCGCTTCCTGACCATCGCTCCGATCTCCGCCTGTCCGCCGTGAAACGGCGGCAGCCTAGCGGGCGGGCTCTAACAGAGCCTTGACCGGAGCGAGGCTCGGGCGGGGGACGCGCCCCCGCCCGGGGCCGATCACTCGGCCGAGGCTTCCTCGGCGGGCGCCTCGGGGGCGGCGGCGGCGGCGGCCGCGGCCTCGGCGGCCTTGGCGGCCTTCTCCTCGCGCTCCTTGGCGCGCTCGGTCGCCTTCTTGCCCGGGACGGCCTTCTTCATGTTGGCGCGCTCGGCCTTGTCGCGGACGCCGGCGGCCTCGAGGAAGCGGGCGACGCGGTCGGTGGGCTGGGCGCCCTTGGCGATCCACTCCTGGATCTTCTCGACGTCGAGCTTCACGCGCTCCTCCGAGTCCTTGGGCAGGAGCGGGTTGTAGGTGCCCAGCTTCTCGATGAAGCGGCCGTCGCGGGGGGCGCGGCTGTCGGCGGCGACGACGCGGTAGAAGGGACGCTTCTTGGAACCGCCGCGGGCGAGACGAATCTTGATGGCCATGGTCGTGGTCTCCTTGGGTTTCGGTCCGGCGCGCGCGGCGCCGGGAGGTCTGGTCGGGCCTGCGCCCGGGGTTTCGCATCCGGGCCTTCGGCCCGAGGGTTTCGGGTCCGGGCCTTCGGCCCGAGGGTTTCGGGTCCGGGCCTTCGGCCCGAGGGTTTCGGGTCCGGGCCTTCGGCCCGAGGGTTTCGGGTCCGGGCCTCTGGCCCGGGTCTCGGTGCGGGCGTTTCGGCCCGGTTTCGGTCCCGGGCGCGGGGGCCCGGGCGTCTCGATCAGCTCTTCAGCTTCTCGTGGTGGCGGATGACTTCCTGGATGATGAAGGCCAGGAAGGCTTCCGCGAACTCGGGGTCCAGCTCGGCGTCGGCCGAGAGCTGGCGCAGCCGGGCGACCTGGCGGGCCTCCCGGTCGGGGTCGGCGGGGGGCAGGTCGTGCTCGGCCTTCAGCCGGCCCACCGCCTGGGTCGCCTTGAACCGCTGGGCCAGCGTGTAGACCAGGATCGCATCGAGATTGTCGATGTCGCCCCTGAGCTTGGCCAGCACCTCGCGGGCGCGGATCACGTGCTCCGGCTCGCCGCCGGCGGTCTGCGTCGCCTGGTCTGTCATGCTCGTCCCTCCCCCTCGCTCACGCCGCGGCCCCGGCCGAGGCGCGCGCCGGATGGCGCCAGACCTCGACCACATGGCCGTCGGCATAGGTGAAATCCCCCGCCTCGCGCACGCAGCCCAGACGGCGCGCCAGCGCCAGGCTCGGCGCGTTCGCCGGGTCGATCAGGCTGATCGGCGCGTCGAGGCCGTGGCGCAGATACGCATCCTCGCGCGCCGCCAGCGCCGCCTCGGCCGCATAGCCGCGCCCCTCGAACCCGTCGATGAGCGACCAGGCCATCTCCGGCTCCGGAACCTGCTCGTGCCACTGCATCCCGGCGCGCCCGACCAGCAGGCCGGTCGCCTTCTCCTCGATCGCGTACATGCCGTAGCCGCGCAGGACCCACATGCCGAGGAAGGACTGGAACTTGCCCCAGGCCTGCTGGCGGGTCATCGGCCCGCCGATGAACCGCGCCCGCGGCCCGGCGTAGAAGGCCGCCAGCGGCTCGAAATCCTCGAGCCGCAGGGCCCGCAGCACCAGCCGCTCGGTCTCGAGCGTGGGGATCTCGATCACGGTGCTCATGCGGCCAGCTCCGCGGCGGAGGGGTGGCGCCAGATCTCGGCCTCCCAGCCCTCCTCGGGGTGCACGAAGCGGCCCTCGGGCGCGGCGCCGAGGCGCGTCGCCACCGCCTTCGAGGCGGCGTTCTGGGGCGCGATCAGGCTGATCGCGGTGGTCCAGCCGGCGGAGCGATAGGCCCAGTCGCGGGCCTCCAGCGCGGCTTCGGTGGCATAGCCGCGGCCCTCGAAGCCCTCGAACAGGGACCAGCCGATCTCCGGCTCCGGCCAGGCGTCGGGCTCCCAGGGGCCGACGCGGCCGACCAGGGCGCCGGTCGCCTTCTCCTCGACCATCCACATGCCGAAGCCGCGGAACGCCCACATGCCCAGCGTGCCCGCCAGCGACCACCACGAATCCGAGCGGTTCAGCGGCCCGCCGATATACTCGGTCTGCTCCGCGGCGAAGAAGGCCGCGAAGGCGTCGAGATCGTCCTGGCGCGGCGCGCGCAGGCGCAGCCGCCCGGTCTCGAGCGTGGGGATCTCGAGGCGGAAGCTCATTTCTTCTTCCCGAAGCCCGACAGGCCCGGCGGCATCGGCGCGCCGCCGCCGAGGCCCGGAAGCCCCCCCGGCATGCCGCCCATCCCGCCCATGCCCTGGGGCAGCTTCGGCGCAGCCCCCGGCGCGCCGCCCATGCCGGCGGGCGGGGTCATGCCCGGCGGCATGCCGCCGCCCTTGCCGCCGAAGAGCGCGCCGAGCCCGCCGCGCATCAGGCCCTTGGTCCCCATCTTGCCCATCTTCTTCATCATGTCCGCCATCTGGCGGTGCATCTTGAGAAGCTTGTTCACGTCGGCCACGTCCATGCCGCAGCCCGCCGCGATGCGCTTCTTGCGGCTGGCCTTGAGGAGGTCGGGGTTCTTCCGCTCCTCCTTGGTCATCGACTGGATGATGGCGACCTGGCGCTTGAGGATCTTGTCGTCGAGCCCGGCCTCGTCCATCTGCTTCTGCATCTTGCCCATGCCCGGCAGCATGCCCATCAGGCCGCCCATGCCGCCCATGGCCATCATCTGCTCGAACTGCTTCTGCAGGTCGTTCATGTCGAAGCGGCCCTTCTGGAACCGCTTCATCATCCGCTCGGCCTCTTCGGCCTCGATGGTCTCCTGCGCCTTCTCGACGAGGGAGACGATGTCGCCCATGCCCAGAATGCGGCCGGCGATCCGCTCGGGGTGGAATTCCTCGAGCGCGTCCATCTTCTCGCCGAGGCCGACGAACTTGATCGGCTTGCCGGTGACCGCGCGCATCGAGAGCGCGGCGCCCCCGCGGCCGTCGCCGTCCATGCGGGTCAGCACCACGCCGGTGACGCCGATGCGGCCGTCGAAGTTCTCGGCGACGTTGAGCGCGTCCTGGCCGGTGAGGCCGTCGACCACCAGCAGCGTCTCGCGCGGGCGCACGGCGTCGCGCACGGCGATCGCCTCGTCCATCAGCTCGTCGTCGACATGCAGGCGGCCGGCGGTGTCGAGCATGTAGACGTCGAAGCCGCCCTGCTCGGCGGTCATCTTCGCGCGGCGGGCGATCTGCACCGGGCTCTCGCCCTTCACGATCGGCAGCACCTCGACCCCGGTCTGCAGGCCGAGGACCTGCAGCTGCTCCATCGCCGCCGGCCGGCGGACGTCGAGCGAGGCCATCAGGACCTTCTTCTTCTCCCGCTGGCTCAGCCGCATGGCGAGCTTCGCGGTCGTCGTGGTCTTGCCCGAGCCCTGCAGGCCGACCATCAGGATCGGCGTCGGCGGGTTGTCGACGCGCAGTTTTCCGATCTCGGCGCCGTCGCCGGCCAGCACGTGGACGAGCTCGTCATGCACGATCTTGACGACCTGCTGGCCGGGCGTGACGGATTTCGTCACCGCCTGGCCGGTCGCCTTCTCCTGCACGGCCTTGACGAAGTCGCGGGCCACGGGAAGGGAGACGTCGGCCTCCAGCAGCGCCACCCGCACCTCGCGCAGCGCGGTGGAGACGTCGGCCTCCGACAGCGCGCCCTGCTTGGTGAGTTTCTCGAAGACGCCTGAGAGGCGTTCGGAGAGGCTCTCGAACATGCCTAGCGCTCCTTCCTTCTGGCCCGGGATCCGACCTCAGGTCGGAGGGGGCGGCGCAAACGTCAAGCGCTCCGGCGGGCGCGACGCGCTGGCCGGAGGCGATCCCCACGCACGGCGGGGACCGGAAGCGTCGGGCTTCCGGGGGTTGCGGGGCCTTTACGCGCGAGGCGGGGCGGAGTCAACCGCGCCGGCCCGCCGGCGGCCGGCGCCGGCGGGGGGAGACGGCGGATCGCTTGCGAAAGCGCCGCCGCCAGGGGGGCGGGGCGGCCGGCTCGCGCGCGCGCCGGCGGCGACTGGCGCCGCTGCTGCGGGAGGCGTGGCGCCTCCTCCGCGGCCGGCTCCGGCGCGCGCGGGCCGCGGCGGACCCGGGGCGCGGGCGCCGCGAAGTGGGGCAGGGGCGCCGCGCCGCGGCGTCCCGGCGTCCCGGCGGTCGCGGAGGGCTTGACGGAACCCGGCCCGGCGGGCTCCCTGTCGCCGTCAGTCAAGGGAGCCGAGACATGATCCGCCAGCGCCGCGACCGCCGCGAAACCCCGTCCGCCCGGACCCGCCGGAGCGCCGCTCCGCGCGCCGTCGCGGCGCTCGCCGGTCTGCTGGCGCTGGGCGCCTGCGCGACCTCCGAGCCCGAGGCCGCGGCCGAGGCGCCCGACGGCGTCTCCATCGCCGAGACCACGCGGATGCGCGCCGAGGTGCTCTCGGTCGACGTCGAGGCGGGGCAGGTGATGATGCGCGACCTCGCCACCGGCGACGTCTTCACCCACCGCCCCCCGGCCGAGATGTCGGGCGCCATCGGCGTGCAGCCCGGCGACGTGGTCGAGGCGATGCGCACCCGCGCCATCACCGCCTGGCACGCCGAGGAGGGCGACGACGCCGCGCGCACCGAGTCCGACGTCGTCTCGACCCCCGCCTCGGCCAACGGCGCGCCGGCGATGGTCGGCGGGCGGCTGACCCGCTCGGTGATGAACTTCGTGGTCTGGAACGCCAAGACCGACGTCGCGGTGTTCCGCTCGCCCGAGGGCAACGTGGTGCGCTACCACCTGACCAACGACGAGGCCCGTGCCTTCGTGGCCACCCTCGACGAGGGCGAGCCGATCGAGGTGGAGATCTCCGACACCGTGGTGGTCAAGCTGGCCCAGTGATCCCCGACGGATCGCGGGAACGTCGAAGGGGGCCCGCGGGCCCCTTTCGCATGTCCGGCGCCCGGCGTCCGCGGTTGGCGCCGCCCTCCG
>Ga0310345_10004358_pt1 | contig 12869 bp, 12 predicted proteins | sample HC15DNA20500_MG_FD_204667 | JGI IMG/M metagenome (GOLD analysis project Ga0310345, IMG submission 204667) | Marine microbial communities from station ALOHA, North Pacific Subtropical Gyre - HC15-DNA-20-500_MG | ecosystem: Environmental > Aquatic > Marine > Oceanic | place: Pacific Ocean: North... | reverse complement strand
ACAAAATCCACAGAGGATTAAGTAGGGGATAAAATGAAGTGCCCCCTAAAAGTGTACCACTTTGATCGGTGTTTATTGTGGCCTAGATGTTTGGGATCCTTCATAAAGACTGTCTTGAACCTGTAATATGGGTGACTTTCCAAACCACAAAATCGGCTCCGCTAAACGCAATGTTCAGTGAATCCTATCTACATATTCCCAGTATCTAGACAAAAAATTCAGCCCTTTTGGGGTATAAAACTTACTTGTCGGAGCTTTGGCAAACCCATCTACGGTATTCGGTCACTCAACAATTATAATTATAGTCTAACGACAAAGTTCAGTGTTGTCGAACTCAACGGCAAACGACAGGAGGTGGTCCTTCATCCTTAGATTACACTTACTTGAGGTGCCTCATAGGCAACAGGTATCCAAGACTGAAATGTCAACGCCCGGTATTGTAGTAATGCATCTGGCCATCGAAAATGCCCTCAACTCATCAATGTTCTGCGTATCCAGGAAACAGGAAATATCCCTCCGCCTTGAAACGGCTGAAGAAGGATTCCATTTCTGTATTGTTAGGCCTACCTAATGTATAGAAGGTATAAGATAGACTGACACTGTCAGACAGAAGCCATTGACCTGTCTATCCGTAACCGCTGAAAATTGGATTTTGATCGTGAAGCATAATCGTACCAGAAGATGGAATACCATGCTTAGCAAAAATCTACTCTGCTCGTTTCCGCGCTCTCAATGCAAGAGCCCTATTGGCACTCTCTCCCGCAGCCTATCCATAAACGTCGATTATTCTGGGATAGGTACTCTTTATCTACCCTGGGCTGGCTATCTGAAGTTGGGAACCCAACCCGGGGTTGGTGTAGACATTATTGAGAATACTATCAGAGAAACGGATATTAGCACTGGCAACAACCTATTCTGTTCACCCAGATGGCCTGCTAGGTTACATTTAGCTGTCATATTCCTATTCATTAGTCTTCGTCATTAACCAATTCAAAGAAAGTATCGGCAGAGCTAGCTTCTTCCCGGTGCTGGCAGGGAAAGTCTTTTTCAATCAACAGATGTAACTGATTTGTTCCGTCGGTATTATTAGTTAATAATGATAAATGGGCTTCGATGCTAACCTGTGTCGTGTCGACCCATGTTTCCACCATCGGAGTTGGTACCTGCACCGTAATCGTATTTTGTTGATACCGGACTTCTGGATGATCAAGACCATCGGCCATTTGCAGTTGGTAGATCAAGATCTGGTTAGATCCAAAAACGATGCTTTCAGCAACACTGTTAGTCTTTTGTAAAATGGTAAGATCTGATTTCTGTAAGCGTAAACGCAGGCTGTTGTGCATACAACGGATTTTCATCTGAAGTTCCTTTTAGTAAAGATAAGTATTTCAACTATACTTTAAGATCTGGCTACCGTCAATTTTTCAGCAGAACCACAATTGACAAACCTACTTTTTCAATGCTATGATTTTTGAAGCAAATCTTGATAAGTTCAAAGACCAAATGAATGATAATCAGACTTGGTAAAAAGTAGGTGCTAATGATGTGGTATTGGCAACGATTGCTGGTGCTTGTCTGCTTAATAGCCAACCTGGCTCAGGCATATACAGCAGACGATGTTTTTAAGGAGTTTAAGCAGGCTTATGAGAAGTCAAAAAACTTCACCGCGGAGTTTGAAGAAACGACCATTCGCAATAGCAATAAAGGGGTAGCCAAAGGTCGAATTTCGTTCAGCAAGCCCAATTTGCTACGACAGGAATACGTCAGTCAAGAAAATCCAGACAACGTTGTTCAGTTGATTGTCTTAGACGGTAACTTTTCCTGGTCTTACACCCCTTTCCTCAATCAAATCAATCGGATGCGAATGGGAGATTCACGGCAAAAAGAGCTTATTCCTGGCATTGGAATCTCTTTAGAAGGGACAGAAAAAAACTACAACATCGAGCTGGTTCTAGATGAAGCGGCTCACAAAAAAGGGGTCTATCAGCTAAAGCTAACACCCAAGCCACATTTAGTGGTTAAGAGCGAAGGTGGATTGGTAGTTGAAGAAGTTTTAGAAATTTGGATCGATACCAAAGACTGGTTACCAGTCCAGTTTGGCTACCGTTCAGAAACTGAAAGTGGCGACAAAATGAGTGCCGTCGTCGCACTGAAAAACATTAAACGCAACCTCAAGTTGAATCCAAAAGTATTCCAGTTTGAAGTGCCCAAGGATGCGGAAATCGTCGACCTGACTGAGGAAGAATAACAACAGTCAAGAAATTAATGATCGATTTCGTTAAAAAACATATTGCTAACTTTCTCACCTTGCTCCGATTGGTAATGACGCCTATTTTTATTGCGTTGTTTTTGTCGGGTCAATACATTAATGCCTTGATAATTTTTGTGCTGGCAGCGATCACCGATTTTTTCGACGGTAGGCTGGCACGAAAATACAACATCACCGATTTTGGAAAAATCGTCGATTCTCTGGCCGATAAATTTCTGGTTGGCGCGGCACTGATCGTGTTCACCCATTTTCCAGAAAAAGGGTTGATTCCCGTGTGGATGGTAGTAGTAATCTTATTTAGAGAAGTCTTGGTAACGGTGCTAAGATCTGTTTTTATCGCTCGCTATGGGCAAGTTGTTCCCGCTAATATCTGGGGGAAATTAAAAGCAAATACCCAGATGTTCGCTATTGTCATCGCCTTGGTTCTTTTAGCATGGTATGAGCTGCAACCTGACTTCGCCGAATTACATCAACATCTACAGGGGAACCAACCCTATGGTTATATTTTTTTGATGATGTGCATCCCATTGGTCTTTACGGTTGGTTCAGGGCTTCAATTCCTATCGGCTAATCGTAAAGCACTGTTTGGACTTCTAGGTTAGACCTCGATGGCCGGAGATCAGATCCGCTGTTTTATTGCCTTGGAAATTCCAACCGAGGTTAAATGCCAATTGGCAGAAATACAAGAGCGTGACCTATTACCCCAACTGTCTTGGGTTAATCCTGAAAATATGCATCTAACATTGAAGTTTTTGGGGGATGTAGCAAAGTCTGAGGTGTCCCTGATTGAGGAAATTCTTGCCCAGACAGCAACCCAAAATACACTTTTTGTAATGCAGATCGGTGGTTTGGGAGCGTTCCCCAACTTCTCTAGACCCAAAGTGGTTTGGGCCGGGGTGCAGAAAGATGGGGAAAAGATAATTTCTCTTGTCCATCAGTTAAATACAACTCTAGGCCAAATTGGCTATTTATCAGAGAAAAGACCTTTTACACCCCACATCACGCTAGCAAGAATTCACTCCCCGATCAACTTAAAAAACTTTGCCTTCGAAGAATTTTATGAGATTCCGCCCATCACCGTAAACCGTATTTCATTAATGCAAAGCCGACTACAGCCCAGTGGGGTTGTTTATACCCTTTTGTCATCATTTGAGTTCAAATATAAGGAGACAGAATAATGAGTGATTCGGAAAAGAACAAGATCATAGACCTCGCCATCGCACAAATCGAGAAGCAGCACGGCAAAGGTGCTATCATGCGCTTCAACAGCGATGAAATTGTACCAGTCGAAGTCATTCCAACAGGCTCGATTGGTCTCGACATCGCACTTGGAGTCGGCGGCCTCCCTCGTGGACGAGTTATCGAAATCTATGGCCATGAGGGATCCGGGAAAACAACCCTTACCCTTCATGTTGTGGCAGAAGCACAAAAATTGGGAGGTGTCGCTGCTTTTATCGATGTCGAACACGCCATTGATCCGCTCTACGCTAAAAATATTGGCGTCGATATGGATAGCGTGTTGATCTCCCAACCGGATACAGCCGAACAAGCACTAGAGATTACAGAAACCTTAATCCGTAGTGGGGCTATTGATGTGGTGGTGATCGACTCAGTCGCCGCGCTGGCACCATCGGTCGAAATCGAGGGCGAAATGGGAGATGCCCACGTTGGCGTTTTACCACGTTTGATGTCAAAAGCACTCCGTAAATTGAGTGGAGTTACCAATAAATCGAAGACTTGTGTAATTTTTACCAACCAAATCCGGCAAAAAATCGGTGTCATGTTCGGTAATCCGGAAACGACCCCAGGCGGCTTAGCCCTTAAATTTCATGCTTCTGTTCGGTTGGAGGTGCGTCGGGCCGAAGCCTTGAAGGATGGAACTGACCAGACAGGGAATCGAACCCGGGTCAAGGTCGTCAAAAATAAAGTTGCACCGCCGTTCACTCAGGTCGAGTTCGATATCGACTTCGGCCAAGGGATCTCCAAGGTTGGCGATCTAATCGATGTAGGAGTAGGCAAAGAAATCGTTAGGAAGAGTGGTGCCTGGTTTTATTACGGTGAACAAAGATTGGGTCAAGGTAAGGAAAACGCCAAAAGTTTTCTAAAAGAGAACACCGAACTTTGTAGTGAAATCGACCAGAGAATTCGAGCTATGCTTAACTTTGGTGAAACCAGCCCCTCAGAGGCAGGTTCAACCGATTTAGAATTAGCAGCAGCCGATAACCAAATAGAAGAAGTCTAGGAAGTTTTAGGGGAGTTAGTTAGTGGGGCAAACGACCGGGGTTGATCATTTGCCCTATTTTATCTCGATTTGTGGTTAACGGCGCTTGCTAGAGGTAGCCAACCCTTTAGATGCGGATTTACTATTTAAAATCGACTGCTTCTCGTATCTGCTCCTTGGTCACCTTTAGGCGTATCAAGGCCGAAGAATTTGTCGCTGGATTCCGGCTTGGTATAAAGGAAGGCTATTCCAATAACCACGACAATCATCACTGCCACGATGATATAGCCAGTGAGTCCTATTTTCATTGTTTACTCCATAATAGTTTAGCTTGAGGCTAGTGTTATTATTTGGGCATAACCAGGCCAATTTTAACATCATAGTTGTCCGAATGCGAAACTTTTTATTTCTCCGTTATCCAACTGATAGGTCTACCAATGTACAGTACCAGAAGTCAAAAACCGGCCTTTAGAAGTTAGTCAATAGAATCACTTAAGGGTATACAAGATGAGTACTTTGTTAATTGCATCTGCTAGTTTTGCCGGGTTCATTCTCGCTTACCATACGTATGGACGATGGTTAGCACGTAAAATCTTTGGTCTGGATGAACATGCAATAGTTCCCAGCCAGGAATTGTGGGATGATATCGACTATGTACCAACTAAGCGAGAGGTTGTTTTCGGTCACCATTTCACCAGTATTGCAGGAACCGGACCTATTGTCGGCCCCGCGATTGCGGTTTTTTGGGGTTGGCTGCCTGCGCTATTGTGGGTGGTTCTAGGCTCGATCTTCATTGGGGCAGTGCACGATTTTGGAGCCTTGGTGATTTCGATACGAAATCGTGGACAAACGGTGGGGGATGTCGCGGGCCGAATGATCACCCCTAGAGCCAAGATCCTCTTTCTGTTGGTCTTATTTATGTCACTGACAATTGTTTTAGCAATTTTCGGCTTAGTGATCGCAATTATTTTCCAACTTTACCCGGAATCGGTGCTTTCGGTTTGGATCGAAATCCCGCTGGCAGTTGGAATCGGTTTTTGGATCAAAAGAACAGGAAAAGACCTGTTGATTCCCTCTTTGATTGCTCTGGGCATAATGTATTTAGCTATGTATATCGGTGCTTACTTTCTACCGATCAGGCTAGTTGGCGTTGTTTCTAACCCGGTTGTAGCGTGGACACTGATTTTGTTTGCCTACTGTTTTGTTGCTTCCACGTTACCCGTTTGGACGCTTCTCCAACCCAGAGACTATATCAATTCACATGAATTAATCCTCGCTTTGGGTTTACTGCTGGTCGGCCTGGTGGTAGCAGGGATATCCGGTCAAGCTAATTTACTCCAGGCTACGCCTGCTATTGCCTCAGACGTGCCCGTTGACGCACCACCGATCATGCCATTTTTATTTATCACTATCGCTTGTGGGGCTATTAGCGGCTTCCACTGTTTGGTTAGTTCAGGAACTTCGAGTAAACAGATCTCCTCTGAAGGTGATGCTCAGTATGTTGGTTATGGCGCCATGCTCTTGGAAGGCGGATTGGCAGTGACCGTAATCTTAGCCTGTTGTGCTGGTATTGGGATGGGGCTTTTCGATCGCAAACCCGAGGGACGAACCTATACTTACGTCGAGAGAACGAGTCCTGGGACCGAGAGACAGATTCAAGGTAGAGAAGCGTGGTTAGCTCGATATTCGTCTCAAATTAAGCAGACGGCCGACGGCAAGACCGTCGGCGGTTGGAAGAATCATAATTTGGGACAGAAAATAAGTGCTTTTATCGATGGGGGCGGTAATTTCCTTTCGACAATCGGCATTCCAAGGAAAATGGCGATCGCCATTATGGCGGTTCTGGTCGCCAGTTTCGCGGCAACCACGCTCGACTCGGCTACTCGTCTACAACGATATGTGATCCAAGAGTTGGGTAATACCTTCCATCTGAACCTGTTGACAAATCGGTTTGTGGCGACAGCCGTGGCCTTGATCTTAGGAGGTATTGTCGCCATGATGCCAGGACCGGCCGGGGCTGGTAGCGGTGGGATGATTCTATGGCCGTTGTTTGGTGCAACTAACCAATTACTAGCGGGTTTGGCGTTTATGGTGGTTGTTTTTTACCTGATCCGTCGTAATAAGCCGATCTGGTTTGCGGCTTTGCCGATGGCGGTGATGATGGTTTTGCCTGCTTGGGCTATGCTACATAATATGTTTAACCCCGAAACCGGTTGGTTAGCAAACCAAAAGTATTATTTAGTTGTTTTTGGAATTGGGCTTCAGATCTTGCAGATCTGGATGATAATCGAGGGACTAATCGCTCTGCGAACAGCCAAAGGTAACTATCCAGAACTACCGCCAATCGCGGAAACCTCCGGTTAATTCTGACTTACCCCCGTTTTTGTCTACGGGAGATTTGCCACGGGTTGTCTGGTCATGGCAGTGAGAAACAGTTGCCACAACTAAGCTGCAAACCAAACGATGTCAAGCATAGCTTGACACCGTTTGGAGGGTATGATAAACTTGCCTAACCGATTGATCGACCATCGGCTCGGTTTTGTCGGGGCGTAGCGCAGCCCGGTAGCGCGTGTCGTTCGGGACGACAAGGTCGGAGGTTCAAATCCTCTCGCCCCGACTTCCCAGTTAACAGCCCTTGTTTAGCCTCTCATTGATCGCGCTTATCTTCCGTCTAGCCTGAATGCCAATTCAAGAAACAGAAGCAGTCTTGATTCGTTCCTATCCATTAAGCGAATCTTCGGTAATTGGTGTTTTTTATACTCGTGACTTTGGTAAAGTACGTGCCGTCGCTAGAGGCGTGCGAAGTCCCAAAAGTAAGTTTCGAGGACAACTAGATCTACTCAACCGAGGGCATTTGATCTACACTGAGAAGGCTAACCGTGATCTTCAGACAGTTCGAGATTTTGACCTGATTGACAATTTTGAGCAGATTAAGACCGATTTTGACCGGTTTAGTTACGCCTGTTATTTCGCCGAACTAATTGATGCTATCGAATCCGATGGGGCAGAGAGCCCGGAGATTTTTTCGTTGTTAATGAGGACGTTTTGCTACTTTGAGATGGTTGGCGATCTACAACTCTTCGCTCGTACGTTCGAGTTACATCTACTGGAGATCACTGGTTATTCACCCCAGTTTTCTCGCTGTAGTAACTGTGGAAATATTTTGACCTCTCAGGACACTGTCCTTTACTACCAAGACCAAACCAGCGAGATTGTCTGTGCTACTTGTGTCACGCCTCACCTAGTGCGGATTTCACGTGGTAGTTGTGAGTTGATGAAACGGCTACAACAGTCCGATTTTGGTCAACTCGCTCGAATTCGTGCCAGTCGCCAAAACTATCGAGAAATGAAATTCGTCTTATCGGCATTAATCAATTTCCACACTCAGCGTCGGCTGAAAAGCCTAAAGTTTCTGGATCTGGTTGAGACAAGCTAACATTCCCGGGACAATTACTAAGCGCATCATTCCTTGTCTCGATGTCCGCGAGGACAAAGTAACTAAAGGGGTTGCCTTTCGAGGCAATATTGATGTCGGTGATCCGGTAGAAATGGCTCATTACTATTATGAGAATGGTGCTGACGAACTGGTTTTTTACGACATTACCGCCAGCAACGAAAAGCGCAACATTATGATTAACGTTGTCTCAGCAGTTGCCGACCAAATCTTCATCCCCTTTTCTGTCGGTGGTGGGCTACGCACGCTGGATGATATGCGAAAAGTGTTATGGGCCGGTGCGGAAAAGGTTTCTATCGATTCGGGGGCTGTTCGGAATCCGCAACTGATCACGGAAGGGGCAAAAGCCTTTGGTAGTCAGTGTATTGTTTTGAGTATGCAGGTGAAAAATGTTTCGTCTAGCCGACAGATTCCAAGTGGTTATGAGATCTATATCGACGGTGCTCGTCGTCCGATGGGGCTGGATGCAATCGCTTGGGCTACACGAGGTGTTGAATTGGGTGCGGGCGAAATCGTGGTTAACAGTATCGATCAGGATGGGACTAAGTCTGGCTATGAACTCAAATTAACGAAACAGGTTGCGGATAGTGTACCCGTGCCGGTCATTGCCTCTGGTGGGGCCGGCAACCCGCAACATCTAAGAGATGTATTTGTTGAAAGTGGTGCCGATGCCAGTATTGTTGCCTCCATAACCCACTACGGCGAGTTCTCGATTGACAGTATCAAGACCTATCTGGCAGCAGAGGGGGTTGGTACTAGAAGTACGTGGTAAAGGTAATCTTGGATATACAACGATACTACACCGCAAGGTTAATAAACTGCGTTGACCTCTCAATGGCACCTGAATCGGCGACTTAAATCGAAAGGAATTATCATGCGAATCCTTAATTTAGAACAGGGGCTCTTTTTTGAGATGGGCGACGGTAAAAATTGGCGAGTAGTTCATCCGGATATGGGAGCCACCCAAATTACACTCAATCACGGAATTCACGCCCCAGGACAGGAATTTACACAACACATTCACGACGAATCGGAGGATGCTATTGTTTGCGTTGAAGGTAACGGTTCTATTCGTCAGGGTGACATTTACACCCCAATTACAGCCGGTGAAATGATGTTTATCCCCGCAGGCGAAGTTCACGGCACTAAAAATACAACTGATCAATCTGCCCGGATGATGAGTTTCCAAGCGCCACCTGATATGGCACTCTATCGAGGTGAACGGAATTATGCCCCAGGCCAATCGCCAACACCGACAAATGACCATGTCAGTAACGTACAGGTAATCGATATGAGCAAAGCGGGACCGGTATTTGGGAAACCGTGCGATTGGCGAAATGTTGTTTCCGATCAAAAAGGAGCCCAACATCTATCGCTGGATTTTATTCAGTTGCAGACGGGCGAGGCCTTTGAACATCAAGCTCAGCCAACGGAGTCGGTCTATGTTTTCATCAATGGTTCGGCCCAAGTTATAGCCGAAGACGTGGCTCCTTCAAACGAAGAGAGGTGGAATTTGACCTTTAAGGATGTGATCTTCCTCTCAGCAGGTGATACATTTTCCCTTTGTGTCACCACCCCCAATGTAGACAATCAACCGACCAAGCTAGTCTATTGTCGAAGTTTAGCTCGGACTTATTAGCAACAGGATATACTAATGAGTTTAACACTTGAGCGTCGAGGCAATCTAGTACTAGTACAGAATCAGCATTATCAGATCGATTTCGACCTTTCAAAAGGGACTTGGAACTATTACGACAGCGGCGGGTATGGAATTATTCGCAACGCCTATACTAATATTATTCTCAACAACGGTACCAACCTGACAACGGTAGACGCTAAGTTTCGGGAATTCACTACTCAGCCTCCAGCCGAAGACCAGTTTGGTCGATACCAACAAATCATTTTCTCTTATGAACCGCAATCCAGAAAGTTGCGAACCAATCTCTATTTGAAATGTTACCACGACCAACCTTATCTGGTTTTTGATGTCGGCGTCGAAAATCTCGGATCTAAACAGATCCGATTGAGTCAAATTGTGCTGATTAGTGTCTCACCTTTAGCTCAACTGGATGATTCGCCAAGCGGAATTTACCTCTCAAGGGAACCCGAATCGTATCAACTGTTTCTCGACACTCATCCAATTTATAACAACGGTACTTCAGAGATCTATAAAGGGTTGGAGATTAACCAGAACCGAAACGATTTCCCCTGTTATCACGGCGAGTTTTTTCAACCACAGAGCAAAAAATCGCTGGTATTTGGTTTCCTAACCGCTCAAAAATGGTGGTCTTCAGTTCAGGTTGGTTATCAAGGGCAAACTGAACCCGACGAAAACGGTTATTTGGGGCTCGACCAGTGGGCCATTTACCATAACTGTGAAAATATGGCCTGTCTGAGTGGGGGCTCTGCAGGCAACGGAACAGGATACAGAGGACGATCCGCCAAACGTAAAAAAGAAGATCATCTCGAAACTCGCTCAGAATCGATCTATCTCAACTTTAGTCAAGATCGGGTGACTTCATTTGAAACATATGCCCAAATGCTCAACGCAACTGCTTCCTTGCATCCGTTACAGGATACAGGGAGTGACCGACCCAGTAGGCAAAACAACTTGGCTATTGCAGCCAATGAGCAAGCTCCAGTATTAGGATCTAGCTGGGCTATACAAACCCTATTGCCTTCTGTTGTAGAAATAGAGGACGGGAAAATCGGAAATAGTCTTCAGCAGAAGTCCGATTTTATCCGACAGCAGAAGCAAGACGGCTATCTAGATGATATCGAATACATTCAAGTTGCAACTTTGCCCAATTTGTTAGCCATATCCCCGGAGGAGTCGGCGGCCTTCACAGAATCGGAAAGCGACAATAAGTCAAACATGCACCCGATGCCGATTGAGGGGGTACAGGGGATAGCATCGCTTCGAGCAACAGTAGCAGACCTACACCGTCAAGGGTTAAAGGCCAGTTTAAGACTTTCGCCCTTTTGCCTACCTATCGATGCAGAACAGGCAAAATCTAATTTTGTCTTGACAGGCGAACGTCAACAACCGACCTCAATCTTTTTACCTGGTAGTTCACAGGAAGTTAGTCTGTTAGATCTATCTCATAAAGGAGCTCAAGCCCAAATTTACCGCCAGATTCAAGCCTTGGTTGATGAGTGCCGAATTGACCTTCTTCACATCAACGCCCTGTCATATGTGCAGGGGCCTTTAAAAAGTCCAGAGCAGTTTAGTTGGCATAACAAGTCTCTAACGGCTATCCAACTCTATCAACAAGGATTGCGATTGCTAACGGAAGCGGTAGAGAGTTGTCATCACTCTGCTATTCTGGTTGGGGAACATTTACCTGTTGTCCCTAGCATTGGTGCTTTTTCGGCTCATCGATTCTTTAGCCAGGAGACAATTGGCGATCAGCTTTGGATTAGTCAGCAGAGCATCAAACATATGATGTTCAACTACGCTAGGTATTTACCGCTTAATCGTTTAGCTTGGTCAATCGAATTTGGGACTATTACGGTTGATGAACCTAATCCTATTAACGACGTGCATATGACAGCTACCGTCGCGGCCCTTAGTGGTGGATCGATTACCTGTGCTGACCCACTAGATCAGATGAAGCCTGACCGCTTGGAAATACTGGATAAATTGTTCCCGCTACTAAACAGCCCAGCGCAACCGGTAGATCTACACTCAGCGGCGGATGTATCCTCTCATACATCCGCTTTTGGTGGCTTTTCTCCCACAAATGGCAAGCATTACCCACAGATATGGAACTTGCCAATTCAAAAAGAAAGTATGCGTATGCCAACTAAAGTCGGGCACATCCGACAGACTCGTCAGCCTCGGACTTCAACCTTGTCCAACGCTATGGCAGAAAGTTGGAACGTAGTCGGGGTCTTTAACTGGGAGGAGATTCCAAGCCAAGTCAGTTTTGACCTGACCGATCTGGGATTAGAAAAATCGAAAACTTACTTAGTCCACGATTTTTGGAATCGTCAGTACCTCGGTTTAGTTCAAGATTCCTTGACCTTAATGGACATGGCACCGCAGTCGGCTCGGCTGCTTTGCATTCGGCCTGAGCGTGAAGTTCCACAATTGTTATCTACCGATTTGCACTTTTCTCAAGGCGGCGCGGATATTATCTCTACAGGTTGGGATGAGCAGAGTCAGTCCTTACTCATCGCTTGTCGAGCACCTCGCCAAAGTGGTACGGTTTTTCTCTATCTTCCTGAGGACTATCTTCCAGTTGAAACGGCCTGTGTTGGCGCCAAATATAATTACCGCTGGCAAGAACCAATTCATCAGATCAACTTTAGTCAACCAGAACATCCGGTTATCCAATTAAGCGTACGATTCACCAAAGTATCGAGGTAAAAGGAGAATAATAAATAAACGAAATGACACCAGAAGAAGAATTTATTGTTGATCTGGAAGAATATTTGGTGATTAAGAATGTTCTGACGGTTGGTGAAGTGGTTGAACTGAATCGGATTATCGACCGAGGAGAGCGGCAGGGAAAACCCAGTTTGTGGGACGATCCGTTCAAAAAGTTGATCGACCATCCTAAAATCTTGCCTTATTTGCTGGAATTGCTCGGAGCATACGTTCGTCTTGATCACGACTACGCCATTTTCATGGACCAGGGAACTTCACGAGGCGGTTTGCATGGAGGGCCAGACATTGTCGGCGATCACTGGTATAAGTGCCGGGACGGCACCATTCGGAATGGACTAAGCGTAGTGACTTACGCCCAACAGATGTTAATGAAGGCGATGGTGGTTTTGCTTGCATTCCGGGAAGCCATAAGACCAATTTTCTACGTTTTGTCCCTAAAGAGGTCTGTCAATTCGAGCGTGATGTACACTACGTCGTACAACCAGCGGTGAAGGCTGGAGATGTAATCTTCTTCACGGAAGCCCTAATTCAC
>Ga0310345_10004356_pt1 | contig 12872 bp, 12 predicted proteins | sample HC15DNA20500_MG_FD_204667 | JGI IMG/M metagenome (GOLD analysis project Ga0310345, IMG submission 204667) | Marine microbial communities from station ALOHA, North Pacific Subtropical Gyre - HC15-DNA-20-500_MG | ecosystem: Environmental > Aquatic > Marine > Oceanic | place: Pacific Ocean: North... | reverse complement strand
CGCCAGACGCTCACCGGAATGCCAGAAATTCGGAACCGACTGAACTTGCGCGAATGCAGGCAAAGCAAGCCAAATCAGAGCCGAAAGAGCCAGAAGCACGCATGACTTTGTGCGCCGGACGGCTATTTTGGAGGATGGGAATGCTTTTTTCATGTAAATTCATTCCGTTTCGCCCTAGGCTACGCTGCGGGGACTCTCAGTGGACATACAGCAACCAAGCGGTTCTGCTCAACTGCCACATGTGAAAGGATTGACCGGCGCTGGTATCGGCCCGCGCAAGTCTGGCTCTACACGTGCTGTCGATGGAATGGCCATCGCAGCCGATATCGCCTTTCTTACGGGCTACGGTTTCTCCGTCGAACAGTTGCGACTGGCCACCGAGCGCGCTGCTGACGTTGATATGGCGGCGAGCGAGTGGATGATTCTCCACGGTCTGATCTCCAGAACCAACTATGTGGAGCAGATGGCCTTGTTCTGCGGTGTGGCCTTTTCGCCCACCGGCCCGGAGCCGGACCGGATCACCGGGGCCAGTGGCGAGATTGTTGCAGAGCAGAGCGGCTGCAATCTCATGGGCACGCGGCGAGCGGCGATGACCGGCGTTGGCAACGACAGAAAGCTGTTTGTCGCACCGGTAGAGGGCGAGGCCCAATTCTGCATCAACGGTCTGCGCCGCATGAGGCACCATCAGAACGCAGTCCTTACACCGCCGGGGACCTTGCGGCTGGCCATACACGAGGCGCAGCGTGAAATGTGGACAAGACAGGCGGCTGAAAGCCTGAAGGACCGGATGCCGGATTATTCGGCTAGCCGGCGGCTTTCGATGGTGCAGGTCGCGTTTTTCCTTGCCTCCGCAGCCGCGCTGTCGATTGCGTTCTACCTGGCGCCTTCGATTACTTTCAACACGATCTGCCTGATGCTGGCGGTATTCTACACCGCAACCATTCTGCTCCGCACCTTCATCACCGCAAGACTGGATGAGGTGGACCCTGATGTCCCGGCCCTGCATTGGCGGGATCTCTCTGATTTTCCGGACTATTCAATACTGGTCGCATTGTACGACGAGGCCGGACAGGTAGAAGGGTTGGTGCATGCACTCGACCGGTTGGAATGGCCGCAGAGCCGGCGTGAAGTGTTTTTCATCTGCGAGGAGGCAGACCACGCCACGCTCGCTGCCTTTGCAGCGGTGGAATTGCCCGAGAATTTCCGGCTTCTGGTCGTTCCCGATGGATTGCCACAGACCAAACCTCGTGCACTCAACTTTGCGCTGCCACTATGCCGCGGGGATTTTCTGGTCATATACGATGCCGAGGACAGGCCGGATCCCGGCCAGTTGCGGGAAGCCTGGCAGGCGTTCGATGCTGATGCTTCCGGCGAGGTCGCCTGCCTACAGGCACCATTGCGGATATACAACCGCAAACAAAACTGGCTCACGCGGCTCTTTGCGATCGAATACGACACGCTCTTCCTGGGCATGCTGCCTGTACTTGGAAATCTGGGCGTGCCCATGCCGCTGGGGGGCACGTCCAACCATTTCCGAACGTCAATCCTGCGCCGAGCCGGCGGATGGGATCCATACAACGTAACCGAAGATGCCGATCTCGGCATCAGGCTGTCACGCATGGGCTATCGCTGCGGCACGATCACCCGCCCCACCTGGGAGGAGGCGCCGCCCAGCGTACCCGTCTGGCTGAGACAACGCACCCGCTGGCTCAAGGGCTGGTTGCAGACCATACTCGTGCATATGCGCAATCCGGCGCGCACTACCTGCGAACTGGGGTTGCGCGGGACTTTATTCTTCCATCTCGTCTTGACCGCAATCGTGGTTTCGATGCTGGTCCACCCGCTCTACTTCGTGCTTTGCGGCTATCAGTTTTACACACTGCATGAAGGCGGAAAACCGAGCCTGGGTGAAAGCATCTGGCTTGGATGGAGCATTTTCAACCTGGCGGCCGGATACCTCACATACGGGGTACTTGCCCGGCTGGTGATGCTGCGCACCCGGGCGCGGGGCGAAAGTCTGCTGCTGTTTACCTTCCCTCTCTACTGGCTGATGATCTCCGCGGCAGGATGGCGGGCGCTTGTGCAGCTGTTCTTCCAACCGTTCAAATGGGAAAAAACAGCGCACGGACTGGCCAAAATTCCCGGTGAGCGCAATATCAATGCCACAAAGCGTGTTATATTGACGGATTGAAACTGCAAACCGCCCGAGGGCGTATATCCAGACATTACCTTTTCAGGAGAAGATAATGCTGTCAGCGGCAGTCAAATCCCGAAACCCATTCCCGGCATCTTCAGCCGCCATCGCAATCATTGTCTTACTCGGGGCAGATACGAAGCAGGCATTTGCGGCCAATTGCGACGCCACCGCCACGGCAGGGGTCGACTGGACCGACTGCCGAAAGCGCAATCTCATCCTTCAGAGAAGCGATCTTTCGAACTCTCAACTCGAAGATACCGATTTCAGCTCCACCGATCTGCGCAATTCGAATCTGGCCGGCGCCAATTTCACAAAGGCGGCGCTGGCGCGCGCCATGTTGAACTCGTCAACCGCCGGGAACTCGAACTTCGAGAAGGCGCTCGGCTACCGTACTTCGTTTGTCGGAGCCGACCTCTCCGGGGCCAATTTCACCAAGTCCGAAATGCAGCGTGCCGATTTCTCCGATGCCAAGCTGACAGGGGCGGATTTCACCAAGACCGAACTTGGAAGGGTGAATTTCTCCGGCGCCGACATCAACAACACCGCGTTCAGCTATTCGAACCTGGCCCGAGCGGACTTCCGTGGCGCGAAGTTCGATACGCCGATCGATTTCACCAATTCCTACCTTTATCTTACCCGGTTCGAAGGTGTGGACCTTTCCAAGGCGACCGGCATAGAGCAGTGGCAAATGGATTTGACCTGCGGAGATGCGGATACGGTGCTGCCCGAGGGGCTGGAACAGCCCGCGACCTGGCCCTGCGAAGAAGAGTAGATTTGTGAAGCGTCAGTGCGCGCGGAAATGCTTGGAGAGTTTCAGGCCCTGCGCCTGATAGTTTGAGCCCAGACCCGATCCATACAAGGCGTCGGGCAAGGCCAGCATGTGTTCATAGACCAACCGCCCGACAATCTGACCATTCTCAAGTATGAAGGGCACCTCGTGGCTGCGCACCTCCAGCACGGCGCGTGCGCCGCTGCCACCCGCCTCGGCGTGGCCGAAGCCCGGATCAAAGAAACCCGCATAGTGAACCCGGAACTCGCCGACCAGCGGATCGAACGGCACCATCTCTGCAGCATAGGCGGGCGGCACATGTACCGCCTCGCGTGAAACCAGAATATAGAATTCGTCGGGGTCAAGAACGAGATCTTTGCTGCCGCGATTGGTGATCGGCTCCCAGAAATCCAGCACCGGTTGCGCCGCCTTCACGTCTACGTCGATCACGCCGGTATGGCGCTTGCCGCGATAGCCCACCAGTCCATTTTCGTCGCCTGTCAGATCAATGGAGAGCCCAATTCCCGAATTGTGGATATCCGGTTCGGTGGATGCGACCAGCATCTCGTCACGATGAAGCTGCAGCAGATCAGCGTTGCTGAGAACTGTGGAGCCAGACCGGAACCGTATCTGCGAAAGTCGCGAACCCGAGCGCACGAGCACAGGAAACGTACTGGGGCTTATCTCGAGATAAAGCGGCCCCTTGTAGCCGGCGGCGATCCGATCGAACGCCTGGCCGTTGTCGGTTATGACCCGGGTGAAGATGTCGAGCCTGCCGGTTGAGCTTTTCGGATTGGCCGACGCTTCCACCTCTGCGGGCAGGTTCAACGTCTCCTGCAAGGGCACGATGTAGACGCAACCGGTCTCCAGCACGGCGCCTTCCTCCAGACTGAATTCGTGCAGGGAAAAGCGCTCGATCTTTGTGGCGACCGTGCTGCCCGGGCCGGGGAGAAACGAAGCACGCACACGGTACGCACGCTCGCCCAGACGTAGATCGAGGCTCGCCGGTTGTATCTGGTCGCCGTCCAGCGATGTGGCCGATGACAACTGCCCAGCCTCCAACAATTCGCGTATCCGGCTGTCGGGCAGAATGCCAGTCTGTCTGCTCATGGGGTGTCCACGCGGATGAATGCCGGTCCAGCAATAGTGCATCACGAGATTGACGCAACGTGCGCGGCGGAGTAAATCACAGTTCATTCCGTGGTGATTTGGGCCGGCCGGCTTGCAGCCACGTAAAACAAGTCGCTAAAAGGGCCGTGAGCAATCCGGTTGGCGGCGACGCGACCGGATTTTTTGTTTCCGCAAGAACCGGTAGCCAAACCGCAGCGGCTTCAGGCAAACCGCTTTGAAGGAGCAGATACATGTCGGGGGAAGGTCACAATTCGGCGAAATGGCGCTCAGCCACCGCATTGGTGCATGGCGGGACGCAACGTTCCCAGTTCGGCGAAACGAGCGAGGCGCTGTTTCTGACCCAGGGCTTTGTCTACCAAAGCGCTGAAGCCGCCGAAGCCCGTTTCAAGGGCGAGGAAGACGGTTTCATCTATTCGCGCTACGCGAACCCGACAGTCGATATGTTTGAGAAACGCATGTGCCTGCTGGAAGGCGCCGAGGACGCACGTGCGACAGCATCCGGCATGTCGGCGGTGGCTGCCTCCATTGCCTGCCAAGTGAAGACAGGCGATCACATTGTTGCTGCCCGTGCCCTGTTCGGTTCCTGCCGCTGGGTGATAGAGACGCTGATGCCGAAATACGGCGTTGAATGCACGCTGGTCGATGGAACGGACATCGAGGCATGGAAAGCCGCAATGCGGCCACAGACGAAAGTGTGCTTCCTGGAAAGCCCGACCAATCCAACGCTGGAGCTTTGCGACATCTCCGCGATTGCCGATGTCGCGCATGAAAATGGCGCGATGCTCATCGTCGACAATGTCTTCGCCACCCCGGTGTGGCAGCATCCGCTGGCGCTGGGCGCGGACATTTCCGTCTACTCAACGACCAAGCATATTGATGGTCAGGGGCGGTGTCTTGGCGGCATCATCCTGTCGAAGAAGGACTGGATCGACGAAAACCTCCACGATTTCTATCGCCATACAGGCCCCTCCATGAGCCCGTTCAACGCCTGGGTCATGCTCAAGGGGCTAGAGACACTATCGGTCCGGGTGGAGCGCCAGACGGCCAATGCCGAATCCATTGCCGACCATTTGGCGGCGCATTCCAAAGTTACGCGTGTGCTTTATCCCGGCCGCGACGATCATCCACAAGCAGAGCTCGCCAATCGCCAGATGGAGCGCGGTTCGACTCTCGTAGCCTTCGAGATCGCCGGTGGGAAACAGGCGGCGTTTGGGTTCGAGAACGCACTCAGGCTGATAGGCATCTCCAACAATCTGGGCGATGCCAAGAGCCTGGTCACGCATCCGGCCACCACAACGCACAAGAACTTGTCGCAGGATGCACGTGATCAGCTTGGCATCAGCGACGGCCTCGTGCGCCTTTCCGCCGGACTGGAGGACGTTGCCGATCTCATCGAAGATATCGACCGGGCGCTTGCCGCCGCGTGACTGTCATTTCGTGAACTGCCGCCGCGCCAGCATGATACGGGACAAAGCAGTGTAGAAGCAGATTGCCGCAAACATCAACGCGATGCCCGCAAACCAGTGCGGAAACACACACATGGCCGCGAAGACAATGATGGTCTCCGTCGCCTCGGCCAGTCCCGTGGTGAAGAACAATGATTTCTGGCCGCGTTGATCTGTCTCCAAGCCGCGCTTTTCCGCCATCACTGCATAGGCGAGAAAGCTGGCGCCGTTGACATAGAAGGACAGAAGCAGCACTGCACCGGCGATCCCGTTGGCCGCCGGGTCGGCCAACACAAACCCCAGCGGTATCATTCCGTAGAAGCCAAAATCCAGAACGATATCCAGAAAGCCGCCGAAATCGGTTTTCTGCGAGGCGCGTGCGACAGCCCCGTCCAGCCCATCAGCCAGCCTGCTGAGCAAGACAAGCACCAGTCCTACCAGAAAGAGTTGCTGGGCAATCGCTACTGCTGCTGCGATCCCTAGAGCGAAGCCCGCAAGCGTGACAGCGTCCGCACCGATACCCTTGCGATGAAGCCAGTTGCCCGCAAGCTGCAAAGACGGATCGATGAGTTTTTTCGCCTGGCCGTCCAGCACGTTGTTCCCCTTGCTTCAATGAATGCGCATTAGACTGTCAGCCAAGTTATTGGAAGCGGCCTCACCGGCATTTGAAGCGCGGGCGTCTGACGCTATGTTGGCCTGAAGTGGAGAGGGTCATGTATCACGCCGAAACCAACGACATCCATGTAACGGTCATGCCGGTCTATATCGACGAGCGCTCTGACCCGGATGAAGGCAAGCATTTCTGGGCTTACCGCGTAGTCATCGAGAACGCCGGCACCAAGACCGTGAAGCTGATCTCGCGCTACTGGCACATTACCGACGCCAATGGCCGGGTTGAGGAAGTCGCTGGCGAAGGCGTGGTTGGCGAGCAGCCGGTGCTGAAGCCGGGCGAGAGCTTCGAATACAAGTCGGGTTGTCCGCTGGAAGCGGAGTCCGGTTTCATGCAGGGAAGCTACACCATGACCGACATGCGCGGTTTCGAGTTTGAGGTGGAGATACCGGCCTTCCCGCTGGATCTGCCGGATCTCGCCCCGAGCATCAACTAGCGCAGATCAAATCTCGTCTTCCGCAATCCGGTAGTTGGTGCTGCAGAATTCGCAGGTGGTGACGATTTCGCCGTCCTGCAGCGCTTCGGCGCGGTCTTCGTCCGGCAGGCTGCGCACCACTTCCAGGATTTTCTCGCGGCTGCACGAGCAGTTGTCCGCCACTGCCAATGATTCATGCACATGTACGCCGTGCTCGTGGAACAGACGGTAAAGCAGCCGTTCCGAACCAATGCCCGGATCCGTCAGTTCGTCGTCGGCAATCGTTTCGACCAGAGCGGACGCCTCTACCCATGCCTCATCGTCATCAAACTCGCCGGGCTCCTCCGCGCCCTCCGGCAGATCGCCGCCGGGCAAATCGGCCAAGCGCATTCGGTCAGGCGAATCAGGAAGAAACTGGCAGATGAGCCCGCCCGCGCGCCACGAGCTGACAAAGCCCTCACCTGCCTCGCCGGGCAGCATGATCTGCGCGGCAGCCAGTTTTGCTACCGTTGGGATCTGTTCCGATTGCCTGAAATATTGCCGTGCGGCTTCCTCCAGCGAAGAGCCGTCCAGTTCCACAATTCCCTGGTAGCGCTGCATGGCCGAGCCTTGGTCGATGGTCATGGCGAGTACGCCCTTGCCGAGCAGGTCAGCCGGGCTTGTCGCGCCGGCATCGATGGCCTCGGCCAGCGCCGTCTCGTCGAAGCTGGCATAGGCGCGCACGTCGCCGGGCGTGCGGAAATCGGCGACCAGTAGCGAAACGGGTCCGTCAGTCTGGGTCTGGACGATGAACTTGCCCTCGAACTTCAGCGAGGTTCCGAGCAGGATTGTCAGCACGACGGCTTCCCCCAGCAGCGCCGCAACCGGTTCTGGATAATCGTGCCGGTCGAGTATGGTGTTGAGCATCGGACCCAGCTGAACGGCGCGTCCTCGCACGTCGAGCGGCGCTACGTGCCAGGGCACTACACGGTCGTCGCCCGCAGGTTCCATTCCCACGGGCATGGCCTGTTCGATCATGGGTTTGCTGCTTTCTCTGCCGGATTAATGCGCCCGCGATCCGCGCGGCACCGTGCCAAGTTATGTCTTGTTATGCCGGATTCAAGCGCCGGCCACGCCGAAGCACCAGGCAAGAATGCCCTTTTGCGCATGCAGGCGGTTTTCAGCTTCGTCGAAAACGACCGATTGCGGACCATCGATCACCGCATCGGTGACCTCCTCGCCGCGATGCGCCGGCAGGCAATGCATGAACAATGCATCCGGCTTTGCAAGCGCCATCAGCCTCTCATTGACCTGATAGGGAAGAAACACATTGTGGCCGCGCGCCTTGTGCTCCTGATTCATTGAGACCCAAGTGTCTGTGACGACGCAGTCGGCATCCGCCACCGCCGCATTGGGATCGGTGCCGATCTCAAGGCTGGCGCCATTGGCTTTCGCCCACTCTACGAAGCGCTGGTCAGGTTCGGATCCTTCCGGCGTCGCGATCCTGAGGTTGAAGCCGAAACGGGCAGACGCCTCCATGAAGGAGTTGAGCACGTTGTTGCCGTCCCCGGTCCAGGCAAACGTCTTGCCGCGAACCGGCCCGCGCTTTTCCTCGAAAGTCATCAGATCGGCCATGATCTGGCAGGGGTGCGTGTCGTCCGTCAGCCCGTTGATCACCGGCACCGTCGCGGCCTCCGCCATTTCCAGCATGCGCTCGTGATCGGTAGTACGGATCATGATGGCATCTACAAAGCGCGATACCACCTTTGCCGTGTCGGAGATCGTTTCCTCTCGGCCAAGCTGCATTTCCTTGCCGGACAGGAACAACGTTTCCCCGCCGAGCTGGCGCATGCCTACATCGAAGGAAATACGGGTACGGGTGGAGGGCTTGTCGAAAATCATCGCCAGCACCTTGCCTGCCAGCGGTTTGTCTCCGGGCCCAGCCGCCTTTAGGTCCTTGCCGGTCTCAAGAATCGTGCGCAACTCATCGGCACTCAGCGCAGACAAGTCGGCGAAATCACGTTTTGGGGTTGCGCCGGTCATGAGGTTGTCTCGGCGCCAACGTCTTGTGTCTGCGCTAACTCGGCGAACGCCGTGTCGCAACGCTCGAAGACCACGCGCAACTCGTCTGCAGTGATCGTTAACGGCGGTGCGAAGCGGATGACATTGTCGCCCGCCGGAACAGTAAGTACACGGTGCTTGCGCATTGCCGCGACAAGATCGGTATTGGTAACCTTGGCTTTGACACCCTGCAGCAGCCCCTCGCCGCGAATGTCCTCAACCAGACCCGGATACCGGTCTGCGAGCCCTGCCAGATGCTGCCGCAGCAGAATTGCCTTTTCGCGCACACTTTCCAGGAAGCCCTGTTCGAGCACAACGTCCAGCACCGCGTTTGCAACGGCCATTGCCAACGGATTGCCGCCGAATGTCGATCCATGCGTGCCTGGTTTCATGGCGGCGGCCACTTCCTCGGTTGCCAGGCAGGCGCCGACCGGAAAGCCACCTCCAAGTCCCTTTGCCACGGCCATCAAGTCCGGTGTAATGCCGGCCCATTCATGGGCAAACAGCCTGCCGGTGCGGCCAACGCCGGTCTGGATTTCGTCGAGGATCAGCAGAATGCCGTGCTGGTCGCAGATCTCGCGCAACTGCCGCAGCTTCTCCGGCGGCACCGGACGGATGCCGCCCTCGCCCTGGATCGGCTCGATCAGGATCGCCGCAGCGGTCTCGCCGAGCGCCTCGTCGAGCGCCTTGTCATCGCCAAAGGGCAGATGCACGAAGCCGGCCGCCTTCGGGCCAAATCCTTCCAGATATTTCTGCTGCCCGCCGGCGGCGATGGTGGCCAGTGTACGGCCGTGAAACGCGCCCTCGAAGGTGATAATGTCGATGCGATCCGGTTCGCCCTTGTCGTAAAAATGACGTCTGGCCGTCTTGATCGCGCATTCGATAGCCTCGGCACCGGAATTGGTGAAGAATACCCGGTCGGCAAAGGTGGCCGCGCAGAGCCTTGCTGCAAGCCGTTCCTGACCGGGTATTTCGAACAGGTTGGAGGTGTGCCAAAGCCGGTTGGCCTGCGTGGTAAGCGCGGAAACCAGATGCGGATGCGCGTGGCCGAGGGCGTTCACCGCTATGCCGGCGGTGCAATCGAGATACTCGGTCCCGTCTTCGGCATAGAGACGCACACCTTCGCCACGATCTACCCGGAGGTTGGCGCGCGCATAGGTAGAGTAGATATGATCCTTGTCGCTCATACTGACCGGACGGCGCTTGCCGCAAAGCTGGACGGAAACGAAAAAAGCCGCCCACAGGCGGCCCGGTTACTTCCTTGTTTATCAGGCAATCGCGTTTTTGTGTCAATCGGGGCAGTGGCGACGCGATCTCCGGGCTACGGCATCCGCTTGTCCACAGATGCATTGCATTTGGAGGCAAACTGATTCGGCTTTCCACAGCTAACTGAAATCTGATTCCGCAAGCTGGGGAAAATCTGGAAAATTGATTCGTGCACTGTGTGCGACTCTTGTCACGGAGTCACCCGCCCGATAGTTTCCATATGGTTAATTCTCAGGCTTCTTCGGCGGACCTGAAACCATACGAAAATCGAAGAAACTTTCCTGTCCGGGGCAGCGTTTTCCGGACAATGGCGGACTGTGACCCGAATTCAGGGGCGCTTGCGAGGAGCAGCAATGTCTTGGACAGACGAACGGGTAGAACGGCTGAAGAAGCTGTGGAACGAGGGGTTAAGCGCCAGTCAGATCGCGGCCGATCTGGGCGGCGTCACTCGCAATGCTGTAATCGGCAAAGTGCATAGGCTGGGGCTTTCCGGGCGGGCCAAGTCGCCTACGCGGCCGGCAAATCCGCGACCGAAGCGTTCGGGGAATGCGTTCAACGCGCGTCCGCGCGCCAACCGAACCGCCCAGGTGAACGGTAGCCGCAATAGTATTGCCCCGCTTGCCAACGGGCAGATGCCGACACAACGCGAGGAAATCGCGGCGCCCACGCCGCTGAAACTTGAGCTGATTGAACTGACGGAAATCACGTGCAAGTGGCCGATCGGTGATCCGGCACATGACGATTTTCACTTCTGTGGCCACAAATGCAAGGACGGTAGCCCGTATTGTGCCTATCACGTCAGTCTGGCCTACCAGCCGCTTGCGGAGCGCAGACGCGACCGCAGGCCTGCAGCTGCGGCGGGATAACACCGCAGCCTAACGATCAGTTGATGAACTTGTCGTCGAGCGCGTAACCAGCCCCCCGGACAGTGCGAATGGGATCGCGTTCGCGACCTCGGTTGATCGCCTTGCGCAGCCGGCCGATATGTACGTCGACTGTGCGCTCATCGACATAGATGTCCTGTCCCCATACACCGTCGAGCAACTGCTCACGTGTGAAGACGCGACCGGGTGATTTCAGAAAGAATTCCAGCAGTTTGAATTCGGTCGGGCCCAGTTTCAGTTCGCGCCCGTTGCGGTGAACACGGTGCGACCCCCGGTCAAGCTCGATATCACCCGCGTTGAGCATTGACGAGATCGTCTCCGGCTTGGCGCGGCGCAGCATGGCTCGGACCCTGGCCATGAGTTCGGGCACCGAGAACGGCTTGATCACGTAATCATCGGCACCGGTCGACAGACCGCGAACGCGTTCTGACTCCTCGCCGCGTGCAGTCAGCATGATGACGGGCAGGCGTTCGGTCTCCGGACGCAGCCGCAGTCGGCGGCAAAGTTCTATTCCGGACAGGCCAGGAAGCATCCAGTCGAGCAACAGCAGGTCGGGAACATTCTCGTGCAGGCGCAGTTCCGCATCGTCGCCCCGACTGACCGCCTCGACCTCGTAACCTTCCGATTCCAGATTGTACCGCAGGAGGAGCGAAAGCGGTTCCTCGTCCTCGACAACCATGATTTTGGGGTTCATGGCCATGGTTCCGTTCCGGTCCTAGGTGAACTCCGGCCTTGTGCCGTGCTTGGACAATTCCGCCTCTCCAGTCACGATGTACAAAATCGTCTCGGCGATATTGGTCGCGTGGTCGCCGATGCGCTCGATGTTCTTGGCGCAGAACAGCAAATGCGTGCAGAAGGTGATGTTGCGCGGATCTTCCATCATGTAGGTCAGCAATTCGCGGAACAGCGACGTGTAAACCTGATCGATCTCATCATCCTTGGACAGCACTTCGCGCGCAGCCTTGGCGTCCTTGTTGACGTAGGCGTCGAGGACATTCTTCATCTGCTCAAGCGCCAATGACGTGAGATGATCGAGGCCACGGACCACCTTCTTGGGGTGATTGACGTCACCTATCTCCTTGGATCGCTTGGCAATGTTCTTGCCCAGATCGCCAACCCGTTCGAGATCGTTTGCCATGCGCAATGCACCGATGATCTCGCGCAGATCGGTCGCCATTGGCTGGCGCTTGGCGATAACCAGCACCGCCCGCTCGTCGAGTTCGTGCTGCAGATTGTCAAGCACCAGGTCCTGGACGACCACGGATTCGGCAAGGGCGTGGTCGCCCTTGATGAGCGCCGAAACTGCCTGTGCGACCATGTTCTCGGCGTTGCCGCCCATTTCCGTCACCTTGCCGGTGATGTATTTCAGATCGTCGTCAAATGCTGTGACTGTATGATCGGTCATCGATTGTATCCCGTCGGTTCGCTTGAGCGAGAATTGGCAGGCATCAGCCGTAACGGCCGGTGATGTAATCCTGTGTCTTGGGATTGGAGGGATTGGTGAAGATCGTGTCGGTCTCGTCCACCTCCACGAGGTTGCCGAGGTGGAACATGGCCGTGCGCTGCGACACGCGCGCCGCCTGCTGCATGGAGTGCGTGACGATTACGATCGTGTAGTTCTCACGCAATTCGTCGATCAGTTCCTCAACCTTGGCTGTGGCGATCGGATCGAGCGCCGAGCAAGGCTCGTCCATGAGGATCACTTCGGGCGACACCGCGATGGCGCGGGCTATGCAAAGACGCTGCTGCTGTCCGCCCGACAACCCGGTTCCCGGCTCGTTCAGACGATCTTTTACCTCGTCAAAGAGCCCCGCCTTCTGCAGGCTGGTTGCAACGATCTCATCCATATCGCCCTTGTTTCTGGTCAGACCGTGAATTCGCGGGCCATAGGCAATGTTCTCGAAGATCGACTTCGGGAACGGGTTTGGCTTCTGGAAAACCATGCCGACACGGGCGCGCAACTCGACCACGTCGATTGAAGGATCGTAGATATCCTCACCTTCCAGCTCGATGTTACCGGTCACGCGGCAAATATCGATCGTGTCATTCATCCGG
>Ga0310345_10004353_pt1 | contig 12873 bp, 14 predicted proteins | sample HC15DNA20500_MG_FD_204667 | JGI IMG/M metagenome (GOLD analysis project Ga0310345, IMG submission 204667) | Marine microbial communities from station ALOHA, North Pacific Subtropical Gyre - HC15-DNA-20-500_MG | ecosystem: Environmental > Aquatic > Marine > Oceanic | place: Pacific Ocean: North... | reverse complement strand
CGTGCCTCATAAGTTAATAGCATGAACCCGCAAGTATGGCTCTGTCAAACAGAGACGAATACGCCAGAGAAATTATCGATTCAATAGAAGCAGTTGGACCCTTAATTAGGGGTGACCGCATGAGCCCAACGCGTTAGGATGCCGTCAAGCTCGCAGGTTGTTTACCATGTTAGATCTCAGAAGATGGTGAAATATCAATATTTAAACCAGGAATGTCCCATTTTGGTGCGCGAACCGTGGGTACAGACGACGGAGCGTATTCTTTCGTTATCTTGCACACTGCGCGAAAAAATCACCATCACATAGTTCTAATTGACCACAGGTCTTGGCTCACACTGGGTGGACAGTTATGCTGTTCCACCTATCATTTGATTGAGGAGAACATACATGCCGAAATATCTGCTTCAGGTATCGTACACCGCACAAGGCGTAGCGGGCTTGCTTAATGACGGTGGATCCAAACGCCGATCAGCTGCGGAGGCGCTCGTAAAGAGTCTTGGTGGCAATCTCGAAAGTGTTTACTACACCCTTGGAGATTATGACGTGGTGGCTATTGCTGATCTGCCGGACAACGCCTCGGTGGCAGCGGCCTCTTTAGTCCTAGGAGCTAGTGGAGCGTTGACCGCGAAGACCACCGTGCTACTCACTCCCAACGAGATAGATCAGGCTTGTGAAAAGAGCGTGAGCTATCGGCCACCAGGTCAGTAGACCTAATTTCGTTGCACATTACGGTGAACAATCGATACTAAGATCTTTACACAATGTAATCGTAAAGGAATGTGTCCGGCTTTTGCCTTGATTCGCAATGATAAAACGCGGGTAGCGAAAATGCTGTAGTGGAAATAGTGCGTGCTTTCTGCATCCAGAACGTTCCCATACAAAGATCTATATCCAAAGTCCACGTGGAAGATTTGACAGAAGGTCTTCCTCAGTTTAGAGGCGCATCCATCAGGACACTAGACCGTCGAATATTTCTGGCTCGCTAAGCACGCCAAGTTCATCTCAGATGCAATGATCCGTTTGCGAGATACGGTCCAAGACCTTTCTGCCCGGTTGCATAAGGATTCCACCACCAAAGGACGAGCAGTTGATGTGCTAGGCGAGATAGGGTGGATAGCTGTTTTCACGAATCATATCGACCAGTTAGCTCGCCAACGGATCTGATTCAGACCTGGCCATCTCTCTCTGCTTGAGGCGATAGCGATTGACGGCAAGAGCTACCTCTGTTCGTGTCGGATCGATTGTTCCCTTGAAGAATGCACCATCGTGAATAGCAATTGTCGTAGCCGCTATACGTCCCTCGACAGAAGCACCCGCACGAATTTCCATTTTTTCAGACACCGTAAAAGTTCCCGTGGCGCGTCCGAGCACAGTAACTGTCTTTGCTAGGACATCGGCTTTTACTGTCCCCTGTTTTCCGACGGCCAGACCATGTTCCGGGACAGCCAGGTACCCTTCGAACCGGCCTTCGATAATCAGGTGTTCTCTAACGGTCAGTTCTCCTTTCACCACGACGGTTCGTCCGAGTGACGTCACTCCTTCTGGTAAGTCTAGGTCTCGAATTTGTACGTCTGTGGTGTTTTTACTCACCGAATCCGGGTCGTGTCGATCCGTTTTCCACATTCTGTTCGTCAAGTCTGCAGATGGATGGTACGATTCGAGACAATGATGCTTGGGAGCATGAGATATGATGCCTGCAGAATAATACTATTTAAGAGTATATGGAAAACTGGTATTCATCAAATAGGGATGTAACGAGAACAAGGTGGTAGAAACTAGAGAGAACTCGCTGTTATTAGAATGTTAAATGATCGTTTCCATCAATAAGTTTTAATGACTGTAGAAGATGACAAAGCGGCGGAAAGTGAAATCTCACATTAGAATTCGTTGGCGTCTTTTGAGAGACGAGTAAATATCATCTAAACGCCTAAATGAGCACGGTATCCTTAAAAAGGATGAACACTAAGCCTTTTACAGGTCGCGACAGGGCTCGGAGAAACCTCGAATTTCTATTCCGGAGCCAAAAAGCTTATTGACTCCGCTGGGTAAGGTTCGTATTTATTGGTTCACAGGGATCCCGTTAGAGTCTCTCGCAGCTCTTGCACTTCGTTTGCATGCGAGTCATCATGAGTGAGCATAAATAAGAATTACAATAATGAGCAGGAGGGCAGATGAGACATAGATGTCTTGCGGCGTTTCTTGTTGTAATCGTATGTGTGGTGCTACTACCAACGTTCGCCGACGCACAGTCACCAAATAGCTCTCTGACGCCGCGCACGGCATGGGGTCAACCGGAGCTGCAGGGTATTTGGGACTTCCGTACAATTACACCGTTAGAACGATCTGACGAATTGGGAGACCAAGCGTTCTTTACCGAGGAAGAAGCAGCCAATCTCGAACAGGAGGTTGTCGATCGAAACTTACGCCTCTTGAATCGCGCACCCGAACGAACAGTAGCCAGCGATCAGGTCGACAGGAGAGATGACGGTTCGCCGGGCTTCTACAACAACTTTTGGCTAGATCAGGGCACGAGAACCGTAGACACACGGCGGACCTCGTTAATAGTCGATCCTCCGAACGGCCAGATCCCTCCACTAACTCCAGGCGGTCAGCAGAGGGCGGACGCCAGACAAGCGTACCGTCAGGAACATCCTTCCGACTCCTGGTTAGATCGGAGTGCGGCTGATCGGTGCATTCTTGGGTTCAATGCTGGGCCGCCACTGAATCCGGGGGGATATAATCAGAACCTGCAGATCTTCCAGACACCGAACCACATTGCGCTAGTTACCGAAATGGTACACACAGTGCGCGTCGTACCACTCGATGGGCGTGAGCAGCTCAATGAGGACATCGTCCAATGGTCCGGAGACGGACGTGGCTACTGGGAAGGCGATACTCTTGTCGTTGAGACCTCAAATTTTAATGTTGAGCGACGATGGAGAAATTCAACCGGTAGCGTGAAGCTGGTAGAACGCTTTACTCGTGTTGATGCAGACACGCTCCAGTACGAATATACAGTAACGGATCCAGAGACCTGGACGAGTCCATGGACGGCGACGATACCGCTTCGCCGAACCGACATTCCGATGTTTGAGTACGCGTGCCATGAAGGCAATTACAGTATGGAGGGAATCCTAGCTGGCGCCCGTGCTGAAGAGTCCGAAACTGAAAGTACTGGGCAGACATTAAAGTAGGCCGACACGTAACCGCATTTGTTCTTGCAGGATTTGCACGCCACCGGAGGAACACGTCCTTACGTGGGCGGCCACTCCTGCAAAATCGATGGTTGGCGACTCCACATTATTTACTGACAAAGAATCGTCCCCAGTAGCTGATGACCACCTGGAACGTGTGTGAGTGAAGGGTGGAGGCTTCGGGCTCGCTTTTTTCTTTCGTCAATTCAACCGATCTAAGCAGCTCGGTCATTGCACTGAGTCCACTTCAGAGAAGGCAGCACCAAGCCTTCACATTTTTGTGGTGTCTTACGGTGAGTCGACCTTGTCCTCGGTCGCCGTAGTATGCGGTGGTAGTGTAGAAGATTGCTCCATCCGGTTGTTTGGAGATTTCTCCTGAATGGTCAGTAGGGATAAACAGTTAGGGATTCAGCAACGTTCTTCAGAAACTTGAATCAGATAGATCTTTTCGAGACGGTCAACGGTGGCGAAAAAACCTTGGGGCTCAACAAACGTATTGGGGGTGGAACCCTGTCCTGATTCATACTTATCGTGTAAACCGTATTGCCCTCCATGTGCGGCTAACCAGACGTCGACATCGAGAGCCTTCTATTTCCGGAAGGTCTCGGCGAAATCATTGGCCACACCGGGGTAGGGTGGCTCGACAATCAATTTATTGCCCTGGTTGCTAGTTTCCATGTTTGCGATCACAACGTTGTAGTCGCGACCGTCTTCGTGCACTTGCATGATGTAACTAGAATTTCCGGCAGTGTGACCAGGGGTCTCGAGGACACGCAATCGAGTGTCACCTAACTTAATGATCTCACCGTCTTCGATAACCTTATCTACGGGCACGGGTCTAAACGACTCTCGACCTCCGAAATGTGGATCGCTAAAACCACCATCTTCAAGCATCGGCGCATCACGGGCGGTAGCCCACATTTCAGCTCCGGTGATCTGTTTAATGTCGTCAAGCGCCGCCGTATGATGCCAGTGTGCCTGCATCTGGAGCAGGGTCTTCACGTCATCCAACTGGAAACCTAGAGATTCGATGTTGTGCCGGATTTAGGTCGGCGAATCCTCGAGGCCCGTATTGATCAGGATATGCCCCTCTTGTGACGTAATCAGGAAAACGGTCAGATCGTAGGTTCCGACGGCATAGAGGTTCCCAATCACACGGTGTCCGGGAAATGAACGTGTCCATAAATCTTGTTGAGCCCCAACAACTTCAATCAGACTAAGAATTACCCAGGAAATGCTGGCAAGATATCGGTTCGTCCATCTCATACTGTTTCTTCATTTTCCCAACCCGAGGTTTGGGTTATGCATGTCGCAGGTAGATCACGGTAGTTCGTCAATCAGAACACGGCAATCGGATTGAGCGGGGAGCCGGTTCCACCCTCAACCGGTATCGGACCTGCCGTGAGCAGGAATTCCCACCGATTTTCGCTAGCGGCTGTATTGGCGACTGCCTCAAGATCCATATTGTCAAAGATATTAGTTCCAAATCCGGCTATCAGCATAGTATGCACCGGCTGCACAAGTCCCTCGACCAAGGAGGGCATCACATCCGTTGCCGCATCACTCCCGACGAATGAAACCCCACGCTCTTTGATCCACGGAAGTACTGACGCGTGCAGACCGGCACTGTTACCGGATATCTGCCACGGCCCAAGTTCGGCGCGACGTGCCCATCGACCCGTGCGGATAAAAATCGCATCGCCTGGCGAGACCTTCACGTTCGCCTGCTCCTCCCATGCTTCGATATCCTCGACATATATAGGCGTCTGCGGCTCTAGAAAAGGTACATCCTTTAAGACTGGGAAATCGAGCAAGATGCCACGCGTTACGATACCGCTCTTTAAATTCTGGATGCCGAGTTTTCCGCATCCGTCTGATGTGCTTGCCGAGGGCAGAATGTCATTGTACATCCTGTCATTCCATAGAAAGTGGCAAAGTGAATCGATGTGGCTAACGCCGTAGCCATGATAGGTAAACTCGTATGTATCGCTTCGTAGACTTTGTCCCATCGTGTGGTTGAATGCCCTGTCCGGATTGTCTGCTGTCTCCTCTGGTATCGGATTGTGTGCGAGCGACACGGTAATACCACTTTGCACGAGGGCTGCCGCTTCACGTATCTTTTCGGTAGTAATTAAATTCATAGTGCCAAGCTCGTCATCGGCGCCCCACCGACCCCAGTTGTTTATCTCTTCAAACATGGCGTTGAATTCTTCGACGTTTCTGGGTTTTCGTGCCTCCTGACTATCAATGACTGCGGTGCACCCGAAGGCTAAGCTCAAGAGAGCACCTATCCAGGTAAGGGCTGTGTTTGATCTACGCGTCATGATATCGCTCCTCTAGAATCTCGTTAGTCGCTAGCAGATGCTACGACATTATGCTTCCCTTAATGTATTCTGCGTGTTTTTGTGTAACAGACTGTAGGCAGAAGTGTTTTAAATAAGTGGAGCGGGAGACGGGGGTCGAACCCGCGGCCTTCAGCTTGGGAAGCTGACACTCTACCACTGAGTTACTCCCGCTCTTGAGCTTTTATATTGGTCTTTATTCTAACACCGAGATGGCTAGGGTTATAGTAATCGCGATTCTATCTCCGGATAAAATCAAGGATTTCGTCACGCTTAGCTGACATGAGTGTTCTGGTCGTCGCTTCGAGATTAAGTCGAATCAGCGGTTCTGTGTTTGAGGGTCGAACATTAAAGTGCCAGTCCTGATATTCAACCGAAACGCCGTCCATACGATAGACGTGACCATCACTGTACTTGGCCGTAAGCTCGTCAATGGTTCGTTTCGCTGCCTCCATATCCGGCATTTCGGTATTGATTTCACCGGAGATAAAGTACTTTTCTCTGAGCGGAGTTAAAAGATCCGTCAAACTCTGTCCACGCACTGACATCAGCTCCAATACGAGTAGTGCAGGGATAAAGCCGTTGTCGGCAAAGTAGTTCTCCCGAAAGTAGTAGTGACCGGTAACTTCTCCTCCGAAGACTGCATGTTCGTCTCGCATTCGTTTCTTGAAGAATGCATGGCCAACACGATTCATGAGCGACGTGCCCCCGTTTCTAGCTACCAGGTCCTTTATCGCATAGCTAGCCCTTACGTCGTAGAGAATCTTCTCTGCCGGATATTTTCTGAGAAACGCCTCGGCTAGGAGCGCTGTGATGAAATCACCCGGAACGAAGCCGCCATCATCGTCGATAAAGAAACACCGATCCGCGTCGCCGTCCCAGGCAATTCCTGCGTCCGCTTTAATGTCGACGACGCGCTCGGCGACGTCTCTCCTGTTTGCGGCTATCAAAGGATTCGCCTCGTGTACGGGGAACGTACCGTCTATAGCAAAGCAGAGTCGAGACGTTGAGCACGGAAGATGCTCAAAGAGACGAGGGGCCACCAATCCCGCCATACCGCTTCCGGCATCGAGAACGAGAGTAAACGGTTTAATAATTGACGTATCGATGAACGAAAGGACGTGTTGAATATAGTCGTCCAGAATAGACGCTTGACTATAGTGTCCCGGCGAACGGCTTGGTGCTGGCAATTTATCTTTAAGAATCAGTTCCCGGATCTCGGAGAGTCCGGCGTCGCTACTCAACGGTACCGCCTGTTGTCGCACTAATTTCATGCCGTTGTATTGTTTCGGATTGTGGGACGCAGTGATTTCGGCGCCGCCGTCAAATTCGTCACGCGCAACGCTGTAATACAGCATGTCCGTACTGATCAGTCCGAAGTCAACGACGTCTGAGCCTTGAGCAAGAGCACCCTGTATAAACGCATCCGTCAAAACTGGTGACGAGAGTCGCATATCACGCCCCACCGCGATTCGCCGTGCGCCAAGATAGGAAACGAAGGCACGCCCAATCTGTTCGGCCGCGCCCTCGGTAATCTCGGTTGGATAGATACCGCGGATGTCGTATGCCTTAAAGATAAGAGGGTTTACTAATTTTGCAGTCATACGCGCTCTGACGTTTTTATTCAACGATCGTCGTGTAACTGGTCACTATTGAGCCGTCACCCAGTATGACTCCCGATCCGAGGTGCGCATGGTCTTCGATGCGACAGTGTTGGCCAATTATCGCATTACGAAGCGTGCTCCCAGCACCAACGACAGACTCTGGCCAGACGATCGTAGAATCGATCAAAGCGTCGGACTCGATGACGCTTCGACGTCCAATAACTGAATATGGTGCGATCCGTGCGCCCGCTTTGATGACGGCACCAGACCCGATAAAGCACGGTCCGTCAATTTGAGCCCGCGGATCCAAGTCAACATCGGCTTCGACAACTACTTCACCGACCTCTCGGTCTGCGAAGGGCCAGGCGTCGCAACGTCCACTCATAATGTCCCTATGTGCTTGTACGTAACTCTGTGGTGTGCCGATGTCGAGCCAATAACCTTTATGTATATATGCTAGAAAGGTTTCCCCACCATCGATTAGTGACGGAAAATATGTTCGCTCTATGGAATACTTTGTATGTGGAGGAATACGATCGAATGTGTCTGGTTCAAGAATGTAAACTCCAGCATTTATGGTGTTACAGGTAATTTCGTCAGGTTTTGGCTTTTCAAGGAATTGTCTGACGTTTCCCTCTCCATCTGTTTCAACTAAACCATACGCCATTGGATTGCCTACAGGTACAAGTACGATGGTCGCCTTTGCCCGTCGTTCGCGATGCAGTCGGAGAACCGCAGCTATATCGATTTGGCATAAAACATCGCCATTAAAAACAATCGTTGTATCGTCTAGAAACGGCTCAGCGAACTTAACGGCCCCTCCGGTACCACGAGGACTCGGTTCGACGAGATATCGGATCGGTAGGCCAATTTCTTCACCGTCGCCGATTGCCGTCTGAATACGTTGGGGCTGATAATTCATACTCAGGATTACCTCTTTAATCTCAGGTAAACGCTTGAGAACATCGATCTGGTAGTACAGAAACGGTCGATCAAAAATTGGAACAATGGGCTTTGGAGTGTTCAGCGTCAATGGTCTGAGGCGCGTGCCGAACCCGCCAGCGAGTAAGATCGCCTTCATGACGGGCGATCATACATGGTGTCACCGTCGGGCGGGCGATCCAGGGTGGATACTTATGATTGGTGGATACTGGAGAGTGTCGTTGGCGCAGGTTACAATAGAAACTAACAGACCGCGTGCTCTGGACTAACCATGAACCTGCCCAACACGCTCACGGTAGCTAGAATCTTTCTCGGACCTCTTCTCGTGGTCGTTCTGCTCACGAAGTTTGAGGTCGAGCTGATCTTCGGTGTTCCTAAAGAAGTAGTCGGCGCCGTGATCTTTGGCCTCGCAGCGTTTACGGACTGGCTGGATGGATACCTCGCCCGCTGGGGACAACAAGTTACTCAGTTAGGGCAAATGATGGATCCGTTGGCCGATAAACTGTTAATCACAGCAGCGCTCGTCTCACTTGTTCAGATGGGTGTGGTCGAAACATGGATGGTTGCAATCATCCTTGGGCGAGAGCTCGCGATCACCGTTCTTCGGAGCTTGGCCCATACAAAGGGCGTAACGCTTGCGGCATCACGTCTCGGTAAAATTAAGATGGTCACGCAGGTAATAGCAATTCTGTTGCTTATTCTAAGCAACCAGGTTTGGTTCTTTTTTATCCTAGGGCAAGTCGCGTTGTGGATAGTTCTGGCAACGGCCTTGATATCGGCTGCGGACTACTATCGCCGATTCAACGGTGTGCTGTTGCATGCTCAGGTAGCAGAGTTTGAAAGTGCTCGGAGAGGTACCGCACATCCTGGAAAGAAACACGCTAACGTCGGGTAGTAACCGACACGGTATTATCATCTGTCATTGATGTTCATTGCTATCTTGAGCCGCGCGATGTGCTCAGTGGCGCGCTCATGGTATTCGGTCTCCGGGAATTCATCCACCAAACGTTCAAATATCGGTAGGGCCTCAGCGTCTCTTTCGTTGATCGCGAGAGAATCGGCAAGGTGAAAGTAGACGGCATCCCTGCCTGTGTAACCGGGGTCGTTATCGAGAATCTCTTCGAAACGACTAATTGCCCCAGAATAAAACTTATTTCGGTAGTAGAACCTCCCGACTATGAAACTTGACTCGCTGAGTTGGTCGCGTGCTTCACGGAGTTTTGCCCTAACCTCATTCAATAATTCGTTCTCGGCTGTTGCCGCATAACTCTGGATAAAGGTTTCAAATTCCCGCACCGCCTCACGTGTTTCCGATTGGTCACGTTCCGGGCGACGCATTTGGTTAAAAAATACCATGCCGAGCTTGTACTGAGCATAACCAGCTCGCTCGTGAGTCGGATACAGGGAAAGGAAATCGCGCAACTCAGACAAAGCAGAGACGTACGATGCCGGTGTAGCCTCTCCTTCATAGCTCTCTGCCGCACCGAGCCTGGCATCCGCTCTAAGGTTACTCTGGGGATAGTTATCGCGAATTTGAATGAAATATTCGCGGGCCCGCGTCCAGTCATCATCCGCAAGCGCCTCTTGTCCGAGATCGAACAGAAGGATATCGGCGTCCGCGGTGTTCGGTGTGACTTCGACTCGACGGCCACCACAGCCGATTGTGGCATGAGTCAACAGTGTCAAAATGAGCACGACAAGGTTGACACATGCGGCTGATACGCCGTGAAAACCGGTTAGATGAGAGCGAGAGTTGAAGAGATCCATTGAAATTCGGCCTGAATACCATTCTCAAGGGTGACTCTTGGCGAAAAGCCTAGGTCGGCATGCGCTTTCGAGGTATCGGCGTAGGTATCGCGCATATCGCCTTTTTGGGGATCCTCGTGATGAATGATTGGTTGTCGATTTGTAAGGCGAGCCATGATCTCTAGAACGTGATTAATCGTTACACGCGATCCACCACCGACATTGTAGACCTGGCCCGGCACCCCGACATTACCGGCTGCTACTGTGGCTCTTACCGCATCTTCAACGAAGGTGAAATCTCGAGTCTGTTGGCCGTTTCCATAGAGGTTAATCCCGCTGTCCGAGAGCAGAGCCCGCAGGAAACGATTAAATGCCATGTCTGGGCGCTGACGTGGCCCGTAGACGGTAAAGTACCGTAGCGCAACTGCAGGGACATCATATGTAGTCCAATACAGATGACATAGCTGTTCCGCTGTGAGTTTGGTTACACCATAGGGTGAAATTGGCTGCGGTTGGGTATCTTCACGCATCGGAATCTTCACCCCATCCCCGTACACCGACGAACTTGACGCATAAACGAACCGCTCAAGTGGAGCTGAGATTGCGGCTTCAAGTAGGACTTGGGTCGCTTGAATATTTCCGTTGATATAATCCCCAAAATTAGCGCCCCAGCTCTTCCTGACACCAGGCTGTGCGGCTAGGTGGAACACATGCGTCACATCGCATAACATTTCATTACGTGAAATGTCCTGCACCGACATTTCAAAGAACTGAAAACCCCGCCGCGACCGCAGTGACTCTAGGTTAGCTTCTTTTAGATCGCGTGCATAATAGTCGCTGAAACAGTCAATGCCGACCACTTCGGCGTGTTCTTCGAGTAGCCGCTCAGCAAGATGGGATCCGATAAAGCCAGCCGCTCCAGTCACCAGGGCTTTCATGACAAGATCATCTCGATATTTTTTGGCAAACGTCGTGGTCGGCCCGACCCATCTATGGCTGCATGAATGGTTTGTCCAACGGCCACTACCGCACGATCTGATGATCGAACGACCTGGTAATTAAACTCGACGCGGGCAGGTGACAGTAACGAGCTCGTAGTCGATATTTCAAGCGCATCGTCATATCGGGCTGGCATACGAAACTCGCAGTGGGCCTCTATCGCTGGTAGCATCACCCCGTTCAGCTCCATATCCCGATAGCTTCCACCGAGTGAACGTAACAGCTCGCAACGACCGACTTCGAACCAGACAAAGTAGTTGGCATAGTAAGCAACACCCATCTTGTCGGTCTCGGCATAACGTACCCGGACCCGCGCGATGCTCTCTGGCACGGGCCTCAACTCTTGTGCGGCATAACAACATTGCTATCGTTAAGTGCGGCTTCACGTAATCTGCGTGTGGCCTCTGCAGGATCATCTGCTCTAAAGATCGACGAGGCGGCGACCAGAATTTCGGCCCCGGCGCGAACAAGGCGCGACGCGTTTGATGGCTGAATACCACCATCAATCTCTACAGGCGCGATGTTACCTGCCCGGTCGAGGAGATCGCGCGCTGCTCGCACCTTCGACTCACTCTGAGTGATAAAGGTTTGACCCGCATACCCAGGATTAACGGACATCACCAACACGAAGTCGAGTTCGCCGGCGACCTCTTTAAGTAAATTTACGCTGGTTGAAGGATTAACGACTGCTCCAGCTTTTACTCCGAGACTCTTGATCGCCGTCAGCGTGCGGTGCAAGTGTGGAGAGACCTCGACGTGCACAGAGATCATCGCCGCGCCGGCCTCGGCAAATGTTTCGAGATGACGCTCGGGTTCAGAGACCATTAGGTGAACATCAATCGGAACCGTAGCTACACGAACAAGTGCTTCTACGATCGGGGCTCCGAACGTCAAGGCAGGGACGAAGTGACCGTCCATTACATCGACGTGAATGAGATCCGCACCACCGCGTTCAACCGCTGCGACTGCGTCGCCGAGCGCTGTTAAGTCCGCGGACAGGATCGATGGAGCGATACGCAGCGTGCCGGGCATTTTCAGCGACTGACCTCTAGTGAGATCGGCTCTCCATGCGCGATCTGAAATCCAGCGTCAGGATACTGACGGAGCACAATGCCGGATGGTATACCGGGGTAAGGGTGATCACCGACAACGGTCACCCGAAACCCTTGGTTTCGGAGTATTTCAGCCGCCATGGAACCGGTGACCCCAATGAGATCAGGCATAACGTACGTGCGACCACGTTCACCGCGATTCAACAGCAACGACACTCCCTGGTCAGTTCCGGTAGGTGCTGTCTCTTGTGCCACCACTGCATCGGTTGGATAACGTCTCGACCGAATCTCGGAGACACTGTTGAGGTCAAACGAGTTATCGGACAACCTCAGACGTGCGCCGTCCACCGATTCACCAATCATTACGGGAATCGCACTAGCCGTGGGACCCGAGCTAAGCCAAACTTTAACGCTGCGTCTCTGCCGGGTCGCAAGACCGGCGCTCGGATCCTGCTCCGCAACTAGCCCAGTCCCGATTGTAGGGTGAATACGCCGGACCGGCTCGATACGGGCGGTCAACTCGGCATTCGCGAGTGTAGCTATAGCCTCATCGACCGTCTTGCCACTCAACTCCGGCACCGAGACCTCTCGGCTCTTCAGGGCAACCTGGATGGTCCCGATTGCAAACAAACCATAGGTTGCCATCACCGCACCGGCGAGGCAGAGTAATTTTACCGTCACAAATAAGCACCTGCGCCAGTTTCTCAATATTTCAAGTGTAGCGGAAGTTCTTTAGGGTCACAAGGTTCAGAGGATTCTTCGTCTTAGGATGGCTGCGTAGACCGCCTCTAATTGGTCACGAAACGGAAGTGTTCTCAGGTGACCGTTGCTTGTTAGAAACGGTGCAACAACGGAGTTCGCGGGAGCTATTGGTTCAAAGTTACTGTGATCCTTAAGAAAATTTGCAACCACATCTTCGTTCTCGTCTGGCTCACTTGAACATGTGGCATAGATTAACCAACCACCCTTACGGACGACGGTAGCGGCCTGTTCG
>Ga0310345_10004350_pt1 | contig 12876 bp, 10 predicted proteins | sample HC15DNA20500_MG_FD_204667 | JGI IMG/M metagenome (GOLD analysis project Ga0310345, IMG submission 204667) | Marine microbial communities from station ALOHA, North Pacific Subtropical Gyre - HC15-DNA-20-500_MG | ecosystem: Environmental > Aquatic > Marine > Oceanic | place: Pacific Ocean: North... | reverse complement strand
TGGAAGAAGAATAGAGAAGAAGCATTCAAAGGCTCCTTAAAGCACCTTCTATTTAGTTTGATCAGTGACCGTTTAATCGAGGAAGGTTTTTTGGTGAATATTACAAACTTTGACCCCACATCGAATATTGATTCAAAAGACTATGAGAGAGTTAGTAATGCGCTAAGAACTGGCCCATCTGCTGTCAACCCTAATCTAAAATTAACTAAGGTTGAAAATGATAATTATGAAATGTGGGTTGATGGAACTATAGAGCTGTTTTTTACTAATCCGGTTGATGACACAACGGAGGTTAGTTACATTCTTCTAAAAAATGAGACTACCAAAGTCTCTCAAAACGGTAACTTACACAATCCACTCTCATTAATGGTTTATGGTCACCTAGCTAATTTAGGAGTTTATAAGATGCTTCCAGTCAACTATTTACCAGATTACCTCAAAAGTAATTAGTTAAAATCAAAGATTATATAGTAGTCAATTGAGTTATGGTTTTAAGAGACGTTATTAGTTGGGGGAGATTCAACCAGTCAGCTTCAAACTAAAGCTCACCTTCTATAGGCTTCAATCACGACCAACTCACTGTTCATTATTTAAATATTAGCCCTTTTGGCAATTTATTCCAGAAGGTTTTTAGTAGAAGGAGATTGCAGCAGTGATTTCATTTGCTGAATTGCCAAACCATTTAACTGCCTTAATCTTTCTGGTTGACTCATACCTTGTTGAATTAGCATAGCGTTAATACTTTCAAGGTTAGCCAAAACCACCAACTGTTCTATGGTTGAATGATCTCTGATATTGCCATTAGTATCAAGGTTTTGGTCACGCCATTCTTTGGCTGTTTGTCCAAATAAGGCAACGTTTAGCAAGTCAGCCTCTGAGGCATAAACCAATTGAATACGATCTTTGGGGAGCTTTTCTGGAATCAGTTTCTCCTTGATGGCATCGGTATGAATTCGGTAATTGACTTTAGCCAAGGTTCGGCTTACGTTCCATTCTAGTTGATGACGATTACTTTCTTCTTCTTTAAGCCGTTGAAACTCTTTGATGAGGTAAAGTTTGAATTCAGGGCTCAACCAACTTCCAAATTCAAAAGCTATATCTCTATGTGCGTATGTCCCTCCATATCTCCCTGATTAGGCAAATAATCCAATGGCATTGGTGTGTTCAATCCATTTTTTGACAGAAAGAGTAAAGCGATTTAGACCTGCTTCATTTTTAATTCCCTCGAATTCGGGGGAATTAAAATTCTCATTATTGATTTGTTCCCAGATACCGATGAATTCGATGGTGTTCTTGTTTCTGAGCCATTTTTCAATTAGAATTGACCCATCTTCAAAATGGCGTACCATATCGGTTAAAGAAATATAGTCGCGATTATTTCTGGATATGATTGTGATCTTGCTACCCATAACTTCAATTACTTTACTTTTCGCCATCATTGATATGTGTTTATACTATTTTTGGTTTAAGCTGGTCTAATTAATCCTCTGCAAGTGACGTGTTAAAAGCCATCACTTTTTCTATAGGCTTCAATCACAGCTAGTTCTCCTGCTTTGCCGCTTTGTGAGTTGCCATGTTCCATGCCTACAATGCCTCTAAAGCCTTTGTTGTGAATATGTTTGAATACATTGAGATAGTTGATTTCGCCAGTGGTGGGTTCTTTGCGGCCGGGGTTATCTCCTACTTGAAAATACCCGATCTCGTCCCAGGCAGCATCGATATTAGGGATCAGGTTACCTTCAGTGATCTGCTGATGGTAGACATCATAGAGTATTTTGCACGATGGGCTGTCTACTGCTTTACAGATTTCATAGGCCTGGGCAGTACCGCTTAAAAACTGACCTGGATGGTCTCTTTTATTGAGTGGTTCTAATACAATCACCAAACCATGCGGCTCAAGAATAGCACAGGCTTGCTTCAGACTCTCTACCAAATTGGCAGTTTGATAGCCCATATCTTTACGCATGTCTACAAAGCCAGGTACTACGGTCATCCATTTGGCATTTACTCTTTTGGCTACTTCAACAGACTCGCGGATCTCTTGCAAAAACTCATTTCGCTTGTCTTGGTCTCCACTCGTCAGGTTAGGTCTGAACCAATGAATAGTGTGCGCCACAAAAACTCCCATGCTCATACCATGTTTTTCCATTCGGCTGGCAATTTGCTTCTGCTCCTCTATGGGTCTGGCCTTCATTTCATTGTCTTCTAAGGCCTTAAAGCCTTGCTCGGCCATAAAGTCTAACTCATTGAGTATACTACCCGGTGCCGACTGGCTGAACATGCCAAAATGTGGCGCATAATTCAATTGAAAAGTGTTTTCTGAAGAGTTGTTGGCGCTGGCTGAAAAAGGAATTGCGGAGAGTGCTCCGGCAGCCAGGCTCTTGCCCATAAAGTTTCTACGGTTCATTTTTTGAAGATAGTATTTTTTGGGAATTGGGCGACTGAGGAACTAGGTAATTGGATGATTTGGTATCTAGTGTGTAGTTTTTGGTTTATGGTATTTGGTGTTTTTTGTGTGTGATGTGTTAGTCAATTATTTATGCTTGTAGACAGCCAGGCACTAATCACAAGCACCGAGCAGCATATACTAAATAACCCCTTCTAGGTTCCAAATGACGATGCCGTAAACCACAAAGCGCAGTATTCGAAATGAGGAGTAGATAAGATATTTACGGATTGGGTAATCCATTGAGCCAGTCACCAAGCTGATAAGTGAATATGGTAATGGTGTAAGTGCCGCCACTATGATAAAACCTGCTCCGTACTGATCGTATCGTTGCTGATACTTGGTAAGGCTTTTATTAAAGTATCGATGAAAAAAGGCCTTGGTACTAATTACTTTACCAATAGCAAAATTGATCCAGCCAGCACCGATAGATAGGAAAGCCATGACAATAACGATAATGGTATAGACATTTCCAGGATCGTCTATAGACCAGATCATAAATAACTCTGGGGGAAGAATACCTACCAGAACTTCTGAAATTAAGAAGATGACGAGCATCAACACATAATCATCAGACACCCAATGTTCAATGGTATCATACTGGGTTTTAAAATAGCTCTTGAAAAGAATAAGTAGGCCGACTAGAACAATAAGGTAAACGAACCCCTTAATGAGGTTTTGAGAAAAGTAGTTATAGAAATCCTTCTTGTTGCTTTCCATCTGCTTGCGCCAAAATAAGCTAAAACTTTGGTTAATTGTTTCACGAAGGTTCTAATTAGTTACTGCAACTTTATAGTTCTCAATTATCTCTTTGAAGAACATAGGGTTAGTGAATTTATCTATCACTTTCACTTCTCCATAGTCTTTAAAGTCTATTCTTAGCTCTTCTGTTAATTGGCCGCTATAAATGTAAATCCAAGCCTTATCTGCTCTTAGTTTATCAATCACCGAAGCTAAAAAATCAGAGCCTTTCATATCTGGCATCATCTGATCAGATATTACAATATCCATCTTATTATTCTCAACAAGATTTATGGCTTCCTTGCCATTCTTGGCCATGAAAATATTAAGGTCGTTGTAGAAAAACTCCAAAAAGTCTTTCAAGGTATCTCTCACAGAGAAATTATCATCAACTAACAGCAGGTTAATCATTTCGTTTTAATTCTATTCTAACTGAGGTTCCCACTCCAGGATTAGATTCAATATTAAGACTATGATCTAACTGGTTGGACAATTCTCTTGCAAGGTAAAACCCTACACCAGATATTTCAGACTTTTCGTCCAATTGAAGCTTTGTTTCGCCCAACTGCCTAATTTGTTCTTTGTCCATTCCTACTCCATAATCCTTAACTTCTATAATTAAGCAATCTTCTTGTTCGTAAAGACAGAGTTCTGGAGTCGGATCTGAAGCTGATGAATACTTCTCGGCATTATTGAGTAGAGTACTTAGAATATACTCAAGCGTGAGCAAATCGGTTTTATAACTTCCCTTTAAACCTGAAGCAACTTTAATACTAAGGTGGTTCATAGTGAACCTCGCGGTAAGTCTACTGGCAATTTCTTCAGCTGCTATTACACACACACCTGTATCGGCCCTACTCATAAAGTAGACAAAGTCATTGACCATTTGTTTTATATCTACAACGGCTTCTGAGCTCCCCCATACAATTTTTTCCATCATAGAATCAGGAATAGCCTTGCCACTTTCCAAACCTGCTTTGAGCATTTCAATGTTCATTCGAAGTGTAGAAACGGGTGTCTTAATTTCATGTGAAATAAGAGACAGCATGTTTTGTTTGGCCTTATTCAGGTTGAATTCGGCCTGCGCCTGATCTACCGACTGGATTTTCAACATGAATGTTCTAAAGAGCGCCAAGTTGCAGAATACAACTATCATGGACATGAGTGCTACGTTCAAGTAATATGGCACTTTGCCTAAACCTAAAAAGGTGATAATCTGAAAAGCAGTCCATAGAAGCACCACCACCATAGCAAAAACCAAGAAGCTAGAACTTACTTCTCTTTCAATTCTGGCCTTAGCTATTATGTAAATGAATACACCGACATAGACTATTACAAAAAACAGATAATACTTTAAAAGCCCTGTAAATACCACAGGTTCTAAAAACACAATGCACCCCATGCTAAAGAGCGTGCCTATCACAAAAATATACTTGAGATACTTGTTGGTCTGGTTTGGGTATAGATAGAACACAAATAATCCTCCAAACAAGGCGGCAGAATGTATGGTGAGGTATTCTAAGTGAATTGATATTCCGAATGGGTAACCAGTGAAAAGAGCATGCAAGGGATATGGGTCTGCTCCAAGCATTCTATACATTAGACTGATGGAGAACAGCGCATAGAAAGGAATCTGAAGCTCTAATTGCTTGTATGAGATAGCAAAAGCCAAAAGCACAAAGCCAGTAATAAATAACCCCCCCGCCAAAAAGAGATTGACATCTTGGCGAGCCATAAGCTCGTACCTTAAGTCTTCAAAATTCCCTAATTCTAGAGAATATAATAAACCAGAGTTCATATGATCGTAGTTGGCTACTTCAATGATGATCTCGTATTGAGTTTGGCCATATTTTGAAAGGTTGAATACTTTGGGTTCTCTGTTAGGCTGATATTCTTTCCTAGACTTACCTACTTCGCCAGATTTATAAACCAAGTCTCCATTAATAAGTAGCTTGTAGGATGAAAATATGTGAGGGATATACAGTCCTAAATCTTCAGGATTGCCCCCATCTACAACCACATTAGTTCTATATGTACCATACCCAGTTTTAGTAAACTGTTTATCAAACGGTTCTTGATACCAATCGCCAGGAACCTCCAGAAGCTCAAAGCTGCCTTGATTATTCTTTTCTGATATGAATTGCTGCCAATAGAATTCCCACTGACCATCAAGCTTGACAGGATCAGAAAACGACTGACCTCTTAGATCGAAGTATGACTCGGTCTGAGCAGATAAGCCTCCAATAGAGAGGAAAAAAAATGATATGTAAACTAAAAAATGCTTCAAGCCTTACTTTACTATGATAATCTCCTCTTGCCTCCCATCTATATAGCGTACGCCATCTTTATTGAAGAAAGCTTCTTCTTCTAACATTATTCTTACGTCTTTGCCCCATTCTTCAACAAAGGTAGATGCATTCAGCTCAATAGAATAGGCAGTATTTAAGTGTAGTGGGTAATCTCCGGTTACAGGTACGCCTCCTTGAGAATCCCACATACCCAGAGTGGTACCAGCTGCATGACCATGATAACCAATAGGGTGAGTATAAATTGATGGAGTAATTCCTTCGGCTATGGCCTGTTCCCTACTCATCTTCAGAACCTCATTACCAGTTCTACCTTCTTTAAAATTATTAGTGAAGATATCTTGTAGCCTATTACCATTTTTGAATGCCTTCTTTAGGTATTCAGGTACATCCGTTTCGCCTGATTTTAAAATGTAAGCATGCTGTTGCTGGTCAGTATTCAGTCTGAGATAAGTAATACCAAAATCACAATGAATAAGATCGCCAGGCATTATTACACCAGGTTCTGGGCGCTTACTAAAAGTTCTTAGGTGGTCGAACCTTTCTGGGTCGGCTCTCTGTATGTCTATTGTAGGGTGAAACCAAGCCTGGAGCTTTAACTCTCGTACTTTCTCTCGCATCCACCAAACCACATCTTCCGTTGTGGTAACCCCTGGTGTAATTACCTTAGAAGAAAAGGCTTCTTTAATGATCTCATGTCCAATTTTGACTATATGCGGATAAATGGCCATTTCTGCCGCAGTTCTTGTTTCTAACCAGCCAATTGCCACCTTTTCGGCCGATACAACTCTTTTGGAAAACTGAGCTCCTATGGCTTCTTTAAGTCCTTCATAGTCAGTAGCTACAATACCATCAGCTAAACCAAAGTATTCAGATTTATTTACACCTATTTTTTTAGGGTTTCTCTCACTTATAATCTCTGCCAAGCGTGCCCATTGATTAGGTTGCTCTTCCTTATTCCATGCACTTTTAAAAACTGAACCCACATCATATCTGGCAACAGCTAAAGTTTCTAACTCTTTACCATCTCCACGATCGTAAAAAACAAGTATGGTTCGTCTTCTTGCGGCAAGCCATTCTGCTGGTAGTAGGGTTTCTATTACTGGGTCTTCATTGTACTCTCTAGAAATAACCAGCCACATATCAATTCCCTCTCTTCTCATGATTTCAGGAAGGTAATTCTTCACTTTATCTTCTAGCAACCTGTTAATGGTAGTGGCTCTATCTTTCATAGATAAAATGTTTCCATATTCATGCTGAGCTACCATGCTCAATGAACAAATCATAAAGAATAAGAGAAGTAGTTTTTTCATATTGGTTGAATTGTGGATCTAAAATAAGGTCAAATTATGAATTCCTGACCAAGACTTCTTACAGATCAGCTAAGATGTCCAAATTATTAAGACTAATACTAATTTATTTATAGTATCATCAACTAAATGTTCAAGGTTTTTATTGGTAACAGTTTTTTGGATTTGAGCAGTTAATTCTCTTCAACCAATACTGGCTACAATTAATAAAATTTGAATGGCTTCTTGACCTTCATTTCATACTGTTTAAATTGTAAGTTTATCAGACATGAATAAACCATCACAACCATTTCTATTACGCCTCACTTCTTCTCAATTGCCAAATTGGTTGGTGGGTGTTCTTACCTGTGTGTTCTTTGTTCTGTTACAAGCCTTAGTATTTGAAATTGAAGGAATTAAACATAGTTACAGTCTTTATTCAACCACCTTCTTCTTTATTCTTACCACTGGTTATCTGGTTTTTATTTCCCGAATAATTAATAACAATCATGAAAAAGGCTTCTTTAAGTTGTTGAGCTACACCAAGCTCAATGAATCCGAAAAGCAAGATCATATTCAGGAATTTCATGATCAGAAACTTTCATGGAAAGAAATGCTCATTCCTATCTGTATTGGTTTGTTACACGGCTTCTTTGTCAATGGAGCCAGCTTTTCATTTAATGAAGTGCCCTATCCGTTTCTCAAGGTTTACTCTATTATTCAAATCTTGATCATATGGATTATGATTTGGCAATCTACTAGTACCTACCTGCGTAACATGACTAAGATGAATAGGCTTTCAAGAGCGATTGAGATAGATATTCTAAATACTGAGCAGTTAATGCCACTGACAAGTGCTGGCGTTATAAGTATTTTGGCTTTTGTAGGAGTCTATACTATTCTTTTCATTGAAAGTATAGATTCAATTGAGCTATACAATCCTGCCTTATTGCCTCTTATCCCCTCTATTGTATGGATGGTAGTTACTCCGCTCAGTGGAGTTCGGAAAAGGATAATTTCAGCCAAAGAATTAGAAATTGGATTAATAGAAAAAGGAATTGAGGGAGATAAAAAAGCCCTTGAAAAATCTCGAATAGGTAACAATTTGGAGAATATAAATGTGGTTGACTTAATGACTTACAAACGCTTAATAACAGCTACTCCAGAAATCCCTATTAATATCCCTACAGCTTCGAGATTTATCTTTTATTTGATTATCCCCTTCTTTACTTGGGTGGCTGCATCAATTGTAGACAAAGCCATAGATTACCTTATTGGCTGAATGCAAACGGTTGAATGAGACCATTTTTTCCTGTATCCCATTATTTCTGTAGTTTACCAAACACAATCAGCTCATCATGGGAAAACTTAAGCTTTTACTATTTCTATTCGCACTTTCTTTTGGAACAAACGGTTTAGCTCAGCAGAGCGATCTTAAGGTTGAACCGCCTTTCTGGTATGCAAAAATGCCTACCGAAAACCTGCAATTGATGATTTATGGTGAAAACATAGGGCAGTATAAAGCCAATGTTCAGCATAAAGGAATAACCATGGTTAAGCAGGTTTCTGGTGATTCTCCCAACTATAAATTTGTGTATTTGGAAATAAGCCCCGATGTGTTGGCAGGTACTTTCAGCCTCACCCTCACTAATGGAGCAGATACCAAAACCATTTCTTACGAACTAAAGCCTAGAGTTAAGGAGCTGAAGCGGAATCAAGGGTTTAGCAGTGAAGACGTGATTTACTTGCTAATGCCCGACCGATTTGCTAATGGCAATCCTAATAATGATACTGTTGAGGGCATGTTGGAGCCAGCCAGAAGAGACCACCCTAGTGGCAGGCATGGTGGTGACCTAAAGGGTGTTTTAGACCATTTAGACTACATAAAAAACCTAGGGATGACTGCCGTTTGGCTCACTCCTGTCTTTGAAAACGATCAAACACCTGAATATAAAGCTTATCACGGCTACGCAGCTACAGATATGTATAAGATTGACAGGCGCTTTGGTTCTAATGAAGAGTTTGTTGCCTTTGTAAAAGCTTGCCACGATAAAGGACTCAAAGTAATTATGGATATGATCCATAACCATATCGGGGATCAGCATTGGTGGATGAAGGATTTGCCGTTTAAAGATTGGGTTCACGATCATGAGGTTTACGGCAACACCAACTACAGAGGAACAATCGCTTCCGATCCTTATGCTTCAAAGTATGACAACAATAAGCTAGTTAAGGGCTGGTTTGTCACAGAAATGCCAGATTTAGATCAGCGCAATCAGCAGTTAGCTGACTATCTGATTCAAAACACCCTTTGGTGGATAGAATACTCAGGCATTGACGGAATCAGAATGGATACCTACCTATATCCTTATCAAGACTACATGGCCAGATGGGCCAAAGAGGTGATTGCTGCATATCCGCATTTTAATATTGTAGGCGAATCTTGGGTGGAAACTGTAGCTCATGAGTCATATTGGCAACAAGATAAGCCAGGAGAAAACGATGGCTATGAATCTTATCTTCCATCTGTAACCGATTTCCAGATTCATTTTGCCGTGAGAGATGCTTTTAATCAGGGCTTTGGCTGGGAGACTGGTCTGATGAAAATCTATTATGCGCTCTCCCAAGACAGGCTCTATTCAGACCCAATGAAGAACGTTATCTTTCTAGATAATCACGACATCAGTAGAATCTATTCAACACTTGGAGAAAACCCGAAGCACTTAAAAATGGCTTATGCATTTCTATTGACCACTAGAGGAATACCACAGGTTTATTATGGTACTGAACTAGCTTTTAAGGCTGGCCCAAGTGATTGGGGAGATGGTGCAAAACGTGCCGAAATGCCCGGAGGTTGGGCAGGTGACAGTCGCTCTGTATTTACTAAAGAAGGTAGAACAGCCGAAGAAAACGATATGCATCAGTACGTTACAAAGCTCACAAATTGGAGAAAAACCAGTGATGCAGTAAAGCATGGCAAGCTCCTTCATTTTGTTCCTGAGAACAATGTTTATGTCTATTTCAGATACACCGACCGAGAGAGAGTTATGGTAATTATGAATATGAATGATTCAGAAGTCACAATTTCTCGAGAAAAGCACTTAGAAATGCTCAGAGGTTTTACCTTTGGTATGGATGTTATTTCTGGAAAGAACTTTGACTTAGCTAAAGATTTTAAAGTTGCTGGAAAAACCACCACTGTACTCACTCTCAAGTAATTAACCTTGGAAATTAAGCAGGCTACAGATAGCTGCAATGAAAATATTTACAATTCACTCTTTCGGAGCATAGCACCCTTGCTTCGGAACTTTCTTTATGCCAAGTATCGTGATATAGACAAGTCTAACGACATGGTTCAAGAGGCATTTCTTATTCTATGGCAGAAGTGTGCGCAAGTGCTGCCTTCTATGGCAAAGGCTTTCGTCTTTAAGGTGGCTCAAAATCAAATGCTTAAAAGTCTGGAGAAAGAAAGGACTAAAGAAAAGCACATTCATTTTCTGTTTAAACCTAGCCACTCCGAAACGCCAGAGTTCGAAATGGAGTTTTCTGAATTCGACCTAAAAGTTCAACAAGCAATCGAAGGTTTACCTGATGGCCAGCGTGAGGTTTTCTTAATGAACAGAATTGAAAAAATGACTTACAGCGAAATTGCAGAAGCATTGGATGTAAGTGTTAAAGCAGTAGAAAAACGCATGCATAAGGCCCTTTTAAAACTTAGAATACAGATAAACGAAAAAATATAGAACAGGCAGGTAGGGTTATTTCTAATGAAGTGGATGTAAGCATAGAGTGAATAATATGAGTTCTAATTCTGAAAATAGTGAAGACTTCTTGGCCAAATGGTTGGCCAATGAACTTACCCCTGCTGAAAAGGAGAATTTTGAGTCTTCTGAAGAAGGAAAGGACTTGCTGAAGATAATTTCCTCTACCGATAAAATGGCTTTTCCCGCTTACAATGTTGAATTGGAATTACAAAGGTTACAAGAAAAGAAGAAGACTATTGCGCCTAATACTAAGACCATACACCCTATTTGGAAGTTAGCAGTAGCTGCTGTTCTTGTTGTGGGCATCTCTTTGGTTTATTTCTTAACTAAACCAAGTTATAAAGTTTACAAAACTCAATTTGGTGAAACCAAGGCTATAACCTTACCAGATAACTCAACAGTAACTCTAAATGTCAATTCAGTTCTGAAGTTCGACCCTCATACATTCTCAGAAAATAGAAAACTAACCCTTGAGGGCGAAGCATTCTTTGAAGTGACCAAAGGAGTCAACTTTGAGGTTAATACTTGCCAAGGTCAAGTTGTAGTTTTAGGAACTAGTTTCAATGTTAATCAAAGGGCCGAATATCTAAATGTTCAGGTTCACTCTGGAGTAGTGAAGGTGCTTACCAAAGGTGCTAATTCTACTCTTCAGAAGGGAGATGGCCTTAGGGTTGAAGACGGTCAACTGATCGATCAATGGCAAATTCAAGATCAGGAAAGGCCGCTTTGGTTGTCTCAAAATATTACTGAGCTGAACAATGTACCATTTTCTGAAGCTCTAGATGCTTTGAGAAATTCATTTGGGATATCTATCTCATCCAACATATCATTAACTTCAGAACGTTTTACTGGGTCTTACCCGAATGATAATGTGGAAATCGCCATACAAATTGTTATGTCTACCAAAGGGCTTGAGTATAGCTACAATGCCAACAGCAAGGAACTCAACATTATCGGTATTGAGCAGAATTAGGCTTGTTCTCCCACTCTTTCTCATTTTTAGTCTAAACCTGATGGCTCAAAATGAGACCGCAGTTTCTTTGAAATCAGTGCTGAACAATCTAGAAAAGCAATTCCGTATCAGGTTCTCTTACGACCCTAATTCACTTAAAGGCATTAAGCTTAATAATATACCGCAAACCAATGATTTAGACTTGGCACTTCAAGCTGCATTGAGCAACACTGCACTTGAGTTCCAGAAAATAGATGATCAGTATTATGTCATAAAGAAAGCAGCCTCTAAATTCTTGACTATTGAGGTGCTTGATGCCGAAACTGACTTAGCCCTCCCCTTCGCCACCATTAAGCAAAATGCTAGCAAACTAGGCTTAGTGACCGATGAGTTTGGATTAGCAAGATTGGTAATACCTAACCACAAGGGAGTTGTATTGGAGGTGTTCTATCTTGGCTTTCAATCGTTCAGCATACACGTTGATAGTTTAAATTCTTATCAGGGGCATCAGGTACACCTCCTACCAGAACCATTAGACTTAAATGATTATGAACTGAAGGAGTACTTAAATGCTGGTATTGCTTCCGACCCAAAAGCCAATAGTTTTCGTATCCTTCCTCAAGAAATGGAGATACTCCCTGGTTTAGCAGAGCGCGATGTACTGCTTTCAGCTCAGATAATTTCAGGGGTCAACTCCAATGATGAATCTGCTTCCGGAATAAATGTAAGAGGTAGCGCACGAGACAATACGCTGCTATACTGGAACAACGTGCCCATCTATCATTCTGCTCATTATTTCGGTAATATATCCAGCTTTATACCTTCTTCAATTGGCACTTTAGACGTCTATAAAAACTATGTACCTGTTCAATATGGAGGGGCTTCGGCAGGTCTTATCTCATTAGCTTCAAGAAATGAAATTGACCAAACATTGAATGCTGAGCTCAGCATTAATATGACGCATGGAGATGCTTTTATTAAAACTCCATTTTTAGGTAAAAAGGGATCTGTAATGTTTGCAGCTAGAAGATCTTATAATGATGCCATCCCTACTTGGACCTATAATGCCTACGGAGAAAAGTTGTTTGGTAGAGAGATAAGAGACCCACAAGGCATTGTTTATGAAAGCGAATACAGCAATGACCTCAATTTCTCCGACCTCAATTTTCATTGGAATTACGAACCAACAGATAAGACATCTATTAAGCTAGGTTATATCAGAAACCGAAGTCAATTTAACCATAGGGAGAACGATTTGAGAGAACGGCAAAATATTGTACAATCGCACCAGATCAAAAGTTCTGGAGCAGATATTTCATGGATCCAAAGAGTGACGGATAAACAGTCTTTATCTGTAAGTGCTGCCTACTCAGACTAT
>Ga0310345_10004349_pt1 | contig 12876 bp, 19 predicted proteins | sample HC15DNA20500_MG_FD_204667 | JGI IMG/M metagenome (GOLD analysis project Ga0310345, IMG submission 204667) | Marine microbial communities from station ALOHA, North Pacific Subtropical Gyre - HC15-DNA-20-500_MG | ecosystem: Environmental > Aquatic > Marine > Oceanic | place: Pacific Ocean: North... | reverse complement strand
AAAGCTGTTATCATTAATACTATCCATGACCACTGTTCAGCTGTACTAGACATATTACCTCCTTAAAATTGATTGATTAGTTCCATCGTGCTTGTTCTTTTCTAGCCTCGTCCCTAAAGCCTTCTTGAATAGCATGTACAATAATCTTCAAGCAGATCTCACAAGGAATCTGACTAGGCTGACAAGGTATTCCTTTATCATGTGTCTCGTTATACTTCTTTTGCTCTTCTTCTGATAATTGATACATTATTCCTCCTCCATTAATTCAGCATGCTTCTTTAAAATGTCACCATGGCATGCCTCAGGTTTACAAAAGCATCCTAATCGTTTATCAAGTAACTCAGGCAAGTCCTTCATTAACTTTCTGCCTTTAGGATGCGTTAACAACCAATGCTCAAAGTTAGCAATATTCTCTTCTCTAGTACCTTCGTAGAACTTATTACCCCACTTACCATCTTGTCCTCTGCCACTTCGTCCAATATAAACGTCATAAGGTTCTTTACGTTTAATATTAACAACTCTAATCATATACTGTCTCCTAATAAGGGTTATAAAAAAACCACCAACCGTCTGGAAGACTCTGTTTTACGTAAGGTACTCCCCCTCTTCTTCGAATTCATCCCGGTAGTACCAGCTAATATTTAACTTTGGAAACTCCTCTACTAGATGGTTATAAACATGAAATGGTGGTCCCCAAGCAGTTTCAAAACTATACGTTACTTCTTCGGGACCAGAGTCTTCAATTTCAATGCTTAGTGGATCTATCTCCCACTTCGTTCCCCAATGCTGTACAGACCAGTCATACCAGTTCTTGTCACCATATTTCCTCTTCTCTTTCTCTCCAAGACTTCCTTGATAAATATTTTCAGGCATTGGGATGATCTTATTCAATTGAAAGCGAGCTTTCTCAGTACCTACGTAGTCATCAAATCTATCTAGCTCTTCTTGACTACCATCAATATGGACTCTGTTAGAACACCAATTAGGCATAATTTTATATCTCCCCCCAACCAGCTGATCTATTCCACGCATTATCAGCACTTGCATTAGCTTCCTGTCGATCTATCTCTCGCATAGATTCTTCGTTATTTAAACAAGAATCACATGTCACTCTCATACCATGGTGATTAGTCTCACCACACTTCATTTGGATAATTCTAGTATCGTAACGACCTCTTGGAACCACTACATCTACAGGTTTACAGGACATAGCACCTCTCCTTATATACTATCTATCTGATTAAAAAAAAACAAGGACGAGCCTGCCATAAGCAGACCCGCCCCTGTTAATTAACCGTTAAACTTACAGAGAGCTTAACGTTTGCATCTTGGTCTCAACCCTCTGAGCACCTACCTGCAGTGCTTCCATAGCGTCTAAACCATGGACTTCAACGCTTAACTCTTTGTTGAAGTCCTTATCATTCAAGAAACCAATCGATTTATGATCAGCTTCAGTTCCAATAACTACTTCCATACCTTTACCTTCGGTATCAAGAAGTAGCAAATCAGGATTCTGACAAACTTTCTCGTCAACCCAAGTAGGGGTAACGAGTGCAGTTATCGCCTGCAAATCAGGATCCATTTCACTAACACTAATAACTAAGATATAAGCTGAACCTGCAAACTTAAACTTCAGCTTAATATCTTTAGCTTTAGTGCCATTACCAGTCGCAGGTGGCACTGGCAGATTAGCAACTAAATCTTCTTTGGACATAATAATATCCTCCTATAGGAAGAGTTATAGAATACAGTCGCATTCAGTCCACGAACACGACCGCATGAAACAAGAGGACACAAGCCCTCCATTCGTCTGGAAGACTTTGTTTTTGATTTTACTCAAGCCTACCCATGGATAAACTTTAAGATCTCTCTACGTACTCTCTTAATGTGTTATCTTGTGTGTAAAAAGGGGGACTTCCGTGCCCTTGGGGTGAGTTAAGGACACGGAAGCGCCTATGAAACGAGGATTAGCCTGCGTACTTGAATCCGTATTTCTTTTCGAAGTACGGGATTCGAGCTTTGGTGATAGACTTGTTCTTCAACGCAGACTTGATGTCTGAAGAACAATCGGACTCATAGCCCAGCTCGGATCGGAAGTCGATTTTAACGGCTTCTCTTCCTAATGCTGAACTCAGTGCGGTACCACCACGAATTACTGATTGGGTACCTCGAGCCAATTCTACACCAGTTTCCATTGTCTCTCGATAGAATCTTCGAGCTGTCATGGAGACCTCCTATGGTAGAAGGGTTAATAAGCACTACATAGACGCGGAATTGCGCCTGCTGGCTGGAAGCCATCTTGTGTGTAACGGATAAAGATCGTTATGTTTTGAAGGAGGGGGGGTGGTTTTGGTTCTAGCTTTTGAAGCTAGTTAGTACTGCACTTCTACCTAGAATGAAAATTTTCCCCACGGCTTTTTGAGACCATCTTGTGGGAAGTACTCCTTTATAAATAATATAATATAAGGACGGCGGGCGAGCAGGCCGTAGGCCGTGCGAAGTCCGGCGGACGCTTCTTATTCTTAGAGAAGAGCTAGACCTTTAGATATAGTAAGTTACAAAAAGTTAAATGTCGTATATGTGTATTTAACTAGGCAGTTAAATACCGTATATGTGTATTAAACTGAAGTTAAGTGTTGCTATTTGTAGTTTTTTAGATAATATATCTATTATGAAAAGATATAAAAATGCAATGGGGAATCCCCATAGAAACTTTGTTTATGTAATAGAAAAAAAGATGAATGGTAAATGGGGGCTGGATTGGGACTTTGGGTGTTACTTGACTTATGACGTGGCTGATCAGATAATGCAGGATTTTGAAAAATACAATAAACACCCAAAGGATTTTAGAATTGTTATGTATGTAAGTGAGAAACCACACGATGTTTAATAAATTTCAGCTAGGCACCACGCCTGCGATTTTTTTAGCTAAAAATAAGCTGAGCAGTTCTTCGGCCCTGGTATTGCTCAAAATGATGTATCACATCAATAGGGTGAACATGATAGTAGGTACTCCAAAGGAGATCTCCAGCAAAGCTGGAATAACGATTAGGGACTTTTCTGTGGGCATTAGAACTTTAAAGAAATGTGATTTAATTAGGAAATACACCAAGAAGGAGTATATGCTTAATCCAGATGTTATGTTTAATGGGAATGACAAGCAATATTTCATAGTTAAGCATATGTGGGATACTCAGACTAGTAAAGGACTTCGAAAATGAGTAGATATATCAATACTGATATTGCAATCAATAATAAGTTATCCCGTACGGCCCACGCGCTGGTGCTCCCACTTATGCTTTTAGCTAATAAAAACAATGAGATAGACAAGAAATCATTTACTGAACTAGTGAGCTGGATAACAGATCACCGTACTTGGGACAAATACTTAACTGAATTAGTAAACAAGGAAGTTTTGGTTCGTTTAGATATTAATACCTGGATGGTGTCCCCGCATGAGTGCTATGTTACCGGGGCATCGCATACTACACTTATTCATAAATGGAACGAGGCTCGTAATGCAATTAACTAATTTAAGAGATACCGAGACTGATTTAGAAACAACAGACCATTTAACTAAAGAGCAGTTAGCCGGGGCCGTGCCCGATAAACGCTTTCGAAGGCACATAACTGATGAAATTGTTGCTATTATTAATTCAGAACCTAATAGTGAGCTAAGAAGAGTATTTAGGGATAACACATTAACCTATTCTTCAGTGTTATCAACAGGTAAGCACTCCTTAGCAGCTTATATAAATGCTATTAAGTTTGTATCTCTCAGATTAATGGGAGATAAGGCTTCTGTTGCTTATAGTAAGGTATTCCCGGATCGTTACCAAAATTTGATAGACAAAGGGGCCTCTGCTTCCTATATAGCTAGTTTTGCTGATAATTACAGTAAAAATGCCTTAATTACTAAAATCATGGAACAAACCATGGTGCCCACGCATATATTAAATGCCGGTGTCTACCAGGAAGCTATTAATGTACAGGCAGAACTAATGCATACAGCTAAATCAGAATTAGTGAGACAAAAAGCAGCTGAAAGCTTAATAAGCAATTTAACAGCTCCAACCGCTGCTAAAGTAGAAATTGATATTGGTTACAGTAATGACGTGGTAGAAGATCTCCGCGCGACTACAAAAGCACTTGCTCAACAGCAACTAAAAATGATATTAAATGGGCAGTCAAGTGCTAAAGAGATAGCACATAGCGAAATAATAGCTAAGAAGGTTGAGCCAGTAGAAACAACTTACGAGGTAATCGAAAGTGCCGATTAAGAAATCAGTGGACCAATGGCTTAATGATATTAACTATGAAGACGATCCCACGTATGCTCCAAGTGAATTTGCCCTGGAGTTTGTATCATTTGTTAAGTTAGTTAATGGTGAAAAAGGAGAAGAGAACAAGACGCCGGTAATTCACTACCAAATGTTGGATAAAATAGCAGGTAAAAACCAGAACACTGCTAATATGTGCGCGCGGGGACTGGCTAAGACAACTATCTTTGCTGAATACCTATTCTTATATTTGGCTGTGTATGGATCAATTCCAGGGTTTGGAACAGTAGACTACGCCTTATATCTTTCAGATAGTATTGAGAACGGCGTAAAGAAAATGAGACTTCGTATAGAAAGACGCTGTGACAATAGTGAATTTTTAAAAAAATATATCAAGGAAACAAGATTTACTGATATTAGATGGTATTTTAAAAATGCTGAAGGTAAAGAATTTGTTGTTACAGGGCATGGTGCGAAGACTGGCGTTCGTGGTACAGTTGAACTAAATACGAGACCGCACCTTGCTGTACTCGATGATCTGTTAGGAGATGAAGATGCTAGGTCTGCGACTATTATTGAAAATGTTGAAAACACGGTCTACTCGGCAATTGATTATGCGTTACATCCGAATAAGAGGAAAGTTATTTGGTCTGGGACTCCGTTCAATGCTAAGGACCCCTTATATAAAGCGATTGAGTCGGGTGTTTGGTATGTTAACGTATACCCGGTTTGTGAAGTGTTCCCGTGCTCGCGTGAAGAGTTTAAAGGCGCTTGGGAAGATAGATTTAGCTATGATTACGTGAATAATCAATACCTTAAGGCTAAAGGAGCTGGACAGCTAGATTCATTTAACCAGGAGTTAATGTTACGTATTACATCAGAAGAAGACAGGCTAATCCAGGATTCAGACCTAATCTGGTATAAACGGAGTACATTGCTTAAAAACAAAGGCGCCTATAATTTTTATGTCACTACTGATTTTGCAACCAGCGACAGGGAACATGCTGATTTTAGTGTAATTAACGTATGGGCGTATAATAATAATGGCGACTGGCTCTGGGTAGATGGGCATTGTAAGCGGGCCCTAATGAACGACACCATTGATCACTTGTTTCGTTTAGTTCAAGAATATACTCCTCAGGAAGTCGGAATTGAAACGACAGGACAACAAGGAGGCTTTATTAGCTGGATTCAAAATGAAATGGGTCACCGCAATATTTATTTTACTTTGTCTACGGGGAAAAATAGTAATACAATAGGAATCAGACCTACTAAAGATAAGATGAGTAGATTTCAGCAGAATGCAGTTCCGCTGTTTAAATCTAAAAAAATATGGTTGCCAGAAGAATTAAAAGATAGTGAGGAACTTGTAGAGTTGCTTTTTGAGATATCTTTAGCTACTCTAAAGGGGTTTAAGAGTAAACACGATGATCAGATCGATACGATCAGTATGTTAGCAGAACTAAATGCATGGAAGCCAAGTGAAGTGGCTACCCAGGAAGAAGAAGATGATAGATTAGAAAACTCAGTTATGTGGGGTGATGATGGTAGTACAAAAAAAGCAGGAGATAGCTCCTACTTTGTTTAGCAACTCGCTTCAACTTGTCCTCTCAACAAGTTGATGTGTGCCTCCCGGATAGGCGAGGGTTCGGCGCCCTTGCCTATCCACTTCCTTTAGAGGATGATATGAAAGTTTCTGAATATATTGATTACTTAGCTACTGGGGAATGCAGTAAGCTTGCTATTGCTAGTGTTGGCGACATGTCTGCTAATCCAAGCCCAGCGCCTTCTGCAGTACAGTTAATTAACCAGGGTAAATTTATTAATTATGTAAATTTAGCTAATTTAGCTTTACATAAACGATTTCATTTAATGATAAAAACATATGAAATGGACAATCCATTAGATGGAGAAGAATTTACTTTACCTTCAGATTTTCTTTCTCCTATTTACGCATATTACGCTTCAGATTTTGTACAAGTACCTATTAAAGATGATTCGGTAAAATTAGTACAAAAAATAGATCATCATGTGTCCATTCTTATACCAGAACCGTTTAAAGCAGTTATTAAGGGCACAGATGCTGAAACACCTAAACGAATGCAAATTCTTTTAAAATATGCAGCAGCTCCTAAAAAAGTTAAAACAACTTACACGGATCTAAAAATAAATGAAGTGTACACAGAAGCATTACTTAATTACTCAGCGTATAAAGCACACGGCTCTATTAGTGGAGATATGAAGGATGAAAATAATACTTACTATCTTCGTTATGAAGCTAGTTGTAAACAACTTATTAATTCTGGTATGTGGGGGAATAATGAAATTGAGGTTAATACTAAATTGGAGGATAATGGATTTGTATAATTAATTTGACATTCTAAAATATTGTCTTTATTCTACACCCGCAACCATTGCCAATGCTGAGAACAACCTCCTTAGGAGTTAATAATGGCATACTATGCAGATATTAATCTCGTGGCTAATGATACAAAGCCAGAGATCAACTTAACATTAAAAGATTCTAACACCGCCGCAGCTGGTCTTACTCTAGACCCTGATGACTCCGATACATGGAGTGCCATTGATATTTCCGATCCTGCAGTTACAGTAAAATTTCGTGCCTTGGGCGCTTCAACTGTCCTGGATACGATGACGTGTATAAAAACCGTTCCTATAGATGGAAAATGCTATATACCATGGGGTGCTGATACTTTAGCTGTATCTGCCGGTACTTATGAAGGTGAAATTTCATTAACATACACTAGCGGAGGTATTTTAACTCTTTTTGATAGGCTTAAATTTAAAATACGGGATGATTTCTAATGGCTCTAGGAGGTTTTACAGGTAGTAATGCAGAAGCAGAAATAGACTATGTTAATGCTAGTACTGACATTTTCTTAGACTACGATAGTAAAAATAGGGAATTTTATTTTACAGTTCCTTTAGCTGATGCGCATGAATTTGCAATAGTAAAACCAGCATTAAGTGATGTCTTTGCACTACTGGATTCTGCAGCACTACATCCACTTAAATTACCTTCAGATAGCGTCACTGTTTCAGATACGGCCTATAGAGTACTAACTAAAGCTCTAGCAGATGGTTTTGCTTTAGATGACTCGGCATTAATAGACAAAGATTACGTTGGAACTAAAGGCAATGTTACTACGATGCTGGATATTTTTGGGCTGTCGTATGAACATCCTGTAGCTGACAGCTGTAGTATGAGTGACGTAGTTGAACAAGCTTGGGGTTATGCTAGAACTTTTGCTGACAGTATTATATTAACAGATAGTGAATTTAACCCACTGGGTACGTTTATACTTAACACAAGTGTATTAAATCCGACCGACTCCCAGTTTGCGTTAACTAAAGGTAATGATCAGGTTGATGTTCTTGGTATCTCAGACACAACAGTATTAACACCAGGTAAAAATTTTACAAACACCTTTACATTCAGCGAGACTGATAGCTATAGCTTAGGTAAAGGCCTATCTGATACATTTGGTTGCACGGATGTATTGTATATAGATTTTAAAACTTTGGCTGATTCACTAAGTCTATCAGATATACTGAGTAACCATCCTTTCAAAAACAGTAGCGATACAGCGACTGTTTCTGATACTATAAACCTAAGTTTATTTACCGGTGGAATCATGAATGTAATGCCGTTAAATACAATGAGACTAAACTAGGAGTTTAAAAAATGATTAATGATGATTTACGATTAACAGGTGCGCTAACTATTTCACTAAATGGCGTAGTAGTTCAAGAAACAAACAATTTGGTAGTAACGGCAGGTAAAAGCTGGGTAGCTGATAGAATGAATAATGCGAACACAGTAATGACGCATATGGCATTAGGTGTCGGTAGTAACGCAGCGGCTGTTGGAGATACCACATTACAGTCAGAACTTGATAGAAATACTTTAACAAGTACTACTGTTTCAACTAATACAATTGCGTATGGGTGTACTTGGGCAGCTGGTGATGGTACAGGTGCTATTACTGAAGCCGGTATTTTTGATGCTGATCCAGCTGGTGACATGCTTGCACGTACTGTATTTTCAGTAGTTAATAAAGGTGCATCGGACTCAATTACTATTACGTGGACTATCACCATATCTTAATAACCCCTGTTACTTAAAGGAGTACAGCTATGGGCGTAAAGTTTACGAATAATGCATATACAACATTAACTACAACAATATCAGCTGGAGCTACTAGTTTTGATATAGCTTCAGCTGCGTCTTTTCCTGTCCTAGGTGTAGGAGATTGGACCTATGTATCCTTAACTAATGAAGTAGTTAAAGTTACTGCTATAGTGGGACTCACTTGTACATGTGTTGCTGTAGTAGGTGGTCACTCTGCTGGTATTCCTGTTGAACTTAGAATGACAGCAGAATTATTAAATGATTTTGCTGAAGATATTGATTCTTACACTAAAGCTGAATCAGATGCTCTATTAGAAACTGTAGTTGCTAAGGGCACTAGCTTACCTAGTCCTGTCTCAACGGAAGGTAGTTTATTTTATCACACAACCACTGAAGCTTTTTATGTAAGTAGAGGAACATCTTGGCATGAGCTAACTAACCCTGCCGCAGTACCAACAGGAGGAACAGTAACAATTCCTGCTATTGGCGAGGGAAGCACATTTACCTATAACTTAGGTATTGATTTTACAGATGCTGATGATGCTGATACCGCACTACTATACACCTTATCGTCAGGCTCTATGCCCGGTGGTATGACTTTACCTACAGCAGGAAACTCTGCGGTAACGGGTACGGCTGCAGCAGTAAGTAGTAACACTAATTATACTTGGACTATTCAAGCAGAAGATACTGATGGTGGTAAATCTTTTCAAGCTTATCAACAACAAATTAATAATGTCGTCCCTAGTGTAACAGGAGGCACAGTTACTATTCCTGTAGGTGTAGCATCATACGCGTCTTCTTATGATGTTAATGCAAACTTTACATTTGTAACGGGTTCTACATTCTCAGCATTTGCGTTACAGGCTGGAGCACTACCGCCTGGTTTATCTTTGAATACATCAACTGGTATTATTTCTGGTACGAACAATGCTTCTGGAAGTATTATTACTTATAACTTTACTATCAGAGCTACAGATACTGATGGTGACACAGCAGATCAAGTATATAGCTGGGAAATTATCGTAAGTGTTGCTCCTGTTGTTACAGGAGGTACAGTTACTATACCTGCGGTAATTGAAATGCAGGTAGCTACGACTTATGACGTAGATACAGATTTTACTTTTGCTAGTGGGCATCCATTCTCTGCTTATGCACTACAGAGTGGAACATTGCCAGCTGGTTTATCATTAAATACAGCAACAGGTGATATTAGTGGGACTGCATCAGGCGTAAGTAGTAATACTACTCACACTTTCGCTATCAGAGGTAGTAACACTACGGGTACTCATGCAGATCAAGATTACTCTTGGGCTGTTACCCATGTAGCACCAGCGAGCGATGGTGGTACAGTAGCAATACCATGGGCACCTACGTCAGCTTCTACAACGTATGATGTAAACGCTAATTTTACATTTCCCACAGGTGCTGCATTATCTGCTTTCGCAGTACAGAGTGGATCATTACCTACTAATTTGACATTAAATACCTCTACTGGTGTTATCTCAGGTACATCGTCAGCATCTGTAACTACGTATTCATTTACTATCAGAGCAACGGATACGGATGGTGATTTAATAGATCAAGCATATACTTGGGAGTTTAAAGTTCCTCCTACAGGAGAGCAGACGTATTCCAGTGCTGGTACTTATAGTTGGACAGCTCCTACTGATGTCATAAGTGTATGTGTAATGGCGGTTGGCGCAGGTGGAGGTGGTTGTGCTGATAATGGGAGTTATAATAATTCTAGTGGACGGGGAGGCGGATCGGGGTGGAAGAATAATATTGTAGTTGTTCCCGGAACATCTTATACAGCTGAGGTAGGTGCCAGAGGCTTTAACAATCAGGCCCATAATGGAGTTACTAATAATGGTACTCCCGGGGGAGATTCCTATTTTATAAACAGTAGTACCGTTTGGGGTGAGGGGGGAAAATCCGGAGGCGTATGGGCAACAGGCCAGCCTGATCAAACATCTGTATCACAATATGTAGGCGATGGTGGTGGTACCGGCGGGGGGATAGGTCCGAACGGAGGTGGAATGGGTGGCGGTGGCGGTTCAGGTGCAGGTGGACATCAAGGACAGGGAGGCCATGGAGGTGGAGGAAATCCGTGGGGAGGAAACACTAGAACTGGGTCTGCTGGTACAGGTGGTGGTGGAGGAGGAGGAGGCGCTTCTGGTGGTTCCTTTTGTTACGCCAATCAAGGAGCTGGTGGCGGCGGCGGAGGTGGAGGAGTTGGCCTCAATTCCGTAGGTTCTAATGGAACTGCAGGTGCCGTAAGTGCAGCGAACACAGGCGGGTATGGTGCTGGCGGCGGTAGCGGTGGCTATAATGGATCAAATGGCGTTTCTGTCAATAGTAATGGTTATGGAGGCCAAGGCGGTTCAGCTGGAGGTGGAGGCGGTGGCGGAGCATATTGTACAGGAGCTAAGGGCGAAACCGGAGGCGTTGGTGCTGTTAGAATCATGTGGGGGCCAAATCGTTCTTTCCCTAGTAACGCAGCTTAAAATAGATAAATTATAATGAATTGCATGATTTGTGGAGCAAGTGAAGACGAAGCTGTTGAGGTTCATGGGCATAAGCAATGTCAATGTGGACGAATTTTGGACGGGGATTGTTGTCAAGGTAGTCAACAATCTGATACAAAAAGCGTTAACAAAATTTCTTATAGAGAAATGAACCGCCACGAAGTCAGTGTAGCGGCGGCAGCGTCAACTAATCTACCAGTAATGTACTACGATGTATCTTATAGAGGTCCTTCCGGCTGCGTAGGAACACACTGTGCTGTAGAAGCAGTATCTAGTGAAGAAGCTGGAAGGATTTCCTCAATTATATTGTCACAATGCACCACATTTACACCAGCAGATTTTCCTACATTATCTGTAATTCCGTCAAAAAATATACCTATATTGGAGAGTCCTAATGCAATATATAGTTAAACTAGAAGACAATGCGCCAACAGGCCCTATATCATTACTAAGTAATCTAAAAGAAACAAATGAGAATTTTGCTGCGATTGACAAAGACTTTGTATATTCATCTGATTTGGCAGAAATAGGTTATGGTGTATTTATACACAACGACATGCCAGTTAACCAAGACCTAACTAAGCAGTACAAAGAAGTAACTCCTTCAGAACAAGATTCTGATGGCAATTGGTTACAGAAATTTGTACTTGAGGATATTGTCTTTGATACGGATGCTGATAAACAGCAAGCTATAGATAGTACTGCTGCAATAAAAATGTCTAATTTGCGACTTCAAAGAAATAATATTCTTCGGGATACTGATTGGATGGGGGCGTCAGATGTAACAGCAACTGCTGAGATGCTTGCTTACCGTCAAGCGTTACGGGATTTACCAGCTACGGTTAATATAGACGCGATTGTGTATCCTACTGACCCTACTACCCCGGATTACCCAATAATAGAAAATTAAAAATGGGGCGATTACTAATTTATTCAGTATTAATTCTTACCGGGCTTTATTTATTGATCCCTGATCAATAACGAATAAATAACGGATTTGTAGGTATATAATGACTAATGAATTACTTTATTTTTATTGTTATATGTTTAATAGTCTGGACCCCTTCTGTACTATATGCTGTCGATAGTAATACTGTTACTTCTTCTTCAACTGTTAGTTCTTCAACTGTCACTGGTACAACTACAGTAGACAGAACCCCAAGCACGGCTGCCTCCCCTAATGTAATTATAAACAATCAAGATGTGTGTACTACTGGTATTAGTGGTGCGGCGCAATCCGCATGGTTTGGTGTTTCTATAGGTAAAACTATTAGAGACGAAAACTGTGAGAGATTGAAACTTGCACGTTCGCTATACGGTATGGGTATGAAAGTAGCTAGTGTTAGTCTGATGTGTCAGGATACTAGAGTATTCCAAGCTATGGAAATGGCCGGTACTCCATGTCCTATTGATGGAAAGATTGGAGAAGCTGCTAAACAGATATGGGATAAAGAGCCACATCGCAGACCTGATTATGCTGAATGGAGAGAAAAACAAGAAAATAAAGATAAAGTTAAAGAACTAAATACATACCATAGTGATGAGGTACCGGATTGGGATGAAGATTATTAAAATAGGACTAATTATTGCTTTTATGTTATGGGCATTCTTTTCGATTGGAAAAGCAGATGCAGATACAGAAACAACTGTTGATGTAACAGAGAAGAGTGCAGGCGCAACTCACGAATGTACCAGAACTGGTGGTCAATGTAGTGCCGATCCTCGCACCGATATTTGGTCAGATGGTGGGACTGATGATGATGTAGTTTATTGGGATCAACATAATAATAAAGGATTTGAAATTTATAACGAGATTAGTGCATTTTTAACAGAAGAACAAATGCTTGCAGGATTTACTATGGATAGTGCTATTGGTGTTAGAGATAGAAATTCTGTTGGTGGTGATCCATTTAGT
>Ga0310345_10004348_pt1 | contig 12880 bp, 9 predicted proteins | sample HC15DNA20500_MG_FD_204667 | JGI IMG/M metagenome (GOLD analysis project Ga0310345, IMG submission 204667) | Marine microbial communities from station ALOHA, North Pacific Subtropical Gyre - HC15-DNA-20-500_MG | ecosystem: Environmental > Aquatic > Marine > Oceanic | place: Pacific Ocean: North... | reverse complement strand
TTAGTGACGTATTAAGATTATCTACCTCCAACGTCACCATCGCAGTCGGCGTATCGAGTGTCCAGCAACTGAGCCACTTCCACTTCAGTAGTATCAGCCAGAAAATATGCGATCTTCAGCGAAGGCACCGGGTTTACTGGTAAGATTTGGATAGCTATCGTGTTGATTCCTCGACTGGCCAAAAAGGCAAAAGTTGGGAGCCAATCTATCTGCAGGCTGGCTTATACCAAAAAAGGGAAGATGCTCTTTTGCCAAAGCCAAAATTGAAAATAGCCAAGATTAATCGAGATTGGGAAATACCCATTCTAGAAGGATCAGTTCGGATTTGGCTGACGGCCACCGATATTGTTGGAAACACACATAGCCAGACTATCCAAGTGGAAGTACCTACCCACTGTAGTGCCCGAAAAGGCGGCATCATTTCTCCCCAAGATCAGCAAGTGGAACTCTACTTTCCACCCAATACACTAGCTCAAGACGAAATTGTGACCGTCAATGTCTTAACCGAAGTCGGGGTTGGACCGCCAGTTCGTCTAATTAGCCAGGTTTATGATTTTCTCTCCTACTACAATCAGATTAAATGGCATCAAGCCAGCCACCTTAACCCTCTCCTATGCTCCATCCCAACTATCAGCCGGTAAGAAAACATTGATCTTTCATCGCACCGATGGTCCCGGGAAATCCGTTGGTGGCACCCCTAACTTAGAACGACAGACCATCTCGTCCGCTATTTTGCCCCTGGGTCAATACACTCTGGGTGAAATGGATAAGATTCAAGCGCTGGATTCGGCCAATTTGAAGCCAGATTCATTGACCTGCCAACTATGGTCTTCTCCCCCAAAGGCAACGGTTTTAGCACACACCACTATTTCTTTCACCCTGGCCCCGTAGCCCATGTCACCATCAAGGTCTATAACATGGCCAGTCAACTAGTTGAATGGGTCGCCCAGCAGTAGGCATTTAGCTAGGGCAGGCAAGCTATTAACTGGAATGGCAGAGGCCACAATGGAGAGGTGGTAGCCACCGGTCTGTACATTGTGACGGTAACAACGGTAGGCAATCAAACGCAAGATAAGATGGTCAATGTCTGGAACCATTAGCATTGTTTGAAACTGTTACAGACCTGTATTCAGATTTGATGGGTGGAATGGGAGAAAGCCGAGATATTCGACGATGCTTATGTCTTGAGTATGCCGGAATTTTCTGTTACTACGGATAGAAATATATGGATAACTCCCCGGTAGAACATACTCAGCTTTAACGGTAATAAGGTGGAAACACCATCGTCCTGAGATTGTTTTCAGGTCTCAGAATATCACTTCACTGGTCGATGATCCGCCCTAAACCACTGTCCAGCTTTTGAAGAGTATTATAAAGCTCCTTCTATGCCTGCCGTCACAATAGTTGGTAGGTGGCTTTATCCATTAGCCAGGTTAGCATCTGTCACTTGAACAGTAAGTGACCGACCACCACTGCCGCATATCTAATATGGAACTTCTCTTTTTTCAACTCTTTCTTCTATCAAACAGGTTCTCAGAGAACTAATATCTTTGAGGGTAATTCAGCAGCGTTGGCCAGCTTGCCGAAGTTTTCACTCTTATGATAAAATAAGTTGGTGAGGTAAGAGTTCAAATGTCACAAATTGATGTCTCAGGGTTGAAAGAAAAATTTCCAGAGAGCTGGTTGTTAATCTTGGTAGATGAATGGGACGAGGCTGGTCTTCCAATCGGAGGTTCATTACTAATGGAGTTAACCTCCCGTGAGCAGATCGAGGACGCAATTCAGATTGCCAGAGAACTCGCTCCAGATTTTGAGTTTCGATTGGTTTTTACGGGTGATGGTGATCAGGTTGAAACGACTAAATTTATGACGGCAGAGAATATGCTCCAGAATATCAAACTGGAAGCTCAGAAAACCAAGGCCATTAATGAGGCGATCAACGCTGTCTCTGACCTCAACCTACCTCAATCCACCCCAAACGTATCCGCCAATACCCGGACTAGCTGGGATAATGTCTACTCTAATTATAAAAAATAAGCTGCGATCTCCTTCGATGTTCTGTCCCCAATCGCAAACAAAGTTGCTGATAATAGGTTTACACCAACTTTGTTTGTATCTCTCAGTTTTGTTTTTTCTAACACCAATTGTCAATAGTGCCAATGAAAAACTAACACCAGAAGTACAACAACGACAACAGGAGTTTCAGCAAAAAGCGACTGCCAAAATTCGCGGACAGGTTATCTGGTCCGGGCACGACCTGACTCATACCACGGTTCAATTGTACACCGACGAAAAACTGCAATCCGCCTATACCAGTGTTCTGCAACTCAAGGAGGGCTACTTTGAGGTCTTAGTCGAAGCCGGAACTTACTATTTGGTCGCGTTTGTCGACGTTAACCAAACAGCTATTTTCGATTTTGGTGACGGTATGGGTATCTATGGAATTTTGGATTGGGGCGATTCTGAACAACAGAAGAAGGCAATTCAAGTAGTCGGCGGTCAAACTGTCGATGGATTAGAAGTGAAAATCGTCGCTCGACTAGCAGATCTAAATGGGAAGCAGAAAGTTGTGCCAGTTGAGATCTATAAGCCTTCTAAGTCGCAAATGTTCCAAGCCCAACTGGAATTGATCTCATCCGGAGTCTCGGGTGAACTGAGTTGGGGTAAAGGACTACCACAGGTCTTATTCAAAAATGCGCTCGTCATGGCTTATACAGATGCCTCATGGAACTATAAAGTGGCACAGACAGTTGTCGGAGAAGACGGTCAGTTCAGGCTCAATATCCAAAGAGGTAAATACTACCTGATGGCGATAATTGATAAAAATGAAAATAATCGTTTTGATATTGGCGATTACGTCGGGGCATTTGGAATTCAAAATTTGCGGGCAGATCTACCGGTCCCGGTATTTGTTGAACCTAATCGCTTTACCGAGGGGATTACTGTTGAGATCTCAGGTAGAAAATCTAAAAATGGTCGTGTTGTACCAATCAAAGCCAGGATGATATCTAGCCGGGACCAGTCCATTGAGATGGTTAATGTTAATGGAACTGTTATCGGAAGAGCAATGCCTTTCGAAAAGTCATTGGTAATTGTCTACACTTCCCCTGCTTTGTTGGCTGTTGTGACTGTATCAGAAGTCAGACCGGAAGGGAAATTCTCGTTCTCCTTACCAGATGGTGAGTACTATTTGCTCGCCAGCGTTGATGTTGATCAGGACGGCAAGTATAGTGACGGTGATGTCATTGGTGGCTACGGAACACTCGACCTGGTGAACTCCCCCCCACAACCGTTAATGCTATCGGCCAAGGAATCAACGCAAGTAAGCGGGCTCGAGATTGTAATTACCGCCAGGTATGGGTTAAATGGACAACTGATTTCAGTGGAAGAGACACCAATACTGCCTGACAACCTAGAGGCCATCGAAAGTGGAATCTCGGGACATTTGATGGTAGAGAATGTCAGATCCATTTCACCGCTTAAGACTGAACCGGCAGAATATAGAGAAGCAATCATTTCGGTTTCCAAAACCGATGATTTCTCACAGGTAATTGCAATCCCCGTTGATTTGGGCGCAGACGAATTTTATCAAGTTCCGCTGGTACCGGATGACTACTATGTAATGATTGTAGTAGATCTGAACGGCGATCGTAGAGCCGGTCTGTATGATGGCGTTGGCATTTTTGGAACACGCCGACCAGTTCAAGGTCAACCACAACTGGTATCCGTTTACGAAAATCAAGTAACTCCCAACATCAATATCGAGATCGCAGCCACTTATATGGATGAACAAGGTAATATCGCCGAAATTGACACAGGGCATCGATCTGAGATTCGGATTCAGTATGGACAACCAGATGATGTCTATCAACTGCGTCGTGGCGATCGCCAAATCGAGGAGTGGTGGTACTGGACGCAAGGTGTTGGCTTTAGTTTCGAGCCGGTTGGACTCGGTTGGAGATTAGAGGATCAGCAACTGTTTGAACCGAAAACAGATCCGGCCCCTACGCCTTCAACCGCAGTCGCAGTTAATCAAACTAATATAGACGAGACTCCCTCGGACCAAGGCGATTTTTCTCAATTTCAGGCACAGCTATTTTATAGTTACGACGACATTATCTGGTCCTATTCACCCACAGGTCAGCACCAACCCCTTGAAGCTGGAGACGCTCCATCGGTTTCACCCGATGGACGTATGATCTACCGGGATAATCAGGGAAATATTATGCTCCAGCAAGGGGATCACACATCGGTATTCTTAGATCGGCAAGAATTAGCTACAGATGCCGTGATTTCGCCCGACGGTAGTCGAGTCGCGTTTGCTCGCCAACTAACCGATCGGGGTCGAATCTTTATTCGAGGCATCGAGACAAACCTTGAAATTTCAGTTCCATCTGTTGCCGTTCAGATGGGGATGCCAGCTTGGCATCCAACCGGCGAGTTGCTGGCTTATGTGGAGGCCGGCAATATCGAGTCTTCCGAATCTCCTGCTGATCGCAACATCTACAGCTACGATTTGCGCGCTAACCGAATCGACCCCATTAGTGTTGGTACAACGGATGACATCCAACCGACCTGGTCTCCAACAGATCTGAGAATGTTGGCTTTCTGTCGGGTGGAAGGTAAGCGACAGCAAATTTGGCTAATTCGCTTTGACAATCAGGGCCAGCCTGCTGAAACTAAGCTGACAACAGCCGGAGGTCAACACCCAGTTTGGTTACCAGATGGTTCCGGCTTGGTCTACGAAAATAACGGCCAATTATGGACAGTTTCAATGGCCAGGACTACAACATCCACAACAGAATTTAACCCCGTCAAAGTCAACGGGAAACCTGTTTTTGGCCACCGGCCTGATGTAGCATTAGGCCAGTAATTTCCCTTGCGGTTTAGCAATACCATTTGATAATATTGCCCCGCATACGATTTCAGGTTGCTGGCTAAAATTGTAGGCGACAATTAAATTAATGACGGTACGATCGTCAATAGAAAGGAAGCTAAAATTATGACATATGTCATCTGCGAACCGTGTGTAGATGTTAAAGATACTGCCTGCGTTGATGTGTGCCCGGTTGATTGTATTCATCCCACCTCTGAGTTTCCAGAGTTATTCGAGGCTGCAAATCAGCTTTTTATCGATCCGGAAGAATGCATTGACTGTGGTGTTTGTGAACCGGAATGTCCGGTTGAAGCCATCTTCGCTGAAGATGACGTGCCGGATGAATGGGAACACTATACTGAACTAAATGCCGCATTTTTCCAATAAAACTACAAAAATCGGCTGATCCATATATGTGTCGGCAACAGGCTGAGATTCCGGCTGATCTCGATTCGGTTGGTTTTAGCCGATTTTTGTGCCTAAAGCCAGATCTAATTTTTCCCGAGTGGCTAATTAGGGTAGGCCCATTAACTTGTTAGCAGATAGCGAACAAGGTAGCAATTGGGTGTTCGGTGGTTGAAATCGAGATCAATGCTTTGCTGCTTACAGCCGCTCCAATAACGAGCATAAGGTAGCGGTTGAAAGTCGCTCCTTCGGCCAATGAAGGTCTTTTGACAACAAGCAATATTTTGACTGTTGTCGCTGTTGTTAATCGGGTAACCCCAGACACGACAGATTACGGGGCGGTGGTCATAGACAGAACAGACACCGCCGACCAACATAGGGCAGTCGCCCTCCTTTTTTCCTTTCACCAATTTGGTGGCCTCGATTCCGCTCTCCAGTACTCTTTGCTCTGAATAGCCTTTTTGTTCAATTTTAGCAATTGTACGTTTAGCTTTTTCTAAGATATGCTGTTGTATAGTTCCGGGGAGACGTTGTAGCCCTATGGACAGGTGCTGTGCTTCCACCGCACTAATCGCCATTGTAGCGGTATTCCGACAACAGTCATAACAACCCGTAGGGCATGGACGTTCACCAGATTGCTGTTGTAAGGCTTGAACTTGATGGTCAATTTCTTTGATTAGATGAAGGTATTGAACTACCATCCTGGTTTTTGATTTCGATCTAAGGCATCAGGATATCAAGGTCGTGTATAGCGGCTTGACAAGCAACAATTTTAGCACCGTTTCTCAAGACTAATTTCATTTCCGCCCCGCTGACCCAGTCGATTTGACCATCGAATATTTCGCCTTCTCGCAGCACAATCTTAACTGGAATCCCGCCCTGACGCGCTTCTTGTAGATCTTTGGGATCGAAAGGAATAATATCCTCCAGTTCGCCTGCAGGTACCGCAATTGGTTGTGCTTGAATTTGTGGGTCTGATTCCCGCAACCGATCAATCATCTGTGCATCTTCGGCTTTATAGTAGTATTTAATCTGTTGCTTAGAAAATTCTCGGCGTTTGCTATCAATATCCAGCACAAATACCGATTCTATGTCCTTTGGATTTCGGACAAAGTTTAGGATCGTAGCTGAGAAAAGTTGCTGTTGGTAGGTAGCAAAAAACATCGGCACTTCATAACGGATCTGTTTCTCTATGTATAGTGTCCCGAAATCACTTCTTTGACGATCTGAGCCTACGGATTCCTCATCATCTATCCATTGCTGAAACATATTGGTATTGACGTTCCGTTGGTTCAACACACTTTCGCGCGGGATTAGATTTTTCCCCTGGCTCAACCAGCGCTTTTCGACAGCGGTCAAGACTAGCTCAACATCGTGTCCAACTAGGCCCTTTTTCCCCTCTTTGACGGTGAATCGAACCTTTTGTCCCACCCGTGGTTGATCGTAGGGACCGGTAATCGACGAATTATGCATAAAAACATCCGCTCCGCCATCTTCTTGGGCAATAAATCCGTAGCCTTTTTCCTCGTTGTAGTACTTAATAACTCCCCTCGGCACGATTCTCCTCCTTCTCAATCCGAGCCATTGCCGATTGAAAGCCAGCATACTCTGGATCATCCAACGTTACGTTACTATCTATCTGATCCCGTTCTGACGAACGAGACGCCAATTTATAATTTGACTGAAAGTTTGGTGCCAGTCCTGATAGCATATCTGATTCACTCTCTCTTCTTTCTCTTTCCCAATCTCCAATTTGTTGGGTAATTAATCGACTCGATTTCACCATCTCGATCCATTGGGGGTCCCCTTGTTCATGACACATCATTAACTCGCATCGGTTACCCCAGATCGAAATACAGTTTTCCCACCATTCCCGATAATATTGGATGTCAGAACGATGGGGCCCAACCAAATCACACTCGGTAATCCATAGAGGATTATCTCCCTGCCAATGTTCGACGGCCTCTACGTAATTGGTTTGCAACCCATTTTCATTATAATCAAACCAAACTGACGCTAGATCTTCGTACTTTTGATCCTCTGGTGGCCAGTAAAGGTTTAAACCAACGGCGTCTAGTGAGAACCTAAACCCACTGCGGTAAATTGACCGCCCCACATCTGTTTGCTGTTCATCTGGAACGACAAACCGTTTGGCCGGCAAAGCTAGGTTTAATACTCGGTTGTAGCTGCCAAAAAGAACTGACCAAAACAGACTCCAGCGAAACCGACGCAGCAGTGGTTGCCAGAAGGTGTTCGCATAGACGAGTGAGGTGTTAAAAGGTGTGACACGATCTATGATCTCTTGCCATTCCAACCGATTCTGATGGGTTCCAATGAGGTCGCTGCCGATACAGAGATACTGTGGTTGATGATCCTTAGCTAAACTTTCAAGCTCTAGTTTGATGCGTCCCATCAGCAAACTCCAAGAACTCATTTTGACCGTTCCAATCCAGCCTTGCCAGTTAGATGGCATCTTTCCACTTGCATCGCGCGGTACAAAGTGGGGCTTAATCATGAGTTCAAACTCATATTCCCGAATGGCTGAGATGATATCTCGAACGGGCAGATAGATCTCCACCAGTCGAGCTCGATCGTCTCGGTCTAACAAATATTGGGGAACAATTGCAACAGTGGATACACCAATCTCTTTCAATTGTGGAAGGATCTCTGGAAAATGTGTATAGTGGTAATCGCTCCAAAATGTATAACCTAGTTTCATGCCACCGACTCCCTCGGGCCTACAACCAATTGTGTTGCACTCCCGTATTCAGTCAGTAATGCCTCAATAATCTGCTCTAACCTCATGCCTCGAGACCCTTTCACCAAAACGGTATCACCTTCTGCGACTTGCTGGCTAAGCGCAATGCCAGCATCTGTCACTGATCGGCACGAAACAATTCGCTCGATCCGGTCTGCGGCTCCCCGTGCAATTTGTTGACTTTCCTGGCCGACGGTAATCAACAATTGAAAGGCCGTCGGGATATTCTGTCCGATCTGGTAGTGTAGTTCTATAGACTGTGCGCCAAGTTCCAGCATATCACCCAAGACGGCAATCCGCTTTCCTGAGGTGGGTAGTTCTGCACAAAAATTTAAGGCACTCTGTAGTGAGTCTGGATTAGAGTTGTAAGCATCGTTAATAATCCGAAACCCGTCGATAGTCAGTGGTTGAAGACGCATTTCAACAGCACTAAATGACTCTAGTCCAGCTTTAATCTGATCCAGGGTTAAACCTGCCCACAGGCCAACAGCAGTAGCCGCCAACGCATTAGAGACATTATGTGAACCGGAACACCGTAGATTTATGTCGATGGAGTCAACTTGTGCTGCATGACTGATGGGCTTCCGGACAACCAGTGTAAAGGAAGGAAATCCATTTTCATCAAGGATAAGATCTTGAGCCGAAATATCACTGTCTTGACCAAAGTTGATTCTGTTAATCGGTGAATGGATCTTAAAATTAGACAATATACTATCGTCGCTATTGAGGACTGCTACCGCTACACTTTCTAACAGTGCGGTCTTTTCATGGGTTACGCCATTGATTCCACCCAGAAACTCAAGATGGCTAGAGCCAATATTGGTAATTACGCCGACCGTCGGTTGCACAATTTCTGCCAATCGACCAATTTCCCCGGGCTGATTCGTTCCCAATTCAAAAATAGCAATTTCATGTTGCGAGTCTTTCATCTCTAACAGTCGTTTTGGGACTCCAATTAGGTTATTGTAATTTTTCTCTGATTTGAAGATCTGAAACTGTTGCGATAACACAGACGCAATCAACTCTTTGGTTGTCGTTTTTCCGTTGCTGCCCGTCACAGCCACAATTGGTTGATCAAACTGTTGTCGATGAGCTTGTGCTAAATTGCCATAAGCTTGAAGCGTATCTTCTACTTTTATCACCAACGAAAAATCGAGAGGTATCATAGCCGGCTCAAGTCGAGAAACAACAATACCAACGGCGCCTTTCAGTAGAGCCTGCTCTAAGAAATCGTGCCCATCAAACTGTTCGCCCACCAGCGCCAGAAACAGATCTTCTGCATTGAGTGTTCGTGTATCGGTTGAAATACGGCAAACAGTCTGTTCGGGGTGGCCTTTGATCCGGGTTCCGTTAGTGATTTCAATAATTTGGGCAACAGAAAACTGCACGAGGTTGATTTGAAAGAGGTCCGGTCTGCGTTTTAATTCAGGTAATTGTGACCGCTTAGCGGTTTATTCCGCTGATCCTACGTAAGTGGTAATTAGGTTCGGTTGTTCTTGTAATTGCTGAAGATAACGAGCTAAATCTTCGTTTCTCGGTTCGAGTTTGTAAGCACGCTCCAAATTTTGAACGGCAACATTTCGCAACCCGATTTTCATCCATAATGCCCCCAGATTTTGAAAAGCCGGGGCGTAAGCATCCTTGATGTCGATGGCGGCCATAAAACTGTCTCTAGCTCGCATCAAGTACTCTTTGGTTGTTCCGACCAGAATGTGAATCTCAGCCCCCTCTTTCCACGGTGTGGTATAGACCTGACAGTTTGCCGCCTTAGCTTTAGTTGTTGCGGGCTGAACACCTTCTTTATCATCGACCGTCAAATGGATATAACCAGAAGAAATCAACTCCAGTGCAGTTTCGAGTTCTCTCGACACCTCGGTTGGTGTCCGACCCGTTAAATCGCTTTCCCAAGATGGCCAGTTCGGCCCCGCTTGATCGAGAGCATACTCATAATAGACATAACCAAGGTCATTTCGGACTTCGGCGTTGTCAGGTCGCATCTTGAGTGCCGCTTCGTAGATGGCTATCGCTTGACTGTAGTTCTTCATAGTACTAGCACGCTTACCTTGCTGGCGTAGATCCCGAAACTCTTCGCTCTCCATATTCAGCGCACTTCTAGGTTGATAACTATCTGTCAAGTAGAGCTTATAAGCTAACGGAATAGAAATAGCAACGGTAACAACCGCTGCAATAATAAGCGGAAGTTTTAAGCGCAAGGTTCACCCTCCACTGCCATCTGTACGGTTATATTCCAGACAGCCTGTATATGTTTCGTGATACACGCCCCCCCAATCCCCTCGCAGAAATGATCAAAGGTAAATCCACACAAACCTTGTTAAGCAATGCGGTGTTCACTGCACAATCAGGTTGCGGATGACACCGATTTGGCCGCCACGCTCAAAGTGAATGCTGAACGGATAATTCCGTCGCAACAGGTTGGCAACTAATTTTAGGTCTTCTAGCGTACTGATGTTGACGTCTCCGATTTGGTAAATTAGATCCCCTTTTCTCAATCCTCGTTTCGCTAGCTCGCTCCGCCGATTAATTCCAGAAACCACAACTCCCCGTTGGGTATAGCGCTGAATTTGCTGACGGTCAGGTTGCTGAGCTCGAATACCCCAACCTTTTAGTTCATAGTTCCATTCTAACTCGGAGACCTGAACTTTCAGCACCAGCGGTTTTCCTTTTCGGTTAGCTTGCAAGACCACCGTCTCCCCCTGATCAAATAACCGTATTAGACTGCGAAAAACGGGTAGATCTAAGACTTTCTGGTTATCAATTGTCGTGATGACATCACCTCGCTTTAGCCCTGAGATGCCAGTTTGCTTATCCACCTCGGAGACCAAAATTCCGCCAACTAAGGGTTGTAGATTGTTAACCTCTAATTTCTCCGCTAGCTGAGGCGTCAATTCCTGGGTCGTAATCCCTAACGTTGGCGCAACCACGGCTCCATATTTGACCAGCTTTTGATACACTTTGATGGCTGTACTTACCGGAATGGCAAAACCAACGCCCTGAGATCCACCACTAGTCGAGTAGATCGCTGTGTTGATGCCGATCAATTGCCCCCGGGCGTTGACTAATGCGCCCCCACTGTTACCCGGATTGATTGAGGCATCGGTCTGTATTAAATTTCGATGCCACTGCTTTTCAGTTTTCAAGGATCTATCAGTGGCGCTAATTACACCAATTGTTACCGTCGGCTTTGGATTACCGATCGAAGTCGCAAATGGATGACCAATAGCGATAGCCCACTCTCCAATCAGAAGGTTTCCCGAATCCCCTACCTGGATTTCCACCAGGTCCGCAATTGGCGTTGCACTATCCTCACCGACTTTCAATACTGCTAAATCGGTAAAAACATCTTCGCCAACCAGTTTAGCTTTGTACTGGCGCCCATCTGACAAAATGACTTGGATCAGATCTGCATTTTCGATCACATGAAAGTTCGTCAGGATATAACCTTCATCATCCAGAATTACCCCAGATCCAAGTCCTCGTTGTTCACGCTGTTGTGGAATCCGGGGAAAATCGAAAAAAGGTGACCGCCAAAAATCTTCAAAGAAGGGATTAACATAGACGTGTTCAATCCGAGTCGTACTAATATTGACCACAGCTGGGCTGGCCATCTCAACGGCATTAACGATCGCATTGCGACGAGACTGACCTACATCTGCTTGAGCTTCAGATTGGATCTGGTAGTGGAGGAGCGTTAAGCTGACCAACCAAAGAATACTACTGATTCCCGATCGAATTAAGAAACAGTATCTGTATACTGTTTCTCGATCGAGTCGAGGGCGTTGGCCTGTTCCCGTGAGAGCGGGAATCGAGGCACTGCAGTTGGATCGGGAACATGCTTTGAGATTCAGGTACATTCGCCCGGGGTTGTTTCCCAAAATCTTATTATCTTACTCGATAGCGAAGCCACTTCTTCTAACCCTTATGTGAATGGTAAATAGTGAATGCCTTTTGGCTAACAATTCTCAATTCTTATCTGCGCCAAACGGATGGTGTCAAGATTACCAATACCGTATAAAGTTCAAGCCGACCGAGTAACATACAGAAACTCAGTACCCATTTCCCAACCGGCACAATATGCGCATAATTGTTTGTCGGGCCAAGACTGCCTAAAGCTGGACCAATGTTCATCAAAGCAGAGACGACCGCAGTACTGGCACTCAGTAAATCTAAGCCTAAACCAGTGAGAATGACCGTTCCTGCTACAAACGTCGCCACACCGATGAAGAAAAATCCTAAAATATTGGTCATTACGCCACGAGGAACAATTCGTCCATTTAATTTTACGGGCAGCACAGCATGCGGCATAATCAGGTGTTTGATTTCATGGTAGCTCTGTTTAATTAAGAGCAAAAATCTAACTTGTTTCATCCCTCCACCGGTCGATCCTGCGCAACCGCCAAAACACATTAGGAACACCAAGATCACTTGTGAGATGAAAGGCCACATTTCAAAGTCTGCGGTACCATAACCTGTAGTTGTAACTATGGCTAAAACTTGGAATCCGACAAAGCGCAGCGCGTCTCCGATCGACTTGTAGACCACCTTGGCTTGATGCACGGCGTAAGTGGCACCGTTAACCACAATCTGTTGATCTTGAACGAAGTAACTCTGGTTCTGATACAAGATCTTACCATCGACAACTGGATAAGTTGCGTTTTCTATTTGTACAATTTGATCTTGATCAACCTCGCGTGTTACACCACTGATTACAGCAACAGGTTGTAACATGGTATTAAGCGTCAAAACCACTATCGCCAGGCTAATCAAAAAGAGATAGAATCGAAATTCCCCATCTTTCAGATAACCGCCGAAATCGCCTTTCA
>Ga0310345_10004347_pt1 | contig 12881 bp, 17 predicted proteins | sample HC15DNA20500_MG_FD_204667 | JGI IMG/M metagenome (GOLD analysis project Ga0310345, IMG submission 204667) | Marine microbial communities from station ALOHA, North Pacific Subtropical Gyre - HC15-DNA-20-500_MG | ecosystem: Environmental > Aquatic > Marine > Oceanic | place: Pacific Ocean: North... | reverse complement strand
CGTCTAGTCCCACTCTAGACCTCCCTTCTTCCACTCGTAGAACAGTCCGACACCCAGCACGATCACGAATAGACACATCGCCACGAAGGGTCCCCAGCCGAGCTCGCGCATCTCGACCGCCCACGAGATCAGAAAGATCGTCTCCAGATCGAAAACGATGAAGCTGATCGCCACCATGTAGAACTTCACCGAAAACCGTGTCCGCGTGTCGCCCAGCGGGATCATCCCGGATTCGTACGGTATTTCCTTCTGCGGGGTGGGGCGGTGCGGGTTGAGGATCTGCGACGCCACCACCATGCAGATGGCGTTGACCACCGAGAGGCCGAACAGGATGAGTAGTGGAGCGTAGGATCCCGACATGAAGGCCAGTCCCCGAGATGCCCCGACATCCGGTCGCCGATCGACGTGCCCGAGCCGGGAGCGAGGATTGTGAAATCCTTCACAATCGGAATCCCCGAATGTACCGGCGGGCTGGCGGGGGGTCAAGCGACCGTTTGTGTATATTTTCCAGAGCGATCGCATGGTTTGCACCAGCTCTCGAACGCGTCCTACCTTGGCCCGCCATGATTCGCTTCTGGGGCGCGGGGTCACCCGCTTTCCGGACTCTTGTTGCCGTTTTCAGACCCGCCCCAGCCCCGCGGAGGAACGCCCGCGTGCCGATCAAGAGCGACAGGTGGATCCGCAGGATGTGCGAGCAGTACCGGATGATCGAGCCCTTCCAGCCGGGCCAGGTGCGTGAGGGGGTGATCAGCTACGGCCTCTCCTCGTACGGCTATGACATCCGGGTGGCGCCCGAGTTCAAGGTCTTCACGAACGTCCACAACGTCGTGGTTGACCCCAAGGCGTTCGATCCGCGCTCCTTCGTGGATGTCCGGGAAAAGACCTGCATCATCCCACCCAACTCATTCGCCCTGGCGCGCACGGAGGAGTATTTCCGGATGCCGCGCACCGTGCTGGCGATCTGTGTGGGGAAAAGCACGTATGCGCGCTGCGGCATCGTGGTGAACGTCACGCCCCTGGAGCCGAGCTGGGAGGGATACCTCACCCTGGAGATCTCCAACACCACACCACTGCCCGCCAAGATCTACGCGGGAGAGGGGATCGCGCAGCTCCTCTTCCTAGAGGGCGACGAGGAGCCGTCGGTGGCGTACGCGGAGCGGAAGGGGAAGTACCAGCACCAGACGGGGGTTACGCTGCCGCGGCTGTGAACGCAGCCGCCGCGGGCGAAGCAGCCCGTTCCAGCTATCGGAACGAGATCACGCTGATGTGATAGACGAGCACGGAGCTTGGGGGAACGTTCTGATATCCGGCCGCCCCGTACCCGAGCTCGGAGGGGACGACGATCTTCCGCACCTTCCCCACCCTCACCCCACGACTCCCCGGCTGAAGCCCGGGAGGAAGTCCGCAACCGGCTCGTCAGTGGACCGGCCGAACGCGAACTGGTTTCCGTCGGGCAGCCACAGCTCGGGGTCGAGCGTGACGGTATACGTCGGCTCGACCTGCGCTTCCCTGCCCAGCCACGACCGTCTGGTGGCGGAAGCTGCGTGCCTCAACCGATACTAGCTAGGATCACCTCGAAGACGAGCACCGAGTGCACAGGGATTCCGGAGCCGTCCGGCGGCCGGTCCCGGTATCCGAGCTCCGAAGGAATGACGATCTTGCGCACCTCTCCGATCCGCATCCCGATCACGCCCTGGGCGAATCCGGAGATGAACTCACTGACCGGCTGGTTCAACGGCGGCGGCGACCCCCCGATGAACGTTCCGTTCGGGATCCAGAGCCAGTAGTTAGCCGTCATCCAGTCGACGGCTATCAGCTGCTGCATGCCGTTGCCTTCGGCCACCGTCTGGATGTAGACCCCCGACTCGAGCTGGGTCATCTGGGCGAGGTCGATCCCGAGGCTAGGCGCAAAGGTCACGTCCTCCGGATCCGTCGGTCCGGTGCTGTCGTCGCCGCACGCGGCCGCCCCCACCAGAAGGAGCGTACCCCAGAGCCGTCGCGTCGCCGTGTTCATGTCCCGCCTCCGCCACAGATGCTATGCCGCGCCGTTGCCGCTCTCCTCCGCCTGGCACGCCGTCCTGAGCGTCGCCCGGAGCAGGTCCCGGTTGAGCCGCGCAATGTAATCGACGCTGATCCCCTGCGGGCACGCAACCTGGCAGGCGCCGTGGTTGGTGCAGCTGCCGAAGCCTTCGTCGTCGTGGACCGTCACCATGTCGATAGCGCGCTGGTCCCGCTCCGGGCGGAGGAAGAGGGCGTAGTTGTCGAAGCCCTCCTCACCGCTGAAGAGCTTCAGATTGCCCAGCATGTGGAGCACGACGAAAGCGAAGAGGATGACCCCCGAGAGGGCCATGAGGATCTTCTTCCCTACCGAGGAACGGTAGAGGCTAAACGCGTGGTGCATAGGATTCCGAGTGTGCCGGACGGCGGAGTGACTGCGGTGGCAGCGCTGAATGCTTGGTGGACTCAGGTCCGATCGAGAGTCACCCCAGCGCGCGCATGGTCTCGAGGACGGCGTCCGCGCTCTGCTTGAGCTCGGCACGCTCCTCGTCCGTCAGCTCCACCTCGATGATCTGCTGGACCCCGCCGGCACCGAGCTTGACCGGAACGCCCAGAAAGAGACCCTCCAACCCGTACTCGCCTTCTAGCCAGGCGGCGCACGGAAGAATACGCCGCTTGTCCTTGACGATCGCCTCGGCCATCTGGACGGCGGCCGATGCAGGAGCGTAATAGGCGCTGCCCGTCTTGAGCAGCCCCACGATCTCGGCGCCCCCCTTCCGGGTGCGGTCGACGAGCGCGTCGATGCGATCCTGTTTCATCAGCTGCGTGAGCGAAATGCCGCCCACATTCGTGTAGCTCGCGAGCGGAACCATCGTATCGCCGTGCCCACCCAGCACGAGCGCCTGGATATCCTCCACGCTCACGCCGAGCTCCATGGCGATGAACGACCGGTAGCGGGCAGCATCCAGCACGCCTGCCATCCCGACCACGCGCTGCTTTGGAAAACCGGTCTCCTTCATCGCGACGTACGCCATCACGTCCAGCGGATTCGAGACCATGATGACGATCGACTCCGGCGCCACCCGTTTGATCTCCCTCGCGACGCCGCGAATGATGTCGGCGTTGGTCCGCAGCAAATCGTCGCGGCTCATCCCCGGCTTGCGCGCGATGCCGGCGGTAACGATCACGATCTCCGATCCCCGGGCTGGCTCGTAGTCGTTCGCGCCTGTCACCATGGAGTCGAAGCCCTCGATGGGCGCACTCTCCCGCTGGTCGAGCCCCTTCCCCTGCGGGATGCCCTCGGCGATGTCGATCATCACCACCTCGCGGGCCAGCTCCTTCTCGGCCAGCCGCTGCGCACAGGTGGCGCCGACATTGCCCGCGCCCACCACGGTGATCCTGCCCACGCTCATGATCCCACTCCGTATCGGAAAGCGGCCGCTGGGAGGCTGGGTTGTGCTCTGGATCGGTACGAGGGCCCGGACGGGCGGGCGGGAACCTACCCGGGGTGCGTAGACGTGTCAACGCGATCGCGCACTAGACGCGCCGCACTGGACGGGCGTCGTACGCGCGCGTGAGTGCGGTCCGCGTCAGCCGCCGGTCTGCGAGAGCGCGACCAGCCCGCCCGACCCCACGGCGCTCCCCTGCACCAGGTGGTGCCGCTCTGGCTTGATCCTGAGGGTTTCCTCGATCAACGGCGTGAGCGGCTCGCCCCGTCGGAGTGGCCCGCGCAGATCGGTCTGAATGTGCCCGAACAGGCAGGGCCGTAGCTGACCGTCGGCTGTGAGCCGCATCCGATTGCAGCGGTCGCAGTAATCGTGGCTCATCGGCGTGATCACTCCCACCGTGCCCGGCGCGCCCGGGAAGCGGTAATACGTGGCCGGCCCGTTCCCGCGCGGCCCGGTGGCCGACTCGAGTCGCTCGATTCTGCGCAGGCGGGAGAGCGCCTCCCCGCAGGAGATGAAGGCATTGGCTGACAGCGCGAGGTTGGCGCCGGTCGGCATTAGCTCGATGAAGCGGACGTGCCAGGGACGCTCGCGGGTGAGTGCGGCGAAGTCCACGATCTCGTCGTCGTTGCTCCCCCGCATCAGCACGACGTTCACCTTGATCGGATCGAACCCGACCCGCTCGGCGGCGTCGAGCCCGGCCATGATCCGCGCGGACGCCCCCGGGCGCCGGGCCAGCGCGTCGACGCGGTCCGGACGGAGCGAATCGAGGGATACGTTCACCCGCCGTACCCCGGCCGCGCGCAGCGCGTCTGCCTGCTCCTCGAGCAGGACCGCGTTCGTGGAGAGCGAGAGGTCGTCGATCCCCGGGACGCGCGCGAGCAGCGCGGCCAGCTCGGGAACGTCACGGCGCACGAGCGGCTCGCCTCCGGTGATCCTGACCCGGCGGAGCCCCATTGGCGCCATCGCCGCGACCAACTGCGCGATCTCTTCGTACGTGAGGAGCTGCTCGCGGCGCAGCCACGGCAGCCCCTCCTCGGGCATGCAGTACACACAGCGGAGATTGCACTTGTCTGTGACCGAGACGCGCAGGTACTCGATGCGGCGGCCGAATCCGTCGATCATCGAATGCCTCCCGCGCGCTGGGCCGCCCCTTCCCCGACGGGCACGAGGGGTTCTCCCTCCACCCAGCGCGCGTCGCCACCGACAAAATGCTCGTGCTTCCATACCGGGAGCCTGCGCTTGATCTCCTCGATCACGTAGCGAGAGGCGTCGTACGCCCGGTCGCGGTGCGGGCTGGAGACGCCGATCGCCACGCTCACCTCGCCGATCGCAAGCTCCCCGACCCGGTGGACGACGGCCACGCGCGGGGTCCCAAGCCGCGCCGCTGCCTCCTCCGCGATCGCCTGGAGCACGTTGGCGGCCATCATCTCGTACGCCTCGTATGTCATCCCGCTCACGGGACGTCCGTCCGTGTGATCGCGCACCGTGCCGAGAAAGAGGAGAACCGAGCCGTCCGAGCGATGCCCCACCCGGGCCAGCACCGCGGCCGGGTCGATGGCACTGCTCACGATCGCCGTGCGCGGGAACGCGTCCTCACTCCGCTCGGCAGGCGCGGTCATCCGCCGGCCACGGGGGGAAGGAACGCCACCTCGTCGCCCGCCGCGAGCGCAGCGTCGCCGCGCACGAGCGTCCGGTTCAGCGCCACCGCGGGAGCCTCGGGGAGCCGATCGAAAGGAGCGCCCCGCCTGCGCAGGTAGACGACGAGGTCGCCCACGGTCGCCCCTTCGGGCAAATCCAGCTCGAGGGCGGGGGTGCCGACCGCATCGCGGTAGGCCGCTAAGAAGAGGGTCCGAACCTGCACGGGCTCCTGCCAGGGAAAGATACTTGGACGCTACCGGCGCACGGGGGGAGCCGTCAACGCCACACCCTGGAACGGGCCTCTGGGAGGCCGCCCGGGCCGCCGGTCCATGGACGGCCGGCGGAGCCTGAGGACCCGCTCCATCAACTGGTTGCGCAGCTCGTAGAAGCGGAGCACCTGTTCCGCGCTCAGCATCCCGAGCAGCGCCTGCATCTCGGCCTGGAACAGCCGCGCCTCGTCCTGCCTGACCGCGGCCATCTCCTGCAGGATCGCGCGCGACTCGTCCTCCGCCGGCTGTGCGCGAGCGCGCAGCCGGCGGCGCATCTCGGTCTCCCGCCGCACCAGTGCGCTTCGCTGCTCCTGGAAGGATGCCTCTACCTGCTGGACCGCTTCGAGCTGCTCCGCGCTCAGCCCGAGCTCGCGCCGCACCTGCTCTCCGAAGCGCGTCCGAATCCGCTGCTCCATCTGCTCGCGCGACGGCCCCTGCCGCTGCTGGGCGAGCACTGGCGCAGGCAGCACCGTGAGTGCCACGCCGATCGTCACGAGGTGGATCACCAGGAGCCTGGTCATTCTCCGATCTCCTCGAGCAGAAGCGCGAGCACGTCCTCGGGGAGCTGATCTAGGAGGGGGGCGCCAGCGACGATCCCATCCTCCGCGATCCATACCGACTCCTCCAACGCGACCTCCCCGAGATCAGCCGGCGGGTCGGTCGCGCCGTCCCGGAGCGCGAAGGTTCCCAGCGCGAGCAGGAGCACAGCCGCGGCTGACGTGGCCCAGGCGGCCCACGCGCGACGCACTGGGGCGGGGCGCGGCGCGGGCTCGGCATCCCGGATCACCGTGCCGATCCGCTCAGCGAGTCCGGCGGGCGCGGACAGCCGCCCCGCACGCACGGCCCGGATCACGGCCATCTGCCCCGCACAATCGCCGCAGCTGGCCACGTGCTCCGCCACCGCGCGCGCCTCCTCGGGCGACAGCCGCTCCGGTGCCCAGCCGGGCAGCCGGTCGGCGAGCTCCACGCACGTGATTTCGCTCATTCCTCCATCCATCCCCGCAGCCGGCGAATGCCGTGGTGGTAGTTAACCCGTGCCGCACCCTCCGACGACCCGATCACCTCCCCCACCTCGCGGAAGCTCAGTCCTTCATTGACGCGTAGCTGTACCGCCAGCCGCTGCTTCTCGGGCAGCCGCGCCAGGAACGCTCGCGCCCGCGTCGCTTCGGCGCGCAGGGCCACGCCCTCGGCCACCCCTCTCCCCGCGTCCGCCACATCCTCATCGAGGGGAGCCTCACGGGAGCGGATGCTCCTGCGCAGCAGGCTCCTGGCCTCGTTCGCGACGATCACCAGCAGCCAGGTCCGGAACGAGGCATCTCCGCGGAATCCGGCCAACCCTCGCAGCGCCCGAACCATCCCTTCCTGGGCTGCGTCCGACGCGTCCGCCTCGCTCCCCAGGATCCCCAGCGCCACGCGGTAGGCGGAGCCGTGGTGGCACGCGATCAGCGCGTCCAACGCCTCCCCCTCGCCGGCGCGGGCGCGCTCAAGTAGCGCGCAGTCCTCGTCCTCCCTCTGTGCCGGCTTCACCGACAAAGGAGACGCCTGGCGGCGGCCGGACGTTAAACCACCCGCCCCCGGGATCCGGAGTGCGGGTAGGAACGGGGGCGAAGACGGCCCCGGCGGATCGGCGTGCACCGGGTCACTCCCCGCGGGCGGCCTCCATCCGGGTGACTTTGTTGCGCAGGTGCTTCGAGGGCTTGAAGACCGGAACGGGGCGCGAGGGCACCTTCACCGGGTCGCCGGTCCGCGGATTGCGCGCCATTCGCGTCTTGCGGCGCCGCACCTTGAAGGTGCCGAAGCCTCGGATCTCTATGTTGTCCCCGGTGGCGAGGGCGCGCTTGACGGCGTTCAGGAACCCGTCGACCACCATCGCGCAGTCCTTCTTGGTGATGCCTGGGCCGATCGCCTCCGCCACCTGCTCGACGAGGTCCGCCTTGGTCATGCGTGTCTCCAGAGGAGTGCACGGGAGCGCGCAGGGGACGGTACGACCGTGACCCCGGAACGTCAAGCCTCGGTTGAACCTACGCGATTCCAAGCGAGCGTAGAGGGGGTGGGGGATGGCAGGGTCAGACAGGCGCCGGTGGTGCCGGTCAGCCCCGCCGGTTCTCCATCAGCGAGACAAAGCGGTCGAAGAGGTAGCGGCTGTCGTGCGGGCCGGGAGCGGCCTCGGGGTGGTACTGCACCGAGAAGACCGGCAGCTCGGTGTGCTCGACTCCCTCGACCGTGCCGTCGTAGAGGTTCACGTGGGTCACGCGGAGCCCGGGAGCGCCCGGCACTGTGTTCTCCTCCCCGGCCCGTACCGCGAAGCCGTGGTTCTGGGCGGTGATCTCGACCGTGTCGTGGCCCAGCCGCTCGACCGGGTGATTCCCACCGTGGTGACCGAAGGGGAGTTTATAGGTTTCTCCGCCGAACGCGCGCGCGATGAGCTGGTGCCCCAGACAGATCCCGAAGACCGGAACGCCCGCGCCCGAAAGCTGCCGAATCGCCTCGGCCGCCTCCTTCACCGCGGCCGGGTCACCCGGCCCGTTGGAGATAAAGAGACCGTCCGGCGCCTCGGCGATGACATCCTGGGCGGAGGTGGTGGCGGGAGTCACAGTGACCCGGCAGCCCCGCTCGGCCAGCAGGCGCGGCGAGTGCGCCTTCACCCCGAAGTCGTAGGCGAGGATGCGGAAGCGCTCTCGCCCGACTGCATCGACCTCGTAGCGGCGCTCCGTGGACACGCCGCACGCCAGGTCGAGGCCCTCCATACGTGGGTGGGCGAGCACGCGCTGGCGCAGCTCGTCGAAATCCATGTCCGCGGGCGAGATCACCCCGCGCATCGCCCCCTCCGATCGGATGTGCCGGGTGAGCGCACGGGTGTCGACGTCGCGGATGCCGACGACGCCGTGGTGCTCGAGGTAGCCGCTCAGGTGACCGCTCGCTCGCCAGGAGCTCGGCACCCGGGCCGCTTCCCGCACGATGAATCCGCCCACTTGCGGCCCCTCGGACTCCTCGTCCTCCGGGTTGACGCCGTAGTTACCGATCAGCGGATAGGTCATCGTGACCAGTTGGCCGGCATAGGAAGGATCGGTAAGGATCTCCTGATAGCCGGTCATGGAGGTATTGAAGACGACCTCGCCGAACGCCGGGCCGCACGCGCCCAGGCGCGCCCCGCGGAAGGCCCGGCCGTCCTCGAGCAGGAGCAGAGTGGGCTCGTTCAGGGCGGCGCTCCGGTCAGGGGTGGGGGCGCGCGAAAGCTAGCGGCTCTCCTGGGAGGGTCCAGGGTGGAGCCGAGCCCTACCCTACCATAACTTTGCGCGCCCATCCACCCACGCCGCCACATGAGCTCCGACGCCCCGATCATCCACATCCATGCCGACGAGTCCTGTCTGGGCAACCAGAACGTGGACCGGGAGCGCCCGGGAGGTGCCGCGGGCCTGATCGAGCACTGGGCCGGTGGGCGATGGGAGCGCCGCGACTACTGGATCTGCGAGCCTGACACGACGAACAACCGCATGGCACTGCGCAGCGCCCTCGAGGGACTCCGGCATCTGAAGTGGCGATGCCGTGTGCTGTTCGTCTCCGACAGTCAGTACCTTGTGAAGGGGATGGCAGAATGGGTGCCGGCTTGGAAGCGACGCGGTTGGAAGCGGAAGGGCGGCGGAATCGAGAACCTCGCGCTCTGGAAAGCGCTCGACATTGCAGCGGCCGCGCACGAGATCGAGTGGCGCTGGGTACGCGGGCACCATGGGCATGCGAAGAACGAATACGCCGACCACCTCGCCATCGGTGCGGCCCGACGTCAGGACGACTCGGCTGGGCTGGCTGCTTCGAGATTCGACGCGTGGCTCGCCGCGGAGCGGGAGCGGGGCCGCTACATCGATTACTACGAGTTCCTCCCCCCGGGCGAGGGCTGAGCGGGAGGCTAAACAAAGCCCCGCGTCACGACACGCCATGACGCCGGGCTTCAGTTCTGCTGGCAGGAATGGTCCGTTCGCTTGGATCCACCCACGTGCAGGTGGCCAAACCGATCCCTTTCCCTAGGTCAGCCGCGGTCGGGCAACCCGGTGCCCCCAGCCGGAGGCTACTTCGGAGTCCAGCGACCGCTCCAAAGGCCAGCCCAGGTATCCAAGGCCCGGTTGGCAACCGATCGAGCGCCGTCGCGCCCGTCGACCTCAGCGTCCCGAATCATCGAAGGGATGGCCAACGCCATCGATTCGGCGTGCCGCATCAGAACGCATGAGCGGTATGCCACGCGCAGCGATGAGGCGCAAGCTCAGCGAGCGAAGCTGGCTGAGCATCGCGAGCTTGGCGGTACGAGTGAACAGACAATCACTTGCGCCATGTGTTAGCCGCGGCGACGAGACGCGCGGAGGGGCCGCTAAACAGGTGATCCACTGGAGCGAGACCCCTCCACCTCACCACCGGTTTTCGTACGAATCGCGTCCAGCCCACGGGTGAGCCGCTGGCCAATGACTGTTGTCTGTGCAACCGATGACAGCCGTCCTCATCTTTCGGCCGTGGTTCGATCGTGGCACCGGTTAGGCGAGGCGGCGCCCGAAGCGCGTCGCGAGTGCACCCGCGACACGCTCCTCCACCTCCACCATTGGCACCGCACGTCCGAGCTCACGCTCGAGCGAGGTGACCGGCCGGTCCGTGATTCCGCACGGCACGATCGTGCCAAAGAAGGATAGGTCCGTCGCGACGTTGAGCGCGAAGCCGTGGGAGGTGATCCAGCCGGACGAGACGCGCACGCCGATCGCGGCGACCTTGCTGCAGGCGGTCCAGACCCCGGTGAGCCCGACGGCCCGCTCCGCCTTGACGCCGAGCCCGGCGAGGGCGTCGATCAGCGCCCCCTCCAGATCGCGCAAGTAGCGATGCAGGTCGCGGCGTGGCTCCTCGAGCGCGAGGACTGGATAGCCGACCAGCTGACCGGGACCATGGTAGGTGACGCCGCCCCCGCGACCGCTATCGTGCAGGGTGATGCCGAGCGCGGTGCGCTCCTCCTGGCCGATCAGCACGTGCGCGGGGTCCGCCGCGCTACCGAGCGTGATCGCGTGCGGATGCTCGAGCAGGAGCAGCGTATCCGGAATGCGCGCGGAGCGCCGCGCGGCGACGAGCTCTTCCTGGAGGACGAGCGCCTCGCGGTAATCGACCCGACCCAACCGGCGTACCACGAGCGCGGGCAGCGCCGTGGCCACGGCTCCCCTACGCGCCGCCTGCGCCAGGCCGGCCACCGCGCTCATGCATCCGCCGGGAATTCCTCGAGGACCTGCTTGAGCCGGGACAGAAAGCGCGCGGAGTCAGCGCCATCGACCAAGCGGTGATCGTGGCCTAGGGAGAAGAGCGCGCGCTTCCGGATCACCATCTCGTCCGTCCCGGTGACGGGATCATCGATCACCACAACCCGCTTCTCGATCGCACCCGTTCCAAGAATCGCCGAGGTGCCTTTGGGGATGATGGGCATCCCGACGACGGTGCCCAGCACCCCCGGATTCGTGATCGTGAACGTGGTGCCCTGGATCTCCTCGGGCGCGAGCTGGCGACTGCGCGCCCGCTCCGCCAGGTCAATGATCTTCATCCCCACGCCGAGCAGGCTCAGGTGGTCTGTGTCACGCACCACCGGAACGATCAGGCCCGGGTCCAGGTCGACCGCGATCCCGACGTTCACGCTTTCCCGGTAGATGATGTTTTCCCCCGAGATGGTGCCGTTCAGATGCGGGAACTCGCGCAGCACGCGCGCCACGGCCCACGCGACGAAGGCGGTGTAGCTCACCCGGGCGCCCTGCTCCTCCCAGGCCTTCTTGTTCTCCTTCCGGACCTGATCGATCGCCGTGAAGTCGATCTCGATGAAGGAGTGCACGTGGGCAGCGATCCGCCTGGCCACGACCATGTGTTCGGCGGTAAGCCGGCGGATCTTGTCCATCGGCTCGACCCGGTCGCCTTCGCACATCGGGAACTCGGGGTGCTGGACCTGTCCATAGAACGCCTTCCAGAAGTCGGAAGGCGCGGGCGGTGCGGCCTTGGCGGGCTCGGGCGCAAGCGGAGCGAGGGCCGCCACGGGAGGTGATGGAGTCGGGGCGGTACGCTCAGCCGCCGCTTCCGCGGCCTTACCGGACTCGATGTAAGCCAGGATGTCCTGCTTCGTGACGCGTCCCGCGTGTCCCTTACCCTCCACCTGGGCGAGATCCACACCGTGCTCCTCCGCGATCCTCCGCACGACCGGCGTAGGAGCGGTGGCCGCGACCGGCTGCGCCGGTCCCTGGTCAACCGGTGCCTCCGTCTCCGCGGGCTCCGGCACAGCGCGCTTACCATTGGCCACGGCCTTTGCCGCGACCGGGGCGGCCTCCTCCGCCTCTCCGGCGGGAGCACCACCGTTGGATGAGGGCGGCGCCTCCGGGTCGATGTACGCGACGATCGTCCCGACTTCTACGGTCTCCCCCTCCTGGACCTCGATTGCGACCAGCGTGCCCGAGGCAGGCGCGGGGATCTCCGCGTCCACCTTGTCGGTGGAGATCTCGAGGATCGGCTCATCGCGCTCGACCGGCTGGCCGACTGCCTTGAGCCACTTCAATACCGTGCCCTCGGCGATGGACTCTCCCATCTGAGGCATCGGGACCTCGATCCTGGCCACGCTTCCTCCGCTAGTGTCTGCGAACTCGTCGTTCTCCGGGGTCGCCGCAACCCGCGGGTAAGCCGTGTGCGGCTACCCGCCTTCTGCGCGGCGGATCCGGACTACGCTGTGCGCGTCGCGTGCGGAGCGTGGGATTCCGAACGAGGGGACAGCGGGAGCGGCAGAGCGCCGGATCAGCGCGCCTCGGGGGCCGGCGCGGCACCCTCCGGCACGGGCGCGCCGGACGCCGGAAGCTCCGCGGGTGCACCGCCCTCGAGCCCCGGGAGGACTGGCTCGGGAGCCGTGGCCGGGGCCGACGGCTGAAAGTCCTGCTGGAGGATCGAGGCTGGAGCCTGCGCCTGCGAGGACAGGATCGAGAGCACGAGCGCGAGCACCATGAAGAGAGTCCCGCCCGCCCAGGTCGCACGGGTCAGCACGGTGGTGGCCTGCCTTCCCGCCATGATCCCGTCGCTGGCCGTCGCACCCCCGCCCATGGCGGCGAGCCCCCCACCCTTCCCGGCCTGGAGCAGGATCACGACGGCCAGGAAGAAGCCGTCCAAGACCATGAGTGTGAGCAGCAGTCCGTACATCGGGGGGATCGGGGTTCTGGTGGCGAACGAAGAGCCGAAACGTCGCCGGAGGCGGCAGAGCCGTCAACGTTCGGGGGCGGCGTCCACGATCGCGGCGAACTGGTCCGCGTCAAGGCTCGCCCCGCCGACCAGCACCCCGTCCACCTCCGGAGCTGCCATGAGCTCACGGGCGTTGTCGGGCTTGACGCTCCCCCCGTACAGGATAGACACGCGGGAACCCTCGTCGCCGAGCCACTCGCGGAGGAGCCCCCGCAGGACGGCGTGCGCGGCGCTGGCGTCCGCGGGTGTGGCGGTCTCGCCAGTCCCGATCGCCCACACCGGCTCGTACGCGATCAGGAAGTCCGAT
>Ga0310345_10004346_pt1 | contig 12883 bp, 12 predicted proteins | sample HC15DNA20500_MG_FD_204667 | JGI IMG/M metagenome (GOLD analysis project Ga0310345, IMG submission 204667) | Marine microbial communities from station ALOHA, North Pacific Subtropical Gyre - HC15-DNA-20-500_MG | ecosystem: Environmental > Aquatic > Marine > Oceanic | place: Pacific Ocean: North... | reverse complement strand
GCGGTGGACCAGTGGCTGCCCAACAGCCGCCTGACCCTGGAGCCGGACGGCGGCCATTTCTTCGTCTACGACCGCTGGCGGGCGATCCTCACCCGCTTCACGGAACCGCTGTAAGGGCTTAGAAGCTGACGCGCATGCCCAGCCAGTAGCGGCGGCCGTCTTCCACGTAGCCGTACTCGTCCTGGAAGATTTCCTTGTCGGCGATGTTGTAGATGCCGGTGTTGAGCGTGGCCTGGGGCGTCAGCTTGAAGGCCAGGCCGGCGTCCACCAGGGTGTTGGACGGCGCGACGATGCTGCTGCTCGAGGGGCCGGTGGTGGGCTGGCTCTCTTCGCCGCGGTAGCGTACCGCCAGCCAGGGCGACAACCGGCTGGTAACGCGCCAGTCCGCCTGCAGGCTGGCCAGATGCTTGGGCACCTGGTTGAGCGGCTCGCCCTTGTACTCGCCGGACTTCTGCTCGGAATCCGTGTAGGTGTAGCTGAGCGTCAGGTCCAGGGTGCGCGCCAGCGTGGTGGACACGGCGGCCTCCACGCCCTGGGTCACCGCTTCGTCCACGTTCACCCGGTAGGTGGGGTCGGAACCGAACTGGTTGGGGCCGCCGGGGCAGACGCTGGGCGGGCAGGCGATGCGGGTGATCTTGTCCTTGAAGTCGTTGTGGAACACGGTGACGTTGGCCTGCAGATCGCGGCCGGCGTTGAAGTACAGCCCCAGCTCCTTGTTCACCGAGGTCTCCGGCTCCAGGTCCGGGTTGCCGTAGACGTCGCCGCCCCGGCTCACCTGGCCCCAGTCCGGGGTGATCTCACGCAGCGACGGCGACCGGAAGCCGGTGGACACCCCACCCTTCAGAGTCCAGCGCGGCGCCATGCCCCACACGCCGTACAGACGCGGGCTCACGTGGCTGCCGTAGTTTTCGTCGTCGTCGAGACGGACCCCGCCGGTGACCGAGACGTTGCCCGGCAGCATCCATTCGTCCTCGGCGAACAGCGCCCATTTGGAGGCGTCCACGTCGGTGCGGTTGGAGATCTGGTTGGAGGTCCGGTCGGACAGCTCTTCTTTCTCGAAGTTGGCGCCGACGGTGAGCAGGTGGTCGCCCAGCGGCGCCACCAGAGCGGTCTTCGCGGAGGTGTTGGTGACCTTCATCTCGCGGGTCAGGTTTTCCGCTTCCTCGCGCTGTACGTAGGAGTCGGTGGTGCCGAAATCCCAGCGGCCGGTGTGGCTCAAAGCCAGCACTTCGCGGGTGTATTCGTTGTCGGAATCGGTGCAGCCGCCCCGGCAGCCGGTGGCCGGCGCGCTGTAGCCGATCAGGGAACGGCGGTCCTGCTTGGTCTGCCCCGCCTCCAGGGTGAAATCCTGGTTGTCGGTGGGGGTGAACGACAGGCGCGCGTTGAGGTTCTTCAGGTTTTTCTCTTCGAAGCCGTCCACGAAACGGTCTTCCTGGCGGCTGCTGGCGCGGCCGTAAACCTGCAGGCCCAGTGTGTCCGCCAGCAACGGCCCGCTGAGGCTGAAGTTGCCCTGCTGGATGTCGCCGGAACGGGAATCGTCCTGAATGATGGTGTCCAGTTGCACCGCGCCGCCCCACTCCTCGGCAACCTTGCGGGTGATCACGTTGATCACGCCGCCGATGGCGTCCGAGCCGTACAGGGTGGACATGGGGCCGCGCACCACTTCGATCCGCTCGATGGACTGCAGCGGCGGCAGCCAGTCCTGCTCGAAACCGGCACTGCCGTTGGGGCGGGTTTCGCGGGTGGACACCGGCTTACCGTCCACCAGGATCAGGGTGTACTGGGAGGGCATGCCGCGGATCACGATGTCGTTGCCGCGATCGCCGGAGCCGCCGCCGGTGATGATCACCCCGGGAATATCCCGCAGCGCGTCGGTGGCGTCCTGATAGTAGCGCTGCTCGATCTGCTCGCGCGTGATCACGCTGATCGAGGCCGGCGCGTCCTCCAGCTGCTGCGCGTGCCCCGACGCGGTGACCGTCACCTGCCCCAGTTCGTGGCCGTCACCGCTTTCCGCCAACACGGGCCCGGTGGCCAGTAGCGCGGCCGCTCCCCATAACGCAAATCGCATCCCGGTACTCCTTTTTGTCCGATCCAGTTAACAGAGTCCGGAATGATAGTAATTCTTATTTGCAAATAAAGAGGCTTTACAAACTATACGTTCGCGGCGGGAACTTCCGCGGCGGCCGGCAGGCACAGGTGCACGCGCAGGCCGGGGTGGCTGTTCTCCGCCCAGATCCGGCCGCCCTGGCGGTGCACCGCGCGGCGGGCGATGCTGAGCCCCAGGCCGAAGCCGCTGCCGGCGGAGCGCGCCTGGTCCAGGCGCACGAAGGGCTCGAAGATGCTGTCCAGCCGGTCGTCGGGGACACCGGGGCCCCGGTCGCTGATCCACAGGTGCCAGCAGTCGCCTTCGCGGCGGCCGTCCAGGCGGACCGGGCCCTCCGGCGGCGAATGGCGCACCGCGTTGCGCACCAGATTTTCCAGCGCCTGGGCCAGATCGTTGAGGTTGCCGGCGACGCGGGCGTCGGCGGGCAGCCGGCACGGAAAGCAGCGGGCCGGCCAGCCGCTTTCAAAGGCGGCGTTGTCGACCACCAAGTCCCACACCGCCAGCGGCGACAGCGGTTCGGTGGCGGTGCCGCGCTGCTCGGTGTCGTGCCAGGCCAGCGACAGCGTGTCCGAGACCAGCTCGCGCATGGCGGTCACTTCCCGGGCCACGCGGCGGCGCAGGTCCTGCTCCGAGAGGTCCCCTTCCAGGGCGACACTGAGGCGGCTCAGGGGCGTGCGCAGTTCGTGGGACATGTCGTGCAGCAGCTGGCGCTGGCTGCCGAGCACCTGGGCCACCCGTTCGGCCATGCGGTCGAAGCGCCGGCCCAGGTCGCCGAACTCGTCCCGGCGCGCCGCCAGCCCCGGGCCCACCCGCGCTTCCGGGTCGTCCTGGAAGCGCCGCACCCGGGCCTGCAGCAGCCGCAGGGGCACCATGGTGCGCCAGTACAGCAGGCCGCCGGCGAGCATCGCCAGCAGCGCCGGCAGCACCACCACCAGCAGGGTCTGCCACAGCGGCCAGTTGCGCCCGGGCATAAAGCGCGGCGGCAACTGCATCACCAGCCGCCCCGCCTCCGGGTTGTCGGGAAACGGCACGCCGATGTAGGGCATGGAGGTGGACCGGAAGCTCATGCGCCAGTCCAGCTCGCGCTGGAAGCGCAGGCCGGCGCGCTGGCTCTCGGTGAGCGGCCGGCCACTGAGCGAATGATCGCTGGCGTCCACCACCATGGCGTCGCCGGGCTCACGGCGGCGCAGCTGCTGCAGCCAGGCCGACACCCCCTCGGCGCCGCCCCGGTGCCAGGCGTCCTCCGCCTGGGCGGCGTACTCGCGCATCACCACCTTGGCCGGCTCGTCCAGCAGCACCACCTGCTCGCCCACGGTGCGCAACAGCCAGCCGCTCAGCACCACGGTGAACACCGCGCTCAGGCAGAGCAGCAGCGCCAGCTTCCAGAACAGGGAATGACGGCCGGGAATCATGGGCCCGGCGTGGAGGGCTCGGCGCCGGCCGCCTCGGCGGCCAGCGTATAGCCCTGCCCCCAGACGGTACGCAGCGGCTGGCCGGGCACGCCGGCGGCGCGCAGCTTGCGGCGCAGGTGGCTGACATGCAGGTCGAGGCTGCGGTCATGGCGCCCGTAGCCGCGGTGCAGCACGGTCTGGTAGAGGAAGGCTTTGCTCAACACCTGGTCGCTCTGCTCCAGGAACACCCGCAGCAGACGGAACTCGGTGACGGTGAGATCCAGGGCCCGGTCCCGGTAGCGGGCGGTCTCGGTGTCCAGATCCAGGGCCAGGCCGTCCAGCCGCAGAGGGCCCTGGCGGGGCCGCTGGCCGGCGCCGCGCTCCAACGCCACCCGGCGCAGCACGGCGGCCACCCGTACCGCCAGCTCGGCCATGCTGAACGGCTTGGGCAGGTAGTCGTCGGCGCCGCGCACCAGGCCGGTGATGCGGTCCTGTTCGTCGCCCAGCGCGGACAGCAGGATCACCGGCACCGGGCTGGTTTCGCGCAAACGGGCCAGCAACGCCAGGCCGTCCAGCCCGGGCAGCAGGATGTCCAGCAGCACCAGATCGAAATCGCCGTCGCGGGCCAGGGTCAGGCCCTCGCCGCCGTCGCGGCACAGCGTGACCCGGTGATTGCGGTCGCGGAAGTAGTCCCCCAGGTCGGCGCTCAATACGGGATCGTCCTCGATCACCAGCAGGCGCGACGGGCAGGTCGTTATGGCATTCATTCGCAAATAGTAAATATTATCATTCCATCAATCCACAACCTTACACTCTTTACGCGCCGCTCCATTGTGGATGGGAATCATTCCCAATAACATCCATCGCCTGATTCGCAGGCATGGCGGAGCGCGTGAACAAAAAAACCAAAGCCCGGTGGCTCAAGCAACTTCACCAGTGGCACTGGATCAGCTCCGCCCTGTGCCTGATCAGCATGGTGCTGTTCAGCGTCACCGGGATCACCCTCAACCACGCCGCGGACATCGATGCGCAACCGGTGATCAGCGAACGCGAAGCGGTGCTGCCGCCGCCGTTGCTGGAGACCCTGGCGCAAACCGAACGCGGCCCCCTGCCGGAAACGGTGCGCCGGTGGCTGGCGCGGGAGGCGGAGATCCAGGTGGACCGGCGCGACGCGCAGTGGTCCGCCGACGAGGTGTATCTGGCCCAGCCGCGCCCCGGCGGTGACGCCTGGCTGGCCATCGACCTGGGTAACGGCGAGCTGATCCACGAAGACACCGACCGGGGCTGGGTGGCGTTTTTCAACGACCTGCACAAAGGCCGCCACAGCGGCGCCGTGTGGTTCTGGTTCATCGACCTTTTCGCGGTGGCGACGCTGCTGTTCGCCCTGACCGGCCTGGCGCTGATGGCGCTGCACGCCAAACGCCGGCCGGCCACCTGGCCGGTCACCGCGCTGGGGCTGATCGTGCCCTGGCTGTTGATCGCCCTGTTCGTGCACTGACTGGAGAACGAAATGCGTCCCTGGCTCTCTCTTCTCGCCGCCCTGTTCGCCGGCTTCGCCGCCGCCAACGCGGCCGCCGCCGAGCTGCGCCTGGAGGTGGAAATACCGCGCATGGCGGTGGCGGAATACCACGCCCCCTACCTGGCGTTCTGGCTCAAACACGCCGACAGCGGCGAGATCGTGCCGCTGGGGTTGTGGTACGACGATCAGGAAAAATGGCTCAAGGACCTGCGCCTGTGGTGGCGCCGCACCGGGCGCGGGCAAAGCCGGCCCTACGACGGCCTCACCGGCGCCACCCGCCGTCCCGGCACCCATTCCGTGGATTTTTCCGAGCTGCCGGCTCTCAGCGATCTGCCCGAAGGTGACTACCAACTGGTGGTGGAAGCGGCCCGCGAAGTGGGCGGCCGGGAAGTGGTGCGCCTGCCGTTCCAGTGGCCGGCCACCGGCAACAAAACCGTGCGCGCCGACGGCGAGCAGGAGCTGGGCCGGGTGCAACTGCGCCTCGCGCCCTGACCGACTATTTCTCACCAGGTTCTTTGCAAGGAGTTTCCATGAAAATCACCCCTTTCGCCGGCACCGCCCTGGCCGCGCTGCTGACCCTGAGCCCGGCGGCCCAGGCCCATAAACTCTGGCTGCTGCCCAGCCACACCGTGGTCTCGGAAGCGCAATGGATCACCGTGGACGCCAGCGTCTCCAACGACATTTTCGACGTCGACCGGCCGTTCCCGCTGGAAGGGCTGAGCGTCACCGGCCCGGACGGCAAGGAGGCGCCAGTGGATCACCGCTTCGAGGGCCACCGGCGCAGCAGCTTCGACGCCGAGCTCAGCGAGGAAGGCAGCTACCGCATCACCCTCTTCCGGCCCATGTACCTGGCCTTTTATCAGCTCGACGGCGAACGCCACCGCCGGCGCGGCGACAGCGCCGAAGCGCTGCTGCGGGAGATCCCCGAGGGCGCGGAAGAGATGCGTCTCTCCGAAGTCATGAACCGGCTGGAAACCTTCGCCACGGTGGGCGCGCCCTCCGACTTCAAACCGGTCGGCAAGGGCCTGGAACTGCAGCCGGTGACCCACCCCAACGACCTCTACGCCGGCGAAACCGCCCTGTTCCGCTTCCTGGTCGACGGCGAACCGGCCGCCGGCGTGGAAGTGGAAGTGGTGCCCGGCGGCAGCCGCTACCGCGACAACCACGGCGCCCTCACCGCCACCAGCGACGACAACGGCGAGATCAAGCTGCAATGGCCCCAGGCCGGCCGCTACCACCTGGAAGCCGCCTACAGCGACGACCGCGCCGCGCACCCGAAAGCCGATGGCCGCCGTCTGCAGTACATGGGGACCTTTGAGGTGCTGCCGCTTTAAGGTCTCTGGGATCCTGCCGGGCGGCTTTGCCGCCCTTTCGCGGGCGGGGCCCGCTCGCACAAGCCGATAAAAAGCGTGCAAAAACGCCACGCATCCCGTATAGTCCGCACCCCTTCATACAGGGCAGCGCCCGGCACAGCTCCTAATAGTTAGCAGCTTCAGGGCCACAAGCCCGCTCACTAATAGGTCTGTACATGTCGCAAAGTCCCTCAGGGTTTTCCACCCTGGGCCTGCCCGAGTCGTTGCTCGGCGCCATCGCCCAACTCGGTTTCACCACTCCGTCACCGATTCAGGAACAAAGCATTCCCGCGCTGCTGGAAGGCCGTGATCTGCTCGGTCAGGCACAAACCGGCACCGGTAAAACCGCCGCCTTCGGCCTGCCCCTGCTGGCACGCCTGGACCCGGCACTGAAAGCACCGCAAATGCTGGTGCTGGCCCCCACCCGCGAGCTCGCCATTCAGGTGGCCGCCGCCCTGGAAACCTTCGCCACCGGCCTGAAAGGCCTGAACGTGGTGCCGATTTACGGCGGCGGCGGTTACCGCGATCAACTGAAAGCGCTGAAAAACGGCGCCCAGGTGATTGTCGGCACCCCCGGCCGGGTTATGGATCACATGGAGCGCGGCAGCCTGCGCATGGACGAACTGCGCTGTCTGGTGCTCGACGAAGCCGACGAAATGCTGCGCATGGGGTTCATCGACGACGTGCGCTGGGTGCTGGAACGCACCCCGGACGCCTGCCAGCTGGCGCTGTTCTCCGCCACCATGCCGGCGGCGATCAAAACCATCGCCAAGAAGCACCTGAAGAACCCGGAATGGATCCGCGTGGAAGGCTCGTCCTCCAGCACCGGCGCCAACATCCGCCAGCGTTACTGGCCGGTGGCCGGCATCAACAAGCTGGACGCCCTGTGCCGTATTCTGGAAGCGGAAGAGCACGACGGTGTGATCGTCTTTACCCGCACCAAGCACGCCACCCTGAGCCTGGCCGACCAGCTGCAGGCGCGCGGTTTCCGCGTGGAAGCGCTGAACGGTGATATTCCCCAGGCACAACGGGAGACCACCGTGGCCCGGCTGCGCGATAAGCGCATCGACCTGCTGGTGGCCACCGACGTGGTCGCCCGGGGCCTGGACGTGCCGCGTATTACCCACGTGTTCAACTACGACATGCCCACCGATACCGAAGCCTATGTGCACCGTATCGGCCGCACCGGCCGTGCCGGCCGCCCCGGCGAAGCGATTCTGTTCGTGGCCCGCCGCGAGCAGGGCATGCTGCGCGGCATCGAGCGCGCCACCGGCCAGCGCCTGGACGCCATGTCCCTGCCGTCCGTGGACGATCTCAACAAGCAGCGCCTGAGCAGCTTCCGCGAGCGTCTCGCCAAGGGTCTGGAGCATCCGGAAATCGATGCCAACCGTGCCCTGGTGGCGGAACTGACCGCGGACCTGTCGATGAGCGAAGCGGACCTGGCGGCGGTGCTGGCCAGCCTGCTGTTCCAGAAGGAACCTCTGTTCCTGAAGGCGGCGCCGGAAGGCAAGCCGTTCCAGGACGGCGGCAAGGCGCCGCGCAAAGCCGATCGCACCAAGGGGCCCAAGGCCGCTCGCGATACCGGTCCGATGAAGATTTATCGGGTGGAAGTGGGCGAGACCCACGGCGTGCGCCCGGGCAATCTGGTGGGCGCGATCGCCAATGAAGGCGGGTTATCCAGCGCGCAAATCGGCGCCATCCGTATTCACAGTGACCACAGCACGGTACAGCTGCCGGAGGGTCTCAGCACCCGCCAGCTGCACCAGCTGCGTACCGCCCGCGTTTGTCAGCGGGCGCTCGGGCTCGAAGCGGTCTGAATTAAGTGTCCACCCGGAAGCCCACTTTCACGACCACCTGAAAGTGGGCGACCTGGCCGTTTTCCACATGGCCACGGGTCTCCTGCACTTCAAACCACTCCACATTGTTCACGCTCTTGCCCGCCGCGGCGATGGCGTTGCGTACCGCGTCCTCGATGCTGTCCTTGGAAGAACCTACCAGCTCGAGTTTTTTATAAACGTGCTCGCTCATCTGTTTCTCCTTTCTCGTCCGTGTAACCAATGCCTGATCTCCAGAGTGCCTGTTTTCAAGGCGAAACGTGGGTGAAATAAGTAAAAAGTTTGGAAAACCGTTTCGCCTCCCTCAGCGTTCGCGGCGCGGAATCATCAGCTCGGACACCGGCAGTTTTTCCGGTCGGAAGCGGTTCACCGGCTGGTCGGCGGCGAAGCCCAAAGACACACCGCACAGCAACTGGTAGTGACGGGGAATCCGGAATCGCTTCTCCAACGGGGAACGCCACAGGCCCAGGGCGCCCTGGGCACAACTGGCGAGCCCTTCGTCGGTGGCGGCCAGCATCAGCGTTTGCAGAAAAATGCCGGCGTCGAGCACGCTGTATACCCCCAACCCCTTATGCACGAACAGAAACAGCGCGGTGGGCGCGCCGAAGAAACGGAAGTTGGCGGCCATCTGCTGATGCCGCGCCTGTTTGTCGTCACGGCCGATGCCGAGATGCCGGTACAGGCCCTTGCCGGTGGCCACGCGGCGCGGCTGCAGGTCGTCCGGGTATTTGATCACCGGCCGGAAATCGCCGTCCGGCAGCGCCGGCGACCGGCGCACGGCGGCCAGCGCCTTCTTCCAGGCCGGCGCCCGCTGCAGCGGCGCCAGCCGCTCAAAGCGCTCGCTCAGTTCGTCGCCGAGGGCGGCCAGATCGGCGCCCTGGGCCAGGGCGATCTGATAGGGCTGGGTGTTGGACCAGCTCGGTGCGGCGGCGGCGCGCTCCAGCACGCGCTGCAGGCGGTCTTCGGGGATCGGCTCGCGGGTGAACGCCCGGGCGCTGTGGCGGGCGTTGAGCACATCAATGAATTCCATGGGCACGGCTTCCTGAGCGGTGGTAGGTCGAGAGGTGGCGCCAGTCTGGCAAATCATTAAACTGCCCCGCCATGACCACCTGGAAGGCGGATATGGAAAGAAGTGCCAATTTCTCACGCTGCCGTCGCTACCGCTACGCGCTGTGGCGGCGCTGGGCGCCCGGCGACGACTACGTCCTGCTGGTGGGCCTGAACCCCTCCACCGCCGACCACCGCCGCGATGACCCCACCATCCGCCGCTGCATCGGCTTTGCCCGTGACTGGGGCTATTCCGGCCTGTGCGTGGCCAACCTGTTCGCGTTCCGCGCCACCTACCCACGCGATCTGTTCGCCGCCGACGACCCGGTGGGGCCGCGCAACGATGCCTGGCTGCGCCGCCTCAGCCGCGACGCCGCCCTGGTGGTGGCCGGCTGGGGCAACCATGGCCGCACCGGCGACCGCGCCGAGTACGTGCGCCGCCAGCTGCCCGCGCTGCACTGCCTGCGCCTGAACGGCTCCGGCGAGCCCGCCCATCCGCTTTATCTGCCGAAAACGTTAACCCCGTTTCCCATGCCCGCTTTCACCGATGATCCTTGAGGCGTAGCCTGAACCCGGCCCTGAAAAGATTGGCAGCCCCTTCACCCCGACGGCTTTAACCTCGACGCCGTGGATCACCAAGGGGGAACATACCGGTGTCCGACCGTTTCCTGAGACGAAATAAAATGATGGCCCGCGGTCTTGGCATCGGCGGCCTTCTTCCTTTTTACGCGCTGGCGCTGCTGACCTGGCACGACGGCCTGCGTACCTGGGCGCTGGACTCGGTGACCGGCTACGCCGCCGTGATTCTGGCCTTCCTGGGTGCGGTGCACTGGGGCCGGGCGCTCGCCGACCTGGACCAGCGCAACCATATCGGCACGCTGCTGTTCGGCATCATGCCCGCCATGATCGGCTGGCTGGCGGTGATGCTGCCGGTGGAGTTCGGCCTGCCGATGCTGATCGCCGGCCTGGTGTTCGTATGGGGCTCCGAGCAGATGGTGTTTTTCGAGGTGCTGCCCGACTGGTACCGGCACCTGCGCCACCTGCTTACCGCCGCCGCCGTGCTGGCCCTGGTGATCGCCTGGGCGGCCGCCATGATGTCCATGTTCTGAGCAGTCCGCTAAACTGCGCGGGCGATTTGAACCGGAGGGACCCATGGTCGAAACCACCCGTCTGCCCTTGCTCGGGGCCTTACTGCTGATTCTTCCCCTGCTTGCGGCCTGCGATGAAGCGCCGGCGGCGTCCGATACCCCGGCCCCCGTCGCGCCGGTGAGTTTCAACCAGCAAATCCGGCCGGTCATCGAGCAGAAGTGCATCGCCTGCCACGGCTGCTACGACGCGCCCTGCCAGCTGAAACTGGAAACCGCCGCCGGCCTCGACCGCGGCGCCTCGTCCATGTCGGTGTACGCCCAGCGCACCGAGGCGGCCGACCCCACCCGTCTTTTCGTCGACGCGCAAACCACCGCCGAGTGGCGCGAGCGCGGCTTCTTTTCGGTGATCGACAGCAAACGCGGGCTGGAGGAATCGCTGCTCTACCGGATGTTGGAACTGGGCCGGGCCCACCGTTTCGAGCCCGGTGAGCGCCTGCCGGAAGAGATCGCCCTGGGCCTCAAGCGGGACAACCAGTGCCCGGCGCCGGACGAAATGGACGACTACGCCGAGGAGCACCCTCTGGGCGGCATGCCGCTGGGCACGCCGGCCCTCAGTGACGACGAATTCAACACCGTGCGCACCTGGCTGGCCCAGGGCGCCCCTCCCGGCGACGACCGGGTCACCCTGTCCGAACGGGAGCGCGAGCAGGTGCGCGGCTGGGAAACCTGGTTCAACCGGGACGGCAAGCGTCAGCAACTGGCCGCCCGCTGGCTCTATGAGCACCTGTTCCTGGCGCACCTCTATTTCGACCAGGGCGAGGACCGCGAACCGGACCATTTCTTCACCCTGGAACGCTCCCTGACACCGCCCGGCGAACCGGTGCGGCCGGTGGCCACCCGGCGCCCCAACGACGACCCGGGCGAGCGCTTCTGGTATCGCCTGCGCCCGGTCACCGGCACTATCGTTCACAAGACCCATATCACCTTCGCGCTCAGCGACGCCAAACGCCGGCGCATGGAAAGCCTGCTGTTCGACACGCCCTGGGACATCGACACCCTGCCCGGCTACAGCGAAGAGGAAAAGGCCAACCCCTTTACCACCTTCGCCGCCCTGCCCGCCCGGGCGCGCTACCAGATCATGCTCGACGACGCCGAGTATTTCGTGCGCACCTTTATCCGTGGGCCGGTGTGCCGCGGACAGATCGCCACCGACGTGATCCGTGATCGCTTCTGGGCGGTGTTCCAGGACCCGGACCACGACCTCTACATCACCGACCCCGATTATCGCGCCCGGGTCTCCGGCCTGATCGCCCTGCCCGGCCAGGAAGACAGCCTGCTCAAGCTGGGCCCGGAGTGGATCAAATACACCAAGCGCCGCAACGACTACCTGCGGGAACGGGCCGAGGCCTACCGCGCCGAACAACCGCAGGGCCCGGGCTGGAACGACATCTGGGACGGCGAGGGCAGCAACCCCAACGCGCTGCTCACCATCTTCCGCCACCACGACAACTCCTCGGTGCGCAAAGGGCTGATCGGCGACTACCCGCTGACCAGCTGGGTGATGGACTATCCCCTGTTCGAGCGCACCTACTACAGCCTGGTGGCCAACTTCGATGTGTTCGGTTCGGTGTCGCACAAGGCCCAGACGCGGCTCTACTTCGACCTGATCCGCAACGGCGCGGAGCAGAACACCCTGCGTTTCCTGCCCGCCGACACCCGCAAGCAGGTGCTCAAGAACTGGTACCAGAAAACCGGCCAGCTAAAGCTGCTGGTGAGCTACGAGGACGTGGACACCGAGGTGCCCACGGCGATCGACTACCACAGCGCCACCCCCATGAACGAATTCAACGCCGGCCTGCTCAGCCAGTTCGGCGCCCTCAACGTCCGCCCGGATCCGATCAACCGGTGCGGCGGCGACAATTGCAGCCGCGCCGACGCCACCGCTCTGGAACGGGACGTGGAGCAGGCGCTCAGCGCCATCGCCTCGCAGCCGGCGGCGCGCCTACCGGTGGTCGACCATATGCCGGAGGCCAGCCTGCTGCTGGTGGACGGCGACGGGGAACAGGCGGTGTACTCGCTGCTGCGCAACCGCGCCCACTCCAACGTGGCGTTCATGTTCGGCGAGTCGCTGCGCTACCAGCCGGAGAAGGACACCCTGACGGTCTACCCCGGTGTGCTGCTGAGCTACCCCAACTTCATCTTCCGGGTAGAGCGGGACGACCTGAAGTCGTTCGCCCGGGCCATGCGGGCGGTGGAAAGCAAAAAGGATTTCATCCGGCTGGTGGAACGGTTCGGGGTGCGGCGCACGCAGGCCGATTTCTGGACCCACTTCCACGCGCCGTTGCGCTACATGGAAGCCCACGAGCCCACCCAGGCGGGCATTCTCGACCTGAACCGCTACCTGAACCTGTAGAGCGGGCAAAAAAAGGTTCATCGCGCTTTAGCGGGAACGCTTCCCCTCCATCTGGTGAGCCGCAGCGCCACGGGCCACTTCAGAGATCAGTAAACAGGGGAACTAAGAGGTAGGGGCGGACAGTGAACCGCGTT
>Ga0310345_10004345_pt1 | contig 12884 bp, 13 predicted proteins | sample HC15DNA20500_MG_FD_204667 | JGI IMG/M metagenome (GOLD analysis project Ga0310345, IMG submission 204667) | Marine microbial communities from station ALOHA, North Pacific Subtropical Gyre - HC15-DNA-20-500_MG | ecosystem: Environmental > Aquatic > Marine > Oceanic | place: Pacific Ocean: North... | reverse complement strand
GTGCTCACGTTGATCACTCCTGTCCCCCGCTGCTGCAAAAAGCAGCAGGGTAGGTGGATAACGTGGCTCAAAATTGGACGTGACGGAGACCCTTCAGTGGCTCAGTTTTGCTCGTGATTCAACAAGCCTGACGATTTCTGCGTCGCGGCCTGTGGTCAGCACGGTCCTGGCGCCGTTGGTGGAGGCGTTCAGCGTCCTTCACCCCAAACTGTCGTTGCGGATCGCCTCCTTGGACGACGACGCGCCCATGCCGGAAGTTGACGATGAAGTCACCTTCAGCCTGGGCAAGCCAGCGAACGAAGAGATCGCTGTCACCCCGCTCATGGAGATCGTGTTCGTGCACTGTGCGTCGCCAAGCTACCTGCGCTGCCCCCTGAGATTCGGGGCAGGTAGTTCTAGAGTCCGATCAACCCGAGATGGAGATCGGACCGATGAAGAACCGATACACGGAGGAACAGATCATTGGATTCCTGCGTGAGGCCGATGCAGGCCTGCCAGTCAAGGAGCTGTGCAGGAAGCATGGCTTCAGCGAGCCGAGCTACTACGCCTGGAAGGCCAAGTTCGGCGGCATGAACGTGTCGGACGCGCAGCGGCTGAAGACGCTGGAGGCCGAGAACACGAAGCTCAAGAAGCTGCTGGCCAACTCGATGCTCGAGATCGACGCGATGCGCGAGGTGCTCAAGGGAAAGTGATGGCCGTGGCGGCACGGCGCGAGGTCGTGCGGCAGCTGCAGGACAAGGGCTTGAGCGAACGTCGAGCCCTCAAGCTGGTCGGCATGAGTGCCAGCACCTTGCGCTACCGCCCTCGCTACGACGGCAACGGCCGGCTGCGTGAGCGATTGACGGAGCTCGCCGGCCAGCATCGCCGCCACGGCTACCGCATGCTGCACAGCCGATTGCAGCTCGAAGGCTGGACGATCAACGTCAAGCGCACCTACCGGGTCTACCGCGAGGAAGGGCTGATGGTGCGCAAGCGCCGTCGCAAGAAGCTGCCCGTGCCCGAGCGGCAGCCGTTGGTGCGCCCGATGCAACCCGATGAGGTGTGGAGCATGGACTTTGTGTTCGACGAGCTGGCCAACGGCCGGCGGGTCAAGACGCTGACGGTCGTGGACGACTGCAGCAAGGAGGCGGTGCAGATCGCCGTGGACACGTCGATCGCTGCGCTGTACGTCACACGGGTGCTTGACCAGATCAAGGCCGAGCGAGGCTTGCCCAAAGTGATCCGCACCGACAACGGCCCGGAGTTCGCGGGCCGGACGATGCAGACCTGGGCCGCCAGAAACGGCGTCGAGCTGCGCTTCATCCAGCCCGGCAAGCCGGTGCAGAACGCCTACATCGAGAGCTTCAACAGCCGGTTCAGAGATGAGTGCCTGTCGCAGCACTGGTTCGCCAGCCTGAGCCACATGCGCAGCGTGATCGACAACTGGCGCGAGGACTACAACCACCACCGGCCGCACAGCACCCTCGGGTATGTGCCGCCGGCGGTGTTCGCCGCGCGGTGTCGCCAGCATGCTGGCGACACCGCGCCAAACCCCGCATAGATAACTACGATGCAAACCCCTGGGCTCTAGATCGAAGTGCTACGAATCCTGGGGGCAGCGCAGTGCAGCCACGCCATCGCCATCACCGCAAGTACCAGAACGCCGGCCAGCCAGCGCCTGTAGCCTTGCGGCTCGAAAAGGAGGCAACCAAGCGGGATTGCCACTGCCAGCAATGTGAAGGCCACATCGTGTGTCACAGCACCCATGTCGAAAGCGCCGGCCAGCCATGACCGGTCAGCGCTCTGCGCTGCGTTCCTGAGGTCAGCTAAACCACATCCGCCGCAAGGTTACGTCGCGATCAACGAAGTGGTGCTTTAGCGCTGCCGCGACATGCAACGCGGCTACCGCCATCAAGGCATAGTTCGTCCACTTGTGCACTTGTTCCAGCAACTGCATCTGCGCGTGATCAGTGCCCAGCAAGGACGGCAACTCGGCGACTCCGAACAGCACGATCACCTCGCCCATCCGATTGCTCAGCAGGTACCCGCTGACCGGCGCCGCCACCATGAGCAGATAAAGCGCCGCGTGGGTGGCGTGCGCCAGCCAACGCTGAGCGCGTGGCAACGAAGGCAAAGGCGGTGGGGCGCGCCGCGCCGCCCGAACCAGCAACCGCGCCAGGATCAGCCCGAAGGCGCTGACGCCGAGCCAACGATGCCAGTCGAACCAACCCTGCCGCCCCACGGCGGCATCAGGCATGTCTCCCAGGATCAACCCCGCGGTAGCCGCGACCGCCAGCGCCAGCGCCACCAGCCAGTGCATGAGCACCGCCGGCGAGCTGTAGCGTTCGAACTCGGTCGCGTTTGCCTGATCGCTCATCGGTCACCTCAAAACAGAAGTCGCAGCCCGGCGCGCCACTGCGTCGCTGCGGTCTCCCCGCCGGACTGCGCGCGCGGATAGAACGTGCGCGACAGACTCACATAGGGCGCGACGCGCCGGTTGAACTCGTAACGCGCCTGCACGCCCAGATCGGCCTGGTAGGCGCCGCGACGAACCGTCGCGTCGATGTCGGAAGCCGACCACTCGAGACCCACCGAAGGCGTGACGATGAAGCGATTGGTGAGCAGGAACTCGTTCTCGAAGCGCGTGCGGGCGAAGACCTTGCCGTCGTCGCGCACGAACAGCTTCAGGTCGACATCGAAGGCATAGGGTGCGAGCCCGCGCACGCCGAGCGCCAGGTAGTTGCGCCCGTCGGGCCGCTCGTCGCGGCGCAGGCCGATCTGCGCGTCCCAGAACGGGGCGATGTAGCGCCCGTAGAGCAACTGCAGTTCGGCCGCCTCGGTTCGCCCGCCGCGCCGCTCGGTATCGAGCTGGTACCACAGGCGGTTGAAGTCGCCGCCGACCCAGCCGTCGATGGCCAGCGACTGCGCCGAGCCGGATTGTCCGCGTACCTTGCCGGCGTCGGCCTCAATCCGCGTGTAGGAGTAGATCGAATCGTCCTCCATCGCCTGCGCTCCCAGGGCAACGGTGGCCAACAGCGCGCCGCCCGCGCGGCGCAACGCCGCACTCATGTTCTTCTGCATCGGCGTGATCCTCAGGCGACCTTGACCAGGCGCATCATCCCGGTGGCGGCGTGGTAGAAGAGGTGGCAGTGGAAGGCCCACATGCCTTCGTCCTCGAAGGTGGCGTCGAGCTCGACGGTCTGCGCCGGCGGCACGATGATGGTGTGCTTGCGGGGCGCGTACACACCGTTGCCGTTGACCAGTTCCATGAACACGCCGTGCAGGTGCATCGGGTGTTCCATCATGGTCTCGTTGACGAACTTGATGCGCACGCGCTGCCCCAGGCCCATCTCGAGCGGCTCGGCCTGCGACAGCTTCTTGTCGTTGATGCCCCAGAAGTAACGTGCCATGTCCCCGGTCAGCCGCACCAGCACTTCCTTCTCAGGCGCGCGGTCATCGGCATTGCGCGTGAGGGCACGCAGGTGTGCGTACTTCAGCCGCCTCAGGCCATCGACGTCAGGTTCCGGCTTCGGAGGTGCGGCGCCCATGGCGGCCATACCACCCATGCCCGCCATGCCGGCATGCGGGTCGGCCGGCTTGGCTGCCATGCCGGCCATGCCAGGCATGCCGGCCATCGCATCGGCGGGCCTGGCCGGCGCCGGCATCGCCATGCCGGCATGTCCGGCGGCGCCCGGTGCGGTGGCCGCAGGCTTGCCCATGTCCATGCCCGCCATGCCGCCGCCGCCCATGTCCATGCCGGCCATGCCCATGTCGGCCATCGTGCGCACGGGCTTGGGCCCCAGCTCGGGCACCGGCGCGCTCATGCCGACTTCGGGCGCCAGCGTGCCACGTGCGTAGCCGATGCGGGCGATGGTGGGCACGAAGATCGTGTAGGCCTTGGCTTCCTTCGGCTGCACGATGACGTCGTAGGTCTCGCCGTTGCCGATGCGGAACTCGTCGACCTCTACTGGGTTGACGTTCTGACCGTCGGCCTGCACCACCGTCATCGGCAAGCCCGGAATGCGCACGTCGTACAGGTTCATCGGCGAGGCGTTGACGAAACGCAGGCGTACGCGCTCGCCCGGCTTGAACAGCCCGGTCCAGTTCTCGCCGGGTCGTTTGCCCTGCAGCAGGAACGACCATTCGTCGCCGCCGTCGCTGTAGTCGGTGGGGTCCATGCGCATCTTGGCCCACTCCATGCGCTCGGCCCACAGCGCATCGCGCGCCTTGGCGTCGGGTGCGCTGCGCAACTGGGCGAAGAACTGCGGCGTGGTCACCCGGCGGTAGTTGTAGTAACCGTCCACCTTCTTGAGGTTGGCCAGCACCTGCTGCGGCGGGGTGTCGATCCAGTCGGAGATGACGACGACGTAGTCGCGGTCGTACTGGAAGGGGTCGGGCTTGGCCGGCTCGACGATGAGCGGCGCGAAGTACCCCGCTGCCTCCTGCAGCGCGGCGTGGCTGTGATACCAATAGGTTCCGGACTGCCGCAGCTTGAAGCGGTAGGTGAAGGTCTCGCCGGGGAGGATGCCGGGGTAGGTGACGCCGGGCACACCGTCCTGGTCGTTGGGCACGAGCAGGCCGTGCCAGTGGATGCCGGTGATCTCGCGCAGCTTGTTGGTGACGCGGATCACCACCTCGTCGCCTTCGCGAAAACGCAGCACCGGGCCCGGCATCGTGCCGTTGATGGTGATGCCCTGCGCGGGCTTGCCGGTGACGTTGAGCGTGGTCTCGGCCACGCTCAGGTCGTAGGAGCGCGACACCGGGGTGTCGCGCAGGTCGACTGCCTTGACTTGCGCCCACGCGCGCGGCAGGACAGCCAGCGCACCAAGGCCGGCCAGGGTTTGCAGGGTTCGGCGCTTGGGTGTGTCCATCGGGTCGTACCTCCTGCCCGTTTACTTGGCGGCTTCGATCGAGGTGACGACGATCACGCCGTCGGCCTTATCGGCCGTGAACCTCACCTTTTCTCCCACCTTGACCTTATCCAGCAGCGCCGCGTCCTTGACCTGGAAGACCATGGTCATGCCGGGCATGTCCAGGTTCTTGATGTCGCCGTGCTTCAGGGTGATCTTCTTGGCTTCCTTGTCAATCTTGCGCACCTCGCCTTCGCTCAGCGACGCCGCCATGCCGTCCATCTTCATGCCATCCATCTTGCTGTGATCCATCGCCTGGGCATGCGCGCCGATCGCGAAGGGCGCTGAGGCGGCGAATGCAAGTGCAACTAGGAGAGGCTTCAAGTTCTTCATTTCGATAGCTCCATAAAGTGTGGAAAAAGTTTGCAGCGGGCACCGAGCACCGACAAGTGCCGGGTGCCGTCGCCATGCCGTGACGATAGCACTTATTGCCTGCGACTGCCACAACCACCGGTCTTCGGGGTGCGGGCCTTCCGCACCGCTTCAATGAGCCCACCATTCCGGCGTCGTAGTGTCTCGGCGGCAGCCAGGAGAAATCCAGCTTGCCGAATTTTTCGAAGCAACACACAACTTCGCCGGTCTTGCCGGGCGCCGCCCTAACCATGTCGGCATCGGCGTGTTCCATGCCAGACAGGTTCACCATCATCGCGCGCAGCTCCTTCATCTCTGTCGATATGGCCCGCACCGGTTCATGCTTTACCGCGCCAGAGTTGTAAACGACGACGCGCAAGGTCTCGACGAGTATGGCGCGCATGCTGCCGGTCATGTCCGACCTCAACGGCCCGCGTCTTGTGCGACCTTGCCGGACTCGCCGACCGCGCTGCTGCCAATGCCATGGTCGGCCAGTAGACCCAAGATGAAGCGCGTCAAACCAATCGATATTGCGTTCATGTGTCGTCTTTGCTTGCTCGCCACTAGGTGCACCGAACAACATCGTGAACGATCCTCTTTGACAGAAAGCCGACGGTAGAGTGACAGTTTTGTAATGTTGGGAGAGGTTCATGCTGGAAGCACGGCGCCGGCGGCTGCAGTTAGGCCCATAGCTGCGGCGCCCCAGGCCAAAATCCGCACGGCGGATCGGATGCGCCCTGCCCGACCCATGTGGGCTGCCAGCACACCAAGAACAGCCAGTCCCACAAGACTCCCGGCAACCAGCCAACCCGTCAGGCTCGCGCGTGGAGCCAGCAACAGCACCAACAAGGGCCAGCCCGCACCTGCGGCAAAACTTGCGGCTGAGGCCAGTGCTGCCTGCATTGGTCGTGCAGCCAGTTGGTCGGAGAGCCCGAGTTCATCGCGCGCATGGGCTGCTAGTCCGTCGTGCGCCGTTAGCTGACGCGCGACCTCCACGGCTAGGTCGGGGGCCAAGCCTCGCCCAACGTAGATTGCCGCCAATTCCCCCTGTTCGGCCTCCGGATCCGAAGCCAATTCTTCGCTCTCGCGCTCGAGGTCAGCCCTCTCCGTGTCAGCCTGCGAGGCAAAGGAGACGTACTCGCCTGCCGCCATCGCAGCTGCGCCAGCGACCAGTGCTGCGACATCGCGCTGGCTCACGGCCTGAACGTCAACCTCGTGCGCAAGTGGCTGGTTGGCCGCGGCATCAAGCGTGCCGGACTGGCTGCACCGAGGACCGTGGGTCCCATGCCGGCAGCCGTGCCGATGCCGACGGCTGCGGCGCTGCAGTTCATCCCTGTGGCACTTGCGCCCGAGGCGACGGCCACTGACCTTGCCTCAGCATCCGCTCCCTCCGACATCCATGTCGAACTCAACCGGGACGGCACGCAGCTGAGCGTGCGCTGGCCGTCGACGCAGGCCGACTCGTGTGCCGCCTGGCTGCGCGAACTCGCCGCCACGGCGCTCAAGGAATGATCCGCATCGACGCCCTGTGGCTGTGCAGCCAGCCGCAGGACATGCGCGCCGGCGCCGACCGGTTGCTGACGGCCGTCGTCAACACACTCGGCGAGGCCCGCGCCCACCACGGCTACCTGTTCGCCAACGCACGGGCCAGCCGCATCAAGCTGCTCGTGCATGACGGCTTCGGCGTGTGGTGCGCCACGCGCCGGCTGCATGCCGGCCGCTTCGTCTGGCACACCCGCGAGGCGGGCTCGGCAGCACCGGCCTTGCAACTGAGCGCCCAGCAATTCGAGGCACTGATCCTCGGACTGCCCTGGCAGCGTCTGGGTGAGCTGGCCACGATCCGGCGCGCCTGAGCGTCTGCGTTGACCTGCTCGGCGGTTGACAGCGCAATCGCCAATGGGCGGCCGATGTTCGATGCGGCACCATGCTGCGCATGCCCAGTGCAGTTGCCACCGCCATTGATCTGACGAGCCTGCCGGCCGAAGTGGCGGCGTTGATCGGGCGGCTGCAGCAACAGGCGAAGGCCGACGCGCAGGAACTGGCCCGCCGTGGCGGCGAGCTCACCTTGGCGCAAGCCAAGATCGACAAGCTCAACTTCGAGCTTGCCCGGTTGCGCCGCTGGCAGTTCGACGCCAAGACCGAGGCCATGACCGCCGCGCAGCGGCTGCTGTTCGCCGAAGCCCTGGCCGAGGACGAGGCCAGCCTGCGCGCGAAGTTGGCCGAACTGCAGCGCGGCCTGCCTGAGGCGCCCAAGACGCCCAAGGCACCGCCGCGTAAGCCGCGGCGCCAGGCGCTGCCCGCACACCTGGAGCGTGTCGAGCACCGCCACGAGCCCGAGGACACCCACTGCCCCAACGCCGACTGCCGCCAGCCCATGCAGCGCATCGGCGAGGACGTGAGCGAGAAGCTGGACATCGTGCCGGCCAAGTTCTTCGTGCACCGTCACATCTACGGCAAGTGGGCCTGCCGGTGCTGCCAGCAGTTGCACCAGGAGCCCGCCGAGCCCGACGTCGTCGACGGCGGCATCCCGGCGGCCGGCCTGGTGGCGCACACGCTGATCAGCCGCTTCGTCGACCACCTGCCTTACTACCGCCAAGAGCCGATCAACGCGCGCTCGGGCGTGCACACGCCGCGCTCAACGCTGGCCAGTTGGGGTGGCGCAGGCGGTGCGAGCCTGGAGCCGCTGTACGAGCTGCACCGGGCCTTCATCCTGGGCTGCCGGGTGCTGCATGCCGACGAGACGCCGGTGCCGCTGCTGGACCCGGGCGCCGGCAAGACGAAGAAGGCCTACGTCTGGGCGTGGGCGCGCAGCCATCACGACCCACACCCGGGCGTGATCTACGAGTTCTGCCTGGGTCGAGGATCGCAGTACCCGCTGGCCTTCCTCGGCGGCAAGGGGCCGCCAGTACCCGAGCCGGCCTGGCAGGGCACGCTCATCACGGACCAGTACGGGGGATACAACGCTGTGCTGGACGCCAAGCGCTACCCGCAGCGCCAGTCGGCGGCGTGTGCCGCACATGCCCGTCGTCGCTTCGAGGAGCTCAGCCGGGGCGGCAGAGCTGGCCACAGCGCCAGCGCCAGCGCCGTCGCGACCGAGGCCATGCAGCGCTGGGCTCGGATCTACCGCGCCGAAGCGGCCTTCAGTGAGATGAGCCACGACGATCGCCGGCAGGCCCGCCAGGCGGTGAGCCGGCCGTTGTGGGAGGAGTTCGAGGTGTGGCTGAAGCTACAGCGCACGCAGGTGCTGGACGGCAGCAAGATCGCCGAGGCGATCGACTACAGCCTCAACGCCTGGAATGCGCTGACGCTGCACCTGGACGACGGGGCCGTGGTCATCGACAACAACCTCATCGAGCGGCAGATCAAGCCCTGGAAGCTCGGGGCGAAGAACTGGCTGTTCGCCGGCAGCGCGTTGGCGGGCCAGCGCGCGGCGGTGGTGATGAGCCTGGTGCAGTCGGCCAAGCTCAACGGCCTGGATCCGTGGGCCTACCTGCGTGATGTGCTGGCGCGCATCCACACGCACCCGCACCATCGTCTCGAAGAACTGCTGCCGCACCGCTGGCGGCCCGCGTGACGATGGGAAGGATCACGGCCCCTGTGATCGCGCAGGCCCACGTTGGTGTCCAGCGGATGAGCCTGGCGCAGAAGGTGGCGCTGACCGACGAGATCTTCAAGGAGCAGCCCACCTTGCTCGCCTCGATCCTGGTGTTGCCACGCATGGGCGTGGCCATGGAGCAGTTGGATGTGGCGATACACGTCCTGCTGGTCACGTTCCAGGCGATGAAGCGCAGCGGTCACCAGTGGCCCGTCGTTACTGAAGACATCCAAGAGGGGTGCCTGCAGCGCCTGACAGCCCGTGCGCGCTTCAACGAGGGGCTGCCGCCTGAGTTGGTCGCCCAGATCGTCCAGCAGTTCTGTGACGAGCATGCCGAGCGCTTCCTGCTTGCGTTCGTCTACGGCTATCTCGGCGACCACGACCTGTGGGCTGTGCGTACCGAGGCTGAGAAGTACCTGGTGCTGGCCACGCTCAACCTCGTCGAGTGCATCGCCTTCGTCGGATCGGCAGCTGCGTCCAAGTAGCTTCGCGTCCCGGCCTGGTCAAGGTGGTGCGCCTGGACGCTCACAGGGCTGTTTCGCTACGCCCGGGAGATGTCATGGCACCCAGCCCACTGTTACGAGCGAACCGGCGCGTAGTCGCTGCCCAACGCATTTACAGCGCCGCTCTGGACCGGCTGCGTGTGGGTGACGTGGCATCCATAACCAGGTTCAGCAAAGCCACGTATCTCCTGGGACTGGCGCGAGAACGCTACATACAAGTGGCAAAGGGCAAGTCACGTGGCGAAGGCTGACAGACAACTTCTCGCCGTTGACGCCAGAACGGATGCATCAGGGACGGTCAGAAGCTCGCGGCCCCTGCAGTGAGTGCATCTGTGTGCCGATGACCTGGGCCAGCAGGGCATCCATCGCAACGGTGGCTGCGACCCCAAAAAAAACATTGCACGACCCCCTTGACCCTCCCATCATGGCAAGCTTGAGACTTCCGTTCACGGGTTGGCATGCCAGCCGACCAGGAAGGAAGACATGAACTCTCTTGCTCAAACCCCGCCATCGGCAGACGTTCGCCGCTGGTCGTTCCCGATCTCCGGGATGACCTGCGCGTCCTGCGTCGCCCGCGTTGAAAAGGCGCTCGTCAAGGTGCCTGGCGTCCGCGAAGCCAGTGTCAACCTGGCGACCGAGGCGGCAGCCGTTGAGGCTGCACCTGAAGTCGATCTCGGCGTACTGCGAGCCGCCGTCGAGAAGGCCGGCTACGAAGTGCCCGAGCAGGCACTGAGCCTGCAAATCGAAGGTATGACCTGCGCGTCCTGCGTCGCCCGCGTCGAGAAAGCGCTGTTGAACGTTCCCGGCGTGATCGCGGCCGAGGTGAATCTGGCGACAGAGCAAGCCCAAGTCCGCTTGGCGGCCAGGGAGATCGACATGGCCGCGGTACTGCGCGCCGTCGAACGGGCCGGCTATGCCGCGCGCCCGGTGACCGAGCCCGGCGCTGTGACCGAAGGCGCTGCCGAGGCTGCGTCCAACAGGCATCGTCTTCCCGAATGGTGGCCCGTCGCGGTCGCCGGCGTGCTGTCGGCCCCGCTGTTGCTGCCCATGTTCACGGCCTTGTTCGGCCTGCCATGGATGTTGCCCGGCTGGTTGCAGCTTCTGCTCGCGACACCCGTCCAGTTCTGGCTGGGAGCGCGCTTCTATCGGGCCGGCTGGAAGGCGCTGCGCGCGGGTGCCGGCAACATGGACCTGCTGGTCGCCTTGGGTACCACCGCTGGCTATGGCCTCAGTGTCTACCAGCTCTTGGTGCACGGCGAGCACGCCATGCACCAGCTGTATTTCGAAGCCTCGGCGGTGGTCATCACGCTGGTGCTGCTGGGCAAATGGCTGGAGGGGCGCGCCAAGCGCCAAACGACCGAAGCGATCCGCGCGCTGCAGGCACTGCGGCCGGACCGCGCCCGCGTGCGCCGTGACGGGACCGATGTGGATGTGGCCCTTGGAGACGTTCGTGTCGGCGATCTGGTCGTTGTCAGGCCTGGCGAGCGCGTGCCCGTCGATGGCGAAGTCGTCGAGGGTGCCAGCGAGATCGACGAATCCATGATCACCGGGGAGAGCCTGCCGGTCGCCAAGCACCCGGGTGACCGGGCGACGGGCGGGTCGGTCAACGCCGAGGGCTTGTTGATCATTCGGACCTTGGCCGTGGGAGCGGAGTCCACCTTGGCGAGGATCGTCCGCCTCGTCGAGTCGGCGCAGGCCAAGAAGGCGCCCATCCAGCGACTGGTCGACCGCGTCAGCGCGGTATTCGTTCCGGTAGTCATCGGCATCGCGTTGGTGACGCTGCTGGGTTGGGGACTGGGCACCGGTGACTGGGAAGGAGCCATCCTCAACGCCGTCGCGGTGCTGGTGATTGCCTGCCCATGTGCCCTTGGCCTGGCCACGCCGACCGCAATCATGGCTGGCACGGGCGTCGCGGCGCGCCATGGCGTCCTCATCAAGGATGCCGAAGCGCTGGAGGTGGCGCACGGCGTCGAGGTGGTCGCTTTCGACAAGACCGGCACGCTGACTGAAGGCAAGCCCGAGCTCGTGGCCTTTGAGGCGGTGGACGGCAACGACGCTGGATTGCTGGGCGCAAGCGCGGCGATTCAGGCGAACAGCGAGCATCCGCTGGCTCGCGCGGTCATGGACGCCGCGAAGCGGGAGCGTGTCGGCGTGCCGATGGCCATTGAAGTCCGGGCCGTTGCCGGACGCGGCATGGCGGCAGTCGTACGCCAGCGCCAGCTGAGGCTGGGCAGCAGCCGCTACATGCAGGAGCTGGGTGTCGACCTGACTGCGTTGGAGGCGCGTGCGCAGGCGTTGCGGGCGAGCGGTAGAACCGTGTCGTGGCTGGCGGACGTGGGGGACAAACCGCAGCTGATCGGTCTGCTGGCCTTCGCAGATGCGCCCAAGGCATCGGCGGCACACGCGGTTCAAAAGCTGCACCGGCTGGGCATAAGAACCGTCATGCTGACCGGGGACAACCAGGGCAGCGCCGATTCGGTCGGCCAGCAGTTGGGCATCGTTGAGATCCGCGCCGAGGTGCTCCCTGAAGACAAGGCCGAGATCGTCACCGCGTTGAAGAACGGTGGCCACCGGGTGGCCATGGTCGGTGACGGCATCAACGACGCGCCGGCGTTGGCGGCGGCCGATGTCGGCATCGCGATGTCCACCGGCACCGATGTGGCCATGCATGCCGCTGGCATCACACTCATGCGTGGCGACCCGGCGCTCGTCGCCGATGCGATCGACATCTCACGGCGCACTTACGCCAAGATTCGCCAGAACTTGTTCTGGGCCTTCGTCTACAACGTCATCGGAATCCCGCTCGCGGCCTTCGGGCTGCTCAGCCCCGTGGTGGCCGCTGCCGCTATGGCCTTTAGCAGTGTGAGCGTCGTCACCAACGCGCTGATGCTGCGCAGCTGGAAAGGGAGTCAGCAATGAGCACCGCCACCTCGCATACCGACGGCCCCTTCAACATCGGGGAGGCCGCGGCACGCTCCGGCGTGTCGGCCAAGATGGTGCGCCATTACGAGTCGCTCGGGTTGCTGCCCAAGGTGGGCCGCACCGATTCCGGGTACCGGCAGTACACCGGCAAGGAAATCCACACGCTGCGCTTCGTCAGGCGAGCACGCGACCTGGGTTTCAGCATGGCGGAGATCGCCGAGCTGCTGAAGCTTTGGCAGGACCGCCGCCGGGCGAGCGCCAATGTCAAGCGAATAGCCCTCACGCATGTGGCAGACCTGGACCGGCGCATGAAAGAGCTTGAGGCCATGAAGCGCACGCTGGAGCGCTTGGCCGACTGCTGCCACGGCGATCAGCGGCCGGATTGCCCGATCCTGGATGAGCTTGCTGATTGAACTTACCAGCGGGAGCGTTGATTGCCGGCGATGGGCTGGCGGGTCATCCGCCAGCCACCCAGGAGACCTCTCCATGAATCGTTCTGTGTTGAATCACGAGCAAAACTGAGCCAGGCGTCACGTCCAAAACTGAGCCACTAGGTTGACGAAGAAATGGACTGCTCGGATGTGGATAAGTCTACTGTCTGGTCTGCTCCTTTGGGTGTTTTGA
>Ga0310345_10004341_pt1 | contig 12890 bp, 10 predicted proteins | sample HC15DNA20500_MG_FD_204667 | JGI IMG/M metagenome (GOLD analysis project Ga0310345, IMG submission 204667) | Marine microbial communities from station ALOHA, North Pacific Subtropical Gyre - HC15-DNA-20-500_MG | ecosystem: Environmental > Aquatic > Marine > Oceanic | place: Pacific Ocean: North... | reverse complement strand
AAGGTGTTGTATCTCTTCAGGTTCTATGCACGCTAGGAGGTCCTGAGGAGTTGATGGCCGAGCTTCTTGAGAGTTATAATGAAAAGCCTGTTCATGCTTTGGATATCAGTACTATCTCAGGATTGAACATACAGATGTACATTACAGAGAATAGAAATAATCCAACGAGTACTGTTTTGTTGCATAATCAGAATGTTAATAAAACTTGTATTTTTTGGTCTGCTCAAGATTATTTGAGAACCTTAGAAGTAGAGAGTTTACCGGCTAAAACACCAATGAGAGAGGAAGATACATGAGACATCTAAAAGACAGCAATATGGGTTATTGGGCACATCTAGGATTTGCATTGAAGTTATCTGCACAATTAGCTGTAATGGCGTTAATAGGTGTTATTCACGCAGTTATGCCGTTTGTATTTCAGAATGCAGTTTCCTCTGGCATAAAAGATATGGACAATAGAATGCAGGAATTGGCCAACTAATGACTGAATACACTGGACCAGAACGACGGGGAAACGGTGGGTGGCACATGTCGAAGAGTCTCAGTGTTTCGCATTTATTGGGTACGCTTGCTATCGCAGTAGGGTTCTTTACTTATGTAACGGGAATAGAGCAAGATACAATTCGTAACCAATTAGAAATAAAGAGTTTGTCTGAACGCATGGATCGTTCAGATGCAAGAAACTCAGAACAATTTGGGGAGATAAAGGATATGTTGAAGTCTTTGAGTGTTAAGATAGATAGTTTGAGTAACCGACGTGGACCATGAACATCACACCGTCAGCAACGGAGAAGATAAACCAAACCTTAGCCGATTCAGAATATTTGAGAATCGAAGTCAGTGGAGGTGGTTGCAGTGGATTTACCGTGGGCTTGTCGAAGACAGATGGAGTAAACGAGAGCGATACTTGGCTGAGCGAGAATGTAGTAATAGACACCACCTCGGAGGTGTATTTATCCGAGGCGACTCTGGATTGGATTAATGATCCTTTCAAGTCTACGTTCCATTTCCAAATTCCTAACACCAAGTCGTGTGGTTGCGGGGATTCATTTCAATTTGAGGATGCTTAATGGACACTTTAAAAGAATTTGTAAAAGAAAAACCAATTTACGCATTAATAGCCGCAGTTATCTTAGTATCTGTAGCTTACCAGTTGTTCTTTTAGGATGTACGAGCCTAAAGAAAGCAGCGCTGATAGGGACGGGATCTCTCGGAGCGGGTGCGATTGCATCGATTGCGACCTCGGGGACTGCTCCTGTGTTACTGGCGGGAGCGGCAGGTGCATCTGTGACAAGTGTAGTTGCGGACGTGATGACACCGACGAAAGGAGGCAACATGCCTACAGCAGCTAGTTGTGCACCAGATAACTTCTGGACACTTTTAGGTGACCTCGTTAGTATGGGAGGTTGGTTGTTAATATTGGTAGTAATAGTGCCAATGGTGCTCGGTTGGCTATTACCTGGACCCCTTGAGAGGGCTAAGAAAAAGAGACGATAATGAATATAGATGCTAAATTTTTCGGTGCAATAATCTTTGTAGTTGTACAGACATGTGGTGCAATCTGGTGGGCTTCTGGACTCTCTGCTGAGGTAGAGCGTCTAGCAGGCATCCAGGGACGCGCTATACCTGCTCTAGAGGCAGAAGCTAAGCAATGCGGTATCGAGATACACAATCTCAAGAAACTCACAGGGGATCAAGAGAAGGTAGCAGAATCTGTTAAGAATCTAGATGTTATGCTGTATAGACTACAGACCATCGAGCAAATGTTAGATAAGATTTTAGCAACCAAGGTAAGGTAATGGCCGTCATTACGTATCAAAACTTTCAGAGTGGCATAGATCGCAGAAAGGCTCAACAAGTATCTGATTTACAGGGATTATTTGAGTGCAAGAACGCCTATGTGACGAATGGTTTTGCTATTAAAAAACGACCCGGTCTTGAGAAACTCACAGCAACTGCTTTAGACCCTAATTGCAAAGGTCTGTTTATGTTTAACAGGATACTATACACAGTGAGCCATGTAGGTGTGGTTCAGCCTTCATTGTCTGGTTTTGGAATAGGCGCACCTGCTATTAGATCTACAATAGAAACTCTAGTGCTACCGAATCCAGACTCTGCTTCAGATAAGGTGCAGCGTGTATGGCAGTTTTTGGTATTCAACAGAAAGTTATATGTTGTTGTTGAGTACGAGAGTGGAACAATAAGACACTGGTATGGTGGTGTAGTCACCGCGGGTATGGCAGTGATAACAGATGCTAATTGTCCTAATACGAAATCAGTTATCGTGCATGGTTCTAAGGTTTACGCTGTAGGACCCAACACAGCAGGTAACGCATATGTAAAATACTCAGCTACTGAGAACCCAACGGATTGGACTTCTCCTAAAGATGCTAGTGGTACGCTGGGTTTACCTGCGGGTCTAGAGTCTCCCCAGCAAGATGAGATAGTTGCTTTAGGCGCATTCAGAGACAAATTGATCGTCTTTATGACAAACAATTTACAATTATGGAATACTGATCCAGACCCCGCGTTAATTACGTTGGACAGTGTGATAGAGAATGCTCATGTTAATTATTTAAATAGCATTGCCCCAATTGGTAATGATGTTTTCTATTTAAATCATTCAGGGTTTGATTCTGCTGGTCAAATGCTATACACTGATTCCACCCAAGACGTAGATGTGGGTTCTCCCATAGCCGATCTTGTGTCGGATAAAATAGCAGCCTTTGCTGACACTTATGAACCGATAGCTATTAACTTTACGGGTGAGGGTCAGTATCTCTGTGCTATAGAGAAGGACATATACGTCTTCTCATATTCGGCATCTTCTAAACTGTCAGCTTGGTCTAGATATACAGTGTCAGATATCGTAAGAGATATCACTCATTTTCGAAATCTTTGCTTTTATCGACTAGAAGATTCCGCTGGAAATAATTCGATATATGTGATGAATCCTGACAAATATATAGATGATAGTTCTGGCGAGGCTCCAGAAGTCGTTGTTACTAACTCATACCAATCGTTAGGGTCTCCTGGGCGTTGGAAGAAGATATATGGTATGGATGCTATGTTCAATGGCGGAGCTGATATACAACATAGATGGGATGCAAGGGATCCAGATTCAAAAACAGTAGCGGTCTCGCTTAGCGGAGACACGCGTCCTGGGCAGATGATTCCTGTAGAGTTAATGACCACTGAATTAAGTTTTGAAATAACTCAAAACAAAAATACAGATTTTCAGTTCAATGGCATCACGTACTATTTCACACCACTTGGAGAGTTTTAATGGCTGCTAAAGATATCCCTGAAGCGGGGCCAATGCCTGCGCCATATAATTGGAAAGATCACCTTTTGACGGCAGGTAGTTCCACGCGCCCATTCACGAGGGATCCTATGGCAGGAACTGCTAAGTCGGCAACGCAAGGATTTGAAGATCGCGTTGGCTCAGCTCAGCATAGAGCTCTGAAAGAAGCATATAATCAAAGATTAGCAGCAGCTAAAGAAGTAGAAAGTAGCAGGGCGCGTTTAGATAATAGAGAACTGCAAGAGAAGCAAGCTGACGAGAGTCGTCAGGCGTTATTTGCATCTTCTAGGGGTGGGCAGTATGGTGGTAAAGCATACTTAGACGCTGTGCAAATGCTTGGTAGAAAACATGGTTTACAGAAGCAAGGTGTCACGGGCGCTGCCATTCAAGCTGGTCAGCAAGCTAGAGCCCAAGCACAACAACAGTACGGTGCTGCATTGAACTTAGGAGCGGGTGGTGGCATTGGTGGAACAGCGCCTCTTAGCGATTACCGAGTAGGAAAAGCAACGTATCCATTTAGGTTGGGTAAGCCTGGCATCGCTGGTGTAGGATGGCCGAAAATAGTTGCGCCTAAGAAACCAGTAGAAGAGAAGAAAGATCCAGTAACAGAACCTCCAGGTGGGTCTGATAGATAACAAAATGAATAATCTAGCCGCTGCTAACACTGTTCGTAAGGTTGCTTTTCGAGAGAAGATAGAGCATATACAAGATACTCTTAAAGACTGGCAGGAAGAAGGTCTTTGGGATGATAACACAGATGATAGTATGCTAACGCATTATTTTTCGCCTGTGATAGATGAGTTCGGTTGTGCTGTGTATGGTAGGCAGATGTTCATACCAAAAGATACTTTGATCGTTGGTAAGATACATAAGCATTCCCACCTTAATGTTATATTAAAAGGTAAAATACTGGTTACAACAGAATTTGGCAAAGAGTGTTTAGAAGCACCACATGTATTTGTTTCTAAGTTTGGAACCAAGAGAGCGGTAAGGTCATTAGAAGACACTTTATGGTTAACGATACATTTAACTCGTCACAATTCAGAAGAGGATGTAGATGAAATAGTTGACGATTTAACCGTAAAAGAGTATAAGGAATTGGGTTTAATTAACACGTTGGATGATTTAAGGTTATTGGAAGGAGAGCGGTCATGACGATGAAGTTTATTGGAGGTGGCGCGGCAATTATTGGGTTGATTGGTGGCTCTAAATCTGCTAAAGCTGCTGAAGACGCTATGAAAGAAGAGAAGAAAAAAGATGATCTCAGGCGCAAGAAAGGCGTAATAGAAGGCCAGCAAAGATTAGCTTCCTCGACTGGAAGGTTGAACTTAGCTAAACGTGGTTTTGAGGTTGGTGAGAAAGAAGGAACCATCGGAGAAGCCGATACTAACTATGCTGCTGGTCAAGCAGGTAGAATAGCCGAATCATTAAGAGGTGCATCTCCATTGACGTCTGAAAGACAGAAACAATTTTCAGCCGCGGGGAGAGTGCCAGAAAGTTATGACCCGATGAGCGGTGGTAGTCCATGGGAGATGGCCCTAGCAGATGCGCAAGCAGAGAATATAGATGTAAGTGACGAAAGAGCTGAAGACCTTGCTAGATTAGCTGCTCAAGGTGATTTATCATTAGCGGATCAAGATCAGTTAAATGCAATGCAGAGGACACAAACTGAACTAGGAGGTCGACAAGAGGCGCGAGGCACAGATAATGCAGAGATACAAAGGCGATTGAAACTTGAAAGTGCTCGCTTAGGCTTCAGGGGCGACATAGAGAATCAAAAGCTACAAGAAGCTTATGCTCCATACTTAGTACCTACTTATGCGTCTGCTAGCCCACTAGAGGCTATCGGAGCAGCGGGTAGTGGTATCGCAGAAGGTATGAGACGTATGGGTGTGGGGAGTGGTAGTAGTACATATAATCCAGGTGCATGGGGCATTGGTACTGGTTCACCTACTTTTAGTCGTGGACTTTTTGGTGGCAGCACAACACCAGGGTATTCACCAACATATAGCGGTATAGGTGCAGGCGGCAGGCCAATCGGAGGTTTCTAATGGCTATAGTTTGGAATAAGGGTTACGGACCCGCGATCAGTCAAGCCTTCAGAGGCTTGTATGGTTCTATGGATCGTATGGATGCTCTTGATCGTCAGGCCGCAGCCGATCGTAGGCAAATTGAAGCTGATCGTTGGAGAACTGAGTCACAGGGACAGCAACGTGCTGGTTGGGCTCGTCGTGAGCATAATTGGCGATTAGAAGATCGATTACGCGAATTAGAAGAAGAAAAAAGAGCGAGAGCTCTTGTAATAGAAAAAGAAGCGCGAGCAGATCAACTAAGAGGGAGAGGCATATTGGCTTATGATAAGCTTGGAGATGTTGATCCAGGAATATTGCATGCGGGTATAGCTGGGCAAGATGTATCTATAGGACAAGGTGAGTATGTAATGCCTGGCACTTGGTCTGGTATCGACCAAGATGCCGAAGAAGTAGGCGTAATGGCGCGCGCTTTAGATGATGCTGAGAAAAGCCAATGGCAGGGGTATGTCAAGTCACTCACTGGTACCGATCCGTTACAACTTATAAATAGACAACATGAAGAGCGTGCAAAGTTAAGAGCGGCAGAGAGAGATCAATTACAATTAGACGCTTTAACTCAAGAAGAGCAAAGGGTTAATCTTGAAAACTCTGTACTTCGTGATATGGCGCTTGGTGGCGGTACTGGATATGATGAGGAAGCCGAAGAAGTTGGTGCGCCTATAGGTGCGCGTTGGACAAATATACTCGATGATAGAACATATTTGAGTATATTAGATAAAGCTAATAAAGCCAAAGGACCATTAAAGCGAAGACTATATGACGCCTTAGGTGTTACCTGGGATGATGTTAATAACGCTGGTATACAAAACTTACAATCTGGCACTTTAGGTGCTCTTAGAGATGCTAGTGGCTCTGAAAGTTTGTTAGAATATGTACCTGGTCAAGAGATAGAAGTAGCCGATCAAGATCTAGCTTTGATTCCTTCTCAAAACTATCAGTTAGATCCTACTCGTAGAGGTTATGAAGAACGCAACGCTGCAGAAAGAGCTCAAAAAGAGGCTTTGCTTGCCGCTGAAATCGAAGCAACCGGTTTAGAAAGCGCAAGAGATAGGGCCGCAGCCAAGGGTGCTATTGCGCAAGCTGTGTCCGAAGGACAAGCTGTGTTAGATCCAACAGAGGCTAACATAAGAACGGGATTGGAAGAGCAGAATGCACTAGCAGCAACTCGTCAACAGCAAGCGCAGGAAGCGCGAGAAGAAAGCAGAATAGCAGCTAATATACGACAACATCAAGATAGAGAGACTGCAAAAGCAGCCGCAGCGACAGCATCGCAAGATCAGCGTGACAGAAAAGCACAGGACTGGGCTAGAAAGACAAAGGTGACGATATCGGATCGGCAGAGGCCATCTATTTATCGAGGTATATCGGGAGGTGCTGCAGGAGCTCAACGCTACATGGATAGACTTGCATCTCACAAAGTCAACCAAAGCGGTGCGACATTGCCTATGACTGGCGAGAATGCTAATCCTGCCGTTTTAGAGAATATTGCATTGCAATCATTGGAAGCTTCTGGTGTGCCTGCCTTTACTAAAACATTGTTGGATAAAAAAGTTGACGACCCGACAGGTTTGCTTTTGACGGTAGACAGAAAAAAGCTACAAGAAACCTTTACACAAGAAGAGCGTGATACTGTTCTTGCTAACGTTTGGGAAGCTGCGTGGAGGTTATCGCAACAACATGATGATGGCTCTGTTGGCGTTACTCGTAGTTACTTCGATGAAATATTAGCAAAAGCTGAAAACGGTGAGATAGATTTGGTCCGTACTTTCTTCGATGAACCTTTTGAAGGAGTGCAGAAGAGTAAGCCTGCGAGAGTTGGAAGCAACTGGTTTGGCCATATCCAGTTTGGGGGTACGGAGGTTCCAGGCAGTGGCCCGCAAAGTTACGAGCAACTTGTTAAAGTTACACCGGTATCTAAAGAACAACTTCAATCGAATATAGCAAATGCGATGAAGACAGGGGACGAGTTACCATTAGAGTATGCCTTGCGCAATCAACTTGTTGTAGGTTATAGTGAAGCCGACGCATTGGAGCAGGTGGAATTGAGACCTGCAGGTCGATATAAGATTATGTACGTACTTCCTAATGGCCAACACGCTTCTAGGTGGGTTGAGAACGAACCTGGAATTGACTAAAGGAGCATAGTTGAATGGGTGTCAGATTCCTTACTGAACCTGTGATTGCAGGATCACTTCCTTCTAAAGTTAACCCGTATCAAAGCGGCCAAAGAGCACATTCACAGTCTATAGCTTCTTCTTTTCAACCATCTGCGGGTGTATCTTTTAATCAAACACCTCGACAGACAACGGGTGAGGCATATCAAGCAAGCCCAGGTTTTCGTGATTACTTATTAAATATACCACAATCGGTATTAGGGCAGGCTAGTAGTATCGCAGGGCATGGTGTAGGGTATGCTGGCGATGTTTTATCATCTGGTGGTCCGCCGCCGGCAGGGTTTGCAACATCATTGGGACTACCTTGGATATTAGGTCAACAATTAAGAACTGCAGGTCGCGCTGGTAGAGAGATGCGCGATACACCCTTAGTGAAAGATGGATGGTTTGGTCAAAGCACCGCGCCATTAGCTACTAGAGAAACATTTGAAGCAGCAGAAGGTATTCCAGCATCTACTCTAGAAGCGGTGAAATTTGCAGTTGAAGAGACACCTGAAGCACTAACATATTGGGCAGCCATTATGGCGGCTGCGCCATTTGTTGTTGTTTCTGAAATTGATAGAATAGCGCGCGATAGAGCATTAAATGATGGTAGAAATCCCGATCAATATACTATTAGAGATCAAGCGGCTTCTGCATTGCCGGCGATTGCTAACGTTTATTTAGAACGATTAGGTATAAAGTATGGTTTAGGAAGGGCGCCCCAATTTTTGCAAAGATACGCTAGTACTAACCCTGCTATTAGGATAGCCACAGCTGGTGTAGCGCAGGCAGGCATAGAGGCAATACAAGAAGGGATAGAATATCCTGCTACTGTACTAGGCACACAGACACCATACGATCCTCAAGAAGCACTAGCACGCTCTAAGATGGGTGCAATAGCTGGCGCGCTGCCTGGTGCTATGGCGGGTACGGCTGGTGAGGTAATGAGGCAAGTTGCCCCTGTAGATCGTGCTACAGCAGCCGACATGGCAGTAGATATACGTGACATCGAAGCTCCTGGCGTAGAGTTGCGAGACAGAGAGGTTCGTCTAGAAACTCCAGTGCCTGAAGCTGAGATGGAAGATGGTACCATTCCGTACTATACTGAACGACAAGGCGTATATCAAGCTCCTACTCCAGCTGAGTACAACATGGCTGGCACAACAGAGGTAGAGGCCCAGCCTGGTAAAAAAATAGCTTTTATCCAAACCATCTACGATAACGAAACGCGAGCCAACAATAACAAGGCGCCTTCTCGTTACCGCATGAGACAGGCTTTGCGTGAGGTTATATTAGAGGAAGGCGTTTCACATTCACAATTACTGGAAGCATTAACCGATAAGGTTGGTTTTTTAAATAACTTTTACGACAGTCGCAGTAGCGATATCGATACATGGATGACAGAAGATTCTTCTGGTATACCTTATGGGGAAGAGTATTCTGATAGAGTGTCGACGATAGAGGAATCTAGTTTAACACCAGAGCAAAAAACAGAAAGTATACGATCTTTACAAAGGGGCTTAGCTGCAGAGTATATAGCAGAAATAGGGCGGACAGAAGGTTTAAGCTCTAGTAATTTCAGGTTTGTTTTGAAACAAATACAATCTGCGATAAAGAGAGCATTGGGTGTAAATGTTTCTCCGTATTCTAACGCGGAGATAGTAGAACTTCTGATATTAGCAAGAAATAATTCAAGAAAGGGAATTAAACCGGGTATAAATATTGGGGGCGATCTTGCTGCTACTTTAGCATCGAAGAAGGGTTTCGACCCATCACGTCGTAGATTCCTAAAGCAAGTTGGTGGTGCTGCAGCTGGTATTGCAGCAGATCCTAGAATGATTTTAGAACCCGCGACGCCAATTGCTCCACTTACACAAGGATTAACTGATGTAGTGGTACCAGATATAGATACAATATATAAATTTGATATTGCTGTAGATCCTAATGCAGGTTGGACTAGTTCTGATGATCCTAGCGAAGGATCTATGGAGGTTACGTTTAATTATGAAGCCAATCAGGAGTTAATAGAGGTTTACGAGGGAGATGAACTTGTAGATACAATTAATATTGCAGAAAATCAAGAAGATGTTGACTCTCTGGTAGTGCAATATGTGAATGATGAATATGGTAGCAGAAATGTAAATAGTGTTCATGATCCTATAAGAGATCCTGCTGAAGAAGGTGGTGATGATGGTGGTCCATTAACAGAGAGTGAAATGGACGCGTTTTTCAATGACGCCGATGCTAGTTACAAGCAACAAGCGCAAAACATGGTTGCTGGTGAGCTTGCAAGGAAGATAGAACCTGGACAAAGAGAGTCTTTCGCACAAATGGTAGAAGAGGGCACAGTGCGTATACCCGAGAGAAGTTCTGCTTATGATTACTTCGATGAGCCTGCAACCCCACGCTTACCAGAACCTGTAACCCCACGCCTATTAGAGCCTGCAACACCACGCTTGCCAGCGCCTGTTGTTGGAAAGATTGATGAAACTAGACTGGCCGAATTAGAAGCGCAGTTAATTAAGAATGTAGAGCAACTTAAATTATTGAAAGATGGGGTAGTACCTCCAGGTTTTGAAGGCGAATATTCATCTGCAGATCGCGATCAAGACATTAGAACTACACAAGATACTATAGATACTTTAATAGAAGAGATTGGAGAAATTCGTAAAGCTATTATGAGACGCGATATGGGTGTGGCTGAAGACGTACCACAAATAGATAATCGAAGAAAAACAGCTATAGAGAAGGCAACAGCCCCCAACCTTCATATCCGTAATAGTGATCTTCGCATGAACTCTATAAAAGAAAATTGGGAAGATAATAAAAATGATTTATCATTCCGAAGGGATTATGCTAATTTTGAAGAATTTGAGCAAGCGGAATGGGATCTCAATTATGATATGTGGATCGATGAGTTTCAAGAGGCAGAGAGTTTACCAGCACCCGAAACTTTAAGTTCACTTCCAACTAGACCATTAACTACTCAAGATAGAGTTAATCTTGAAGAGGCAGGAGAAGCTGACGCATTAGCATTATCTGTAGATAATATTTATTCTACTTTCGATGAAGATCATACAGTTGCTGACGCTATAGAGAACGGCACACTTGATAACTTAGTTAGAATGGAGGCGCAAAACTCTAACTTTACAAGGCAAGAATTATGGGACGCTGTTAACGCGAGGCAGGCAACTCTCAAAGATATAGATGTGGAATCTGAGAGACGTGTTGCAGCTCGTGATGCAGATTTATCTGCATTACCTAGAGCACGTATGACAGACGCCGAAGTACTTAATCGCGATGTTAGAAACGAAGCAACAAAAAAATACAGAAAAGCTATCAACAATTTAGAAATTTCTGATGATGATAAGGCGGATAGAAGAAAACTGCTAAAAAACTTGTTAAGACCTTGGGGTGCAGAAGGCATCAAGCGTAATTTAACACCTGGTGATAGAGACACCTTCAGACAATATGCGCAAATGATAGTGGATGGAGAACTAGATGCAGTAAGGGAATTTGTACAACCTTTCTTAGATCAGATAGCAGCGCAGAAAGCCCCGTCCAAGACAAAGATTGCACAACGTGAGTACTACGCTGGTTATAAAGGTGTGTCTGCCAGTGAATTAGCAGAATATAGAGAACGCGGTAAAACTCATCCTATGGAAAAGAAGATGACTTACCCGTTTGCTGATGGAGAAATTGATAGGTTAGAGGCAGGTGGAGAAATCACTGTTGAAGAAGCAGAGAATAGAAGGCGTGTAGCTAGAGAGTTGCGTTCAGCCTTGCGAGGCAAGTTACCGCAAACTGTAAAGCGTAAGTTAACTGAGATTGTATATGGTATAGAAGATTATGCTAATATAACTCCGTGGACTGATAAATATACTGCTACTGAAATAGAAGGTATGGAAGAACGGGCAGAGGTAGCCCAAGCAGAAGCACGCAGAACTCGTTATGAAAAAACAAAATTGACAAGTGCACAAAAAAGCAAGATATTAGATGATCCAATAACTGAAGAAGAACGCACTATTATAGATGCTATGGAGGGCGATCTTTCATTTGAGAACTTAACTACCCCTCGTGAACGATTATTGTTTTTGCGTGAACCAGCTTCAATGTCTGCAGCAGAAAGGGCTGAGTTAAATGCTTTCTTAGCGGATATCAAAGGGTTTGACCAGGAAAAATATAGAGAAGAGAAGGCGGTAACACAAGAAGAGCAATTAAAAGATATTGAAGTAGAAAGAATACCGGCTAAAGAGGGGGATTGGACACCGCAAAAAGATAGAATGCTTTGGAAGCAAGGTAAAAATATAAGACAGGTTGGTCAAAGCGAATGGGACACTTTAGAGTCTTCTGATGAATATACTCATGCTGGTGAAACCTATACATCACAGGGTGAAAGGATAACCGAGGAAGAGGGTTTTGAATTCTTAGATAATGAATTAAGTTCATTAGCTGCATATAATATGGCTGGCACAATGAAACGACCTAAAGTAGGCGATGGTGTTAAGATGACGCACTTTAATCCCGTAACAAAGAAAAGATCTACCAGCGTTGGAACTATTGTATCTGTATCGCCTGAAAACCCTGATATGATCTTAATAACTTTCGACAAGAAGGGTAGAAACGATGTATTAGTTAATTGGAGAAATGATGGCCTAGAAAGGCACACAGTAGATGCACATAAAAAACTAAGGCAAGAAGTATTTGCAAAATCTTTCGCTATTATAAAGAAATTATTTGTTACAGGCGTTGAACATCAAGCATTAAAAGATTTAGGTTCTAACAACCCTAGAGGTATTCGCGCGAACAACGCAAAAATTCTAAAGGTTTTACAGGACGAACGAGCAGGTGGTGCAAATAATTGGGATATTGATCACATCATAGCGATAAGTATAGGCGGTATGAATTTTGCTGTAAATTTAATGCCATTACCTAGATGGGCAAATAGAGCTTTATCTAACAAAACATTATCTTCTATTTTAGAATCTGATACAACCAATGCAAAGAAATTAAAACTCGCTTTCGAATACATGGAGAAAAAGAAAAATTGGGAAAATAGCTCAGAATTGCAGGTTATAGCTAGAGCATTTGATTATGCTAATGATCCTCATGCAAAAATAAAAGCATATTCAAATCTCGCTGATATAAACTTACCAGATGGTGGTGTTATATTAAGTCATGAATTTTATAAGGGTAAAAAAGGTTTGGATCTTAGATTAGCATTATATGCTAATCAAAAATTCGCCTTCAAAGATCAACAAGTAGAATTAGGTATGGATTGGGATATTGAAGCGGCGCAGTTAGCTAACATAGCGAAAAATTTCGAAGTTCAAGAAA
>Ga0310345_10004338_pt1 | contig 12897 bp, 10 predicted proteins | sample HC15DNA20500_MG_FD_204667 | JGI IMG/M metagenome (GOLD analysis project Ga0310345, IMG submission 204667) | Marine microbial communities from station ALOHA, North Pacific Subtropical Gyre - HC15-DNA-20-500_MG | ecosystem: Environmental > Aquatic > Marine > Oceanic | place: Pacific Ocean: North... | reverse complement strand
CCGCGCTCCAGCCCCGGCGCGCAAGGTCACCGAGACTTCCGCCTGTCCCGCACCTGCCCGATAGACCTTCTCGCAGGCCTGTGTGGTCAGCGTCAGGTCGCAACCTTCTGCAGCATTACACCCCCAGCGCAGCCTGTCTCCGCCGGTCATGCCCCCGGCGGTGTTTATCAGCACCGCCTCCACGCCGTTGTCATGCCTGCGCGGCAGGCGGATCTTGGCCGCGCCCTGCTGGTAGAGCTCGGACAGCCGCGTACGCCCGCCGGACTGCGAAACCGCTACACGGCCCTCGCCGCGCACCCGCTGCATGGCGGGCGCTGGCAAGGCACTGTCGGTTGAAATGGCGGCGAGTTCGTTCAAGGGCCTTGGCGGGTTTGTTACATGCGCATCCGCTTACCTTCGGGGTCAAAGGGCGGCTGGTCAAGAATTCGGGCGGGCATTCGCTTGCCCAGAATTTCGATCTCGAACATGCCCTCTGCGGTCTCATTGGCAAGGTCCGCGGGGATGTAGCCCTGCGCCAGCGACAATTTAACGTAATGCGCGTAGCCGCCGGAGGTCACCCATCCGATAACGCGCCAACCGTCGCGCTCGATGCCCGCATCCGTGTTCTTGGGCGCTTCGGTTCCGTCAGGCAGAAAGCGCGGCGCGCCATAACCATGCGGATTCTCGACGAATTCGCTCATCCGCGAGGTCCTGGCCCAGACCGGCTCGTCGCCCATCACATCGGCGTCTTCGGCCTCAATCGCGAAGGCGACGCGGCGCAGTTTCGGTCCCTCGTCATGCTCCTTGGCAGCGGCATCGCGCCCGATGAAACCGTTCTTGGTGAGCTTCACGAAGCGCTCCATCCCGGCCTCATAGGCGCCGTAGATCGGCCGCAACTCCCGGAACCAGGTCGGGAAGTTCTTTTCCAGGCGCATGGCGAGCAGCGCCCGCATGCCGAAATCGACAATTCCGAATTCCTCACCTGCCTCCTTGATCGCAAGATAGACCTTGCGCTGCCAGCAGGGCTCCATCCATATCTCGTAACCCAGATCGCCGGTGTAGGAGATGCGGTTGACCATGCAGGGGCAGGAAGCCAGATCCATCCGGCGGAAGTCCATGAATCGGAACGCCTCGTTGGAAACGTCCTCCCATGTCAGCTTTTCGAGCACCTTGCGGGCGTTCGGCCCGGCAATCGAAAGGCCGACAAGGTTCATGTCGAAGCGGCGCACGGCAACCGAACCGTCAGCGGGCAGATGCTGTTCGAACCAGCGCATGTGATATTTCTGCGCGGCAATCGACCCCCAGATGTAAAACAACCCGTCTTGCGCCTTGGCGATGGTGAAGTCGCCAATCAGCTTGCCGTTTTCGTTCAGCATCGGGGTCAGTACCATGCGCCCGGTCTTCGGCATGGTGTTGGTCATGAGATGGGACAGCCAACCCTCCGCGCCGTCACCCTTCACCTCGTATTTGGCGAAGTTGGAGATTTCGGTGACGCCGACTGACTTACGCGTTGATTCCACTTCCCTTGCTATGTGTTTGAAATCATTGGAGCGGTGGAAGGAGAGCACATCATGCGCCTCTTCTGCCGAGGGCGCGAACCAGAGCGGAGTTTCCAGCCCCCAGCTATCACCCATCACCGCGTTATTTTCGCGCTGCATCAGGTCGTAGACCGGTGTGGTCTGATGCGGGCGGGCGGCAGGCAGTTCCTCGTTGGGAAAGCGGATGGAGAAGCGGCGTGAATAGTTCTCACGCACCTTGGCATTGGTGTAACGCAGGGTCGCCCATTCACCGAAGCGGGTGACATCCATGCCCCAGATGTCGGCGCCTGGGTCGCCATGGGCCATCCAGTTGGACAGTGCCAGTCCCACGCCACCGCCCTGGCTGAAGCCAGCCATCACTGCGCAGGCGGTCCAATAGTTGGTCAGCCCCTGTACCGGCCCGACAAGCGGATTTCCGTCCGGCGCGAAGGTGAAGGGCCCGTTGACGATCTGCTTGATGCCGGCCTTCTCGATGGCCGGGAAGTGCCGGAAACCAACTTCCAGCGACGGGGCGATGCGGTCGAGATCGGGTGCCAGCAATTCATGGCCGAAATCCCACGGCGTATTCTCCGGCGACCAAGGCGTGGCAGCCTTCTCGTATGTTCCCAGCAGAATGCCGTTGCGCTCCTGCCGCGTGTAAATCTCGCCCCTGAAATCGATGACCCCGATCAGTTCGCGGCCTGTCGCGGCGTTGAATTCGCTCACTTCAGGCATGTCCTCGGTGAGCAAATACATGTGCTCCATGGCAAGAACCGGCAGTTCCAGCCCCGCCATGCGGCCGACCTCGCGCGCCCATAGCCCGCCGGCATTGACGACATGCTCGGCCTTTACAGTCCCCTGCTCGGTGACGACGTTCCAGGCGCCGTCCGGCTCCTGCGTCAGTTCCGTCACCCGATTGCGCAGCACGATCTCTGCGCCCAGCGTCCTTGCCGCCTTGGCGTAGGCATGGGTGGTGCCGGAAGGGTCGAGATGGCCCTCGACCGGGTCCCATAGTGCGCCGATAAAATTGGACTCATCCATCAGCGGGAACATGGCCTTGGCCTCGGAAGGTGTGATGAGCTCCGTTTCCATGCCGAGATAGCGCCCCTTGGCGTGGGTCAGGCGCAGGAAATCCATGCGTTCGGGCGTGTCGGCCATCATCGCGCCGCCCGTCAGGTGGAGGCCGCAGGATTGGCCGGAAATCTCCTCCAACTCCTTGTAGAGCTGCACGGTGTAAGCCTGCAGCTTGGCGACGTTGGGATCGCCGTTGAGCGTGTGGAAGCCGCCTGCTGCATGCCATGACGAGCCGGAGGTCAGTTCCGAGCGCTCAATCAGCATGACATCGCTCCATCCGGCCTTCGCCAGATGATAGAGCACCGAGCAGCCCACCACGCCGCCGCCTATGACTACCGCTTGCGCCTCAGATTTCATGCCAGTCCCCGTCAAGATCGCGCTCAGTTGCGCCCATGGGCGGCAAATTGGCAAGCTGGGCTTTGGTTATCCGCACCCGATTCCGGCATGATCGGCTCAAAACACGCCCTATCGAACGTTTCCAGGAGCCGTGAGGGGTCACAAGGGCGTGAGGCGAGGGTTGTGTGAATCTGCACAGCAGACCGGCAATGAAAGCAATAAATCATCGATTACAGGCAATTACGTTACGAAAAGTGAACCGTGAACTTGTGCGAACCGCAGGATAACCACCAGTAAAGAGTAGGAAATCTTGCTGAACCGGCCCCCGATTGATAGTGTCCAGCTAAATTTCGGAGGCCCCGAGAACAGGGAAATTGGACAATGGCTAAGATCGACGTGAATCGAGCCATCCACCGCGCCAGGTCAGCGACCTTGGTGTTTGCTGTAGCGGTGTTGGCAACACTCACCTTTACAGCAAATGCATCACAGGCGCTGGCCAAGCGGGTCGCCCTGGTGATTGGTAACAGTGTCTATGAGAATGCTTCCACGCTGGCCAATCCGGCCAATGACGCGACCGACATGGCCGCGGCTCTGCGTGATCTCAATTTCGAAGTCGTGGTCGGAACCGACCTCGACAATCGCGGCATGCGCGACACGGTGCGCGAATTCGGCCAGGCGCTTCGCGGCGCCGATGTCGCAATGGTCTTTTATGCGGGCCACGCCATGCAGGTGAACGGCAAGAACTATCTCGCCCCGGTGGACACCCGTCTGGAGTATGAAAGCGATTTGGATTTCGAGACCATCCCGCTTTCCTTCATTCAGCGTCAGATGGAACGCGAAGCCAAAACCATCCTGCTGTTCCTTGACGCCTGCCGCAACAACCCGCTGACGCGCAGCTTCAAGCAGGCATCTCGCTCGCAGGGTGCTGGCGACGGCCTGGCGGAAGAGAAACTGACCTCGTCGGGCATACTGATCGCCTTTGCAACCAACCCCGACAATGTCGCGCTGGACGGCAAGGGCCGCAACAGCCCGTTCACAAAGGCCATTCTCGACAACATCAAGCGTCCTGGAATCGAGATTTCCACCCTGATGACGGATGTGCGCGTTCAGGTCGTCAACGACACGGACGGCGCACAGACGCCTTGGATCAATTCCGCTCTACTTGACCGCTTCTACTTCAACCCGGCTGCGGAGAATGCCACCCCCGCCAAGGCTGTTGAAGGCGAAAGCGGCGCGCCTGCCGTATCCAGCAACGGAAATGGCAACAGCAGCGCTGGCGTTGACAATGCCCGTATCGCCGCCCTTGCCTGGGATTCAGTCAAGGAGAGCAAGAGTGTAGCCGAACTGGAAGCTTACAAATCGCTTTACGGATCGACCTTCTATGGCACGCTTGCGGATATCCGCATCAATAACCTGAAGGCCGAGCAGAAGAAATCCACTCCTGCCGCAACGGCCGAGAAAGCTCCCGAAGCCGGTAACGAAGCGCCGGCGAAGGAGATTGAGGTTGCAAGCCTGCAGCAGGAAAAGGACACCGAGGTGTCTCGCAAGCTCGAGCCGGCGCGCGATCCTCGCGAGGTCGCACGTGACATCCAGGCGGCACTGGCTGCCTTCAACTGCAACCCGGGCCGTCCCGACGGCATCTGGGGCCGCCGCAGCCAGCGTGCGCTTGATGCCTTTGTCCGCGCTTCCGGCGTGAAGCTGGCCTCGGTTAACCCCGATGAAGCCATGCTGCGGCAACTCCAGGATCATGACGGTGCGGCCTGCCCGAAACCGGCCGTGGTCAAGCAAAAAACCTGCCCCGCAGGCCAGCGTCTGTCACGCAAGGGCAACTGCTTCACGCCGCGCCAGCAGGCCAATGTCCAGCCGCAGCCTCAGCAGACCCGTGCGATCAACCGCCAGCCGCAGCCCCAGCCGCGCCAGCAGGTGATCATCCAGCAGCAGCAACCTCAGCCGCAGCCGCGCCAGCAGGTGATCATTCAGCAACCGCAGCCGCAGCCGCAGCCGCACCAGCAGGTGATCGTGCAGCCCCAGCCGCAGCCGCATGTTGTGCAGCAGCCCCGCCAGCCCGGCCTGCTTCCGGCGATCGGCGGAGCGATTCTTGGCTGCATCGTCGGCGCTTGCTGACCCGGCAAACAGGACACTCATTGGAAAGGGCCCGGATGCCATCCGGGCCCTTTTCGTTTCCGCTGAAGATGCAGTCAAGTTTGGACCCGGGTGCTACTCCTCTTTGACGAATGTCTCGATGTTGGCGAACGCATCTCGCAGAGCCCGGGACCAGCCATCCGATATCGACTTGAAATACGCATCATCTGCACCGATGCGCCGTTGTTCGCCGATAACGAAGCTGTCCGTGCGATAGATCAGCATGTCGATCGGCATGCCCACAGAGAGATTGGACCGCAGGGTAGAATCGAATGAAATCAGCAGCAGCTTTGCCGCATCGCCCATGCGCATGTCCGGCACAGCTACACGGTCAAGGATCGGTTTGCCGTATTTGTGCTCGCCCACCTGAAAGAACGGCGTATCGGCTGAAGCCTCGATGAAATTTCCCTCATTGTAGATCTGGAAAAGCCGCGGGGGCTCCCCCTTGATCTGACCGCCGAGGATAAATGAGGCAGAAAACGCTGCCGCGTCCTGGCCGAGTTCGTCGTTGTCTGTGTCGTGAACGCTCTGGAGCGTGGCACCTACCACCCGCGCGGCTTGAAACATAGTCGTAACCGTCATCAGGCTGGCCAATTCCGGACCATCGCTCTCGCTGTGCCCGGAGTTTACAGCCTCATTAAGGAGACTGACCACAGCTTGTGTCACAGCCAGATTGCCTGCTGTGAGCAGGACAATGACGCGCTCGCCCTCCTTCTCCCACACATGCATCTTGCGAAAGGTGGCGATATTGTCGATGCCAGCATTCGTACGCGTATCGGAAGCGAAAACGATGCCGCGGTTCAGTCGTAATCCGACACAGTAGGTCATGTTTGCCTGCGAGAACTCTCCGGATAAACACCGGAACAGAGGAGATCACTGCTGCGGCTGTTCCGCCGCGTATACCTTCACGGAAAGCGATTCGTTTCCAGCCCCCCTTCTGATTCCGCGTACAGGGGCTGCGCCAGCTGCGTCCCGGCCGCAACTGAGCCGCACATATCGTTCATCGGGGCAAATGCCGTTTGCCGCATCGAAACCCACCCAACCCAGGCCTGACACGAGCGCTTCCGCCCATGCATGATGGGCCTCGGCGACTTCCTGCCCATCTCCCATCGCCAGATAACCGGTAACGTAGCGCGCGGGAATACCGAGTGAGCGGCAAATGCCGATGAAAATATGCGAGAAATCCTGGCAGACGCCATGGCCCTCGCGCAGGGCCTGCTCGGCAGTGGTTTGCGCGTCGGTTTGACCTGTATCGAAGGTCATCAATTCCCTTATTGAGTCCATGATGGCATGGAAAAGCGAGACTTCGGCATCAGCAGATCCATCGAATTTCGATGCCGTGCGGCGCAGTTGCGCGCCAGGTTGTGTAAGTTCGGTCTGGCGGGTGTAAATCTGGTCACGGGCGCCGGCGCTGGCAAGCCCGGTAACGCCGCCATTTTCCCGTGTTTCGACGACTCCGCTGACCCGAATGACGAGGCTGTCGCGGGGCTTTAGCTGGTTGACCAGATGGACAAGGTTCCCATCCGCATCCTCGTACTTGCCGGCACCGTGAAGTCCGGGCATGTCGATCGTCCATTCAATGACATTCTGGCACTCATTATCGCGCGGCGTTAGCCTGACCTCCTGCACGCCATAGCTGGCGGGCTGGTCGTAGCGGTACTGCGTCTCGTGGTCGATCGCTATGCGCATCGCGGGGATTGGAGGGATCAGAGGAAATTATAGGTTTGGGCAACGGATTGGCCCAGCGAATTGTTCCGCGCGATGAACTCTCCGAGGAACTCGTGCAACCCTTGGCGGAACACCTTGTCCATATCACTGCGCTGCAGCTCTGAATATATGGAATCGGCAAGGTCGTGACATTCGTAACGGGCGCCATAATGCTTTTCGAGGTCACCAAGTGTCGCGTTGATCCAGTAATAGCAATGCGCGAGAGACCGAGGCATCTCCTGTCTCAGGATCAAGAACTCGGCGATGTTGGAAGCCTTGTAGCGATCTCTATAGACATGCCGGTAGGACCGATGGGCAGAGGCAGCCCTCAATATGGTGGCCCATTGACGCAGATCCACATTGGAGCCTACCAATTCGGCGCGGGGCAGCAAAACGTAGTACTTTACGTCAAGAATGCGCGCGGTGTTGTCGGCTCGCTCGTTAAACACGCCCAGTTGGCAGAACGAAAATCCGTCGTCGCGCAGGATCGTGTTCAACATCGTGCCGCGGAATTCCGCCGTGCTGCGCTTTATCTCATCCAGCAGTGCGGGGAGATCGTTTGCGGACACCCGGGAAGGCCGTATCTGGGAATAGTTGAGCCAGGTCGCGTTCAGCGCTTCCCACATTTCCGTGGTAATCGCCGTCCTTACCGCCCGGGCATTGGTTCGCGCCGCAGCAAGACAATGCAGCACCGAGCTGGGATTGTCCTCGTCGAAGAGCATGTAGTCGCGGATAGCCGTGAGATCGGCAGTATCGTGTCCGGCGAAGAAATCATTGGTGACCCCGGCCGCCTGAAGTGTGGACTTCCACTGGTCGCGATCGGATTCCGAAAGGCCCGGCGTGAGCGAAACCCGGTATCCGACATCGACCAGACGGGCGATGTTCTCTGCGCGTTCCATGTAGCGCGACATCCAGTACAGGCTTGAAGCGGTGCGCCCCAACATCTCTTACAGCCTATCCCTTCGAGGTCTCTCCAACACAATCAGTCCTGCAGAACCCAGGTGTCCTTCGTCCCCCCGCCCTGGGAGGAGTTAACAACCAGTGAGTTCTTTTTCAGCGCAACCCGGGTCAAACCGCCCGGCGTGATGCGCACCTCGTCGCCGACCAGCACAAAGGGCCTCAGATCAACATGGCGCGGGGCAACCCCCCTGCCCGTCCAGATGGGACAGGTGGAAAGCGCCAATGTCGGCTGGACGATGTAGTTGTTCGGCCTCTCCTTGATCTTTCGGGTGAACTCGGCGCGCTGCTTTTTCGTGGAGGCCGGCCCGACAAGCATGCCGTAACCGCCCGAGCCATGGACCTCTTTCACCACAAGCTCTTCGAGGTGATCGAGGACGTAGGCGCGCTCCTCATCATTTGCGCAATTGTAGGTGGGCACGTTGTTCAACAGCGGTTTCTCACCGGTGTAAAACTCAATGATTTCCGGCACATAGGTATATACCGCCTTGTCGTCGGCGATCCCGGTACCGGGCGCATTGACGATGGTTACATTGCCGGCCCTGTAGGCCGAGAAGAGGCCAGGCACGCCCAGTGCGGAATCCTTGCGGAATGTGAGCGGATCGAGGAAATCGTCATCGATACGCCGGTAGATCACATCCACGCGCCTCGGCGCCTGCGTCGTGCGCATGTAGACGAAACCGTCGTCGACGAAGAGGTCGCTGCCCTGACAAAGATACACGCCCATTTCATCCGCCAGGAATGAATGCTCAAAATAGGCAGAGTTATAGATGCCTGGCGTGAGAACCACGATGCAGGGCTCACCGTCACATGCCGGTGGCGCGACGGCCTGAAGGGTACGGCGTAAATTTTCGGGATAATCCTCAACAGGCGCTACCCGGCACTGGCTGAACAGGTCAGGCACCAGGCGCATCATCGCCTCACGGTCCTCGATCATGTAGGAAACGCCCGACGGCGTGCGCAGATTGTCTTCCAGAACGTAGAACTCGTCCTCGGAAACCCGCACCAAGTCCACGCCAATGATATGCGCGTAAATATTCTTGGCCGGGTCATGATCCAGCATCTGATGGCAAAACGCCTCGTTATGCATGATCAGCCGCTCGGGCACCCTGCCTGCCCGTATGATCTCCTGACGGTGATAGATGTCGTGGAGAAAGGCATTCATCGCGCGCACGCGCTGATCGATGCCCTTTTCCAGTTTGCGCCACTCGGCAGCCGAGATTACTCGAGGAACGATATCGAAGGGGATAAGGCGTTCGGTGGCCTCGTTCGATCCGTAGACGGCAAAAGTGATACCCAACCGCCTGAAAATGGCCTCGGCATCGCGCGCCTTTTGCGACATGCCGCCCTTGGGCTGAGAGGCAATCCACTCCTCCACTACCGAGTAGGGCTCGCGCACCGTCCCCCCGGGCAAAACCATTTCATCAAAGAATCTGCTGTCCGCCTTTTCGTACACGCATTCTCCCTGCCCTCCAAAAACACGGTGGGCCATTTTGACAATTTCAACGCTAACATTGTGCATCAAGTTCCGGCAAGCTGAACAAACGCCCAAAATTTGGGCGCGTTCTGCACCGTTGTGCAATCGGATACAGTCTGGGATAAGAGGACAGGAAACGGCGCGGGAAGTGCCTATATGTATCTGGACAGGAAACACGGAACACTGTGAAAGGTGAATTCATGACTACCGCAAAAGCTTTGTCCGCATCGGCCGTAGCGCTCGCCATCTTTGCGTTCACCACGCCGGCCGCCAATGCCCAGCGGCCCGATACCAGAGCGTATCACTGCCAGGCGATCCATGCGTCGCTCTCCCAGTATGGCTCGCTTGTCATGAGTTTCTCCAACACCCAGTATCGCCGGTTTGTTGGCGGGCAGGGATATTGCGGCCCCTCGCAGGTGGTCGAATATTTCTACGTACCGGCACTGGATACGCCGCGATGCCAGGTGAGAATTTGCAAAGAGAAGATGTTCACGGACTAATAAAATGACCAGAACTGCCACAATACTCAGTTGCGCGGCGATCATTGCGGCAATGCCGGTCTCCGGCGCATTCGCCGCTGGCCGTCCGGACTCCCGGGCCATGGCTTGTGATAGTGCCCGGGCGCTGGTTCAGGACCATCAGGTCGTGGTCATGACCACCGGGCCGTACAGCTATGCCCGCGTCGTCAGCGGCTACGGCTTCTGCGAGCGTGGACAATATGTCGATGCAACGTTCGCCCCGACACTGGACAATCCGTCCTGCCAGATCGGCTACATCTGCCGGGAAAAGATCGTCGACAAGAACTTCTAACCGCACATGCTCCCGGCGGGATCACCCGCCGGCGTAACTTGCCCTGAGTGCCGTTCTGTCCCATCTTCGGCGGATGTTGAGCAGCTCCTTCTCCCGAGCCCTGGCGGCTGTCGTACTGTCTTGCTTCCTGCTTGGCGGATCCCAACACGTTGTATCGGCGCAAGATGCCGCAGACACTGTTGCACCCGAGTTCGGCAGCGGGCGAACCGCCAGAACCGTCGTGCGGGCGAACCGGTACATGGTCTCCGCCGCCAACCCACTTGCCACTCAAGCCGGTGAAACCATACTCGCCGAGGGTGGCAGCGCCGTCGATGCGATGGTCGCGGTGCAACTGGTGCTGGGACTGGTCGAGCCGCAATCATCCGGTCTTGGCGGCGGCGCATTCCTGTTGCACTGGGACGCCGCGCAGAAAAACCTCACCACGCTCGACGGACGCGAGACGGCCCCTCTCGCCGCTGGCCCCGATCTCTTTATTGGCGATGATGGCAACCCGCTCGGCTTTTTTGATGCCGTGATTGGCGGACGCTCCGTCGGCACGCCCGGGACAGTGGCACTGATGGCAGAAGCGCATGCGCGGCACGGCAAATTGCCATGGAATCGGCTGTTCGAACCCGCAATTGAGTTGGCCGAGAAAGGCTTTGAAGTCTCGCCGAGGCTTAATGCGCTGATCACCATGTCGGCCGAGAGCCTCTACAAGTACGAGGCCACGCGAGATTACTTCCTGAGCGAGGAAGGCGTGCCGCTGTTTCCGGGGACGCGGGTAATCAACACCGAGTATGCGAACACCTTGCGCGCAATTGCCGAGAACGGACCGCAGGCATTCTACGAAGGCGAAATCGCACGCGATATTGTCGATACCGTACAGAATGCCGAGGGAAATCCGGGCCTATTGGCACTCGAGGATCTGCAAGCCTACGCGGTCAAGGACCGCGATCCGGTCTGCGCACCTTATCGCGACTTTGAGGTTTGCGGCATGGGGCCACCCTCCTCCGGCGGACTGACAGTCGGTCAGATACTTGGACTGCTGGAACCCTACGATCTCGGTTCGCTTGGCCCGCGCAACCCGCAGAGCTGGCGGTTGATCGGTGACGCCAGCAGGCTGGCGTTCGCAGACCGCGGGCTCTACATGGCCGACAGCGACTTCGTGAAGATGCCCAAGGGGCTCTTGAACAAGGCGTATCTGGCAGAACGTGCAAAGCTGATTTCGGGAGGGGCCGCCCTTTCGCGAGGCGACGTGACACCGGGCGAACCTCCCAGCGATCACGCGCTCAATTTTGGCCTCGGCAACGCCCCGGAACTGCCCTCCACGAGCCATTTCTCCATCGTCGATGGCGAGGGCAACATTGTCTCCATGACAACCACGATCGAAAACGGCTTCGGCTCGCGGCTGATGGTGCGCGGCTTCCTGCTGAACAACGAACTCACCGATTTCTCGTTTGCCGCCGAGGCAGATGGCAAGGCGGTGGCAAACCGGGTGGAGCCCGGTAAACGGCCTCGCTCGTCCATGTCGCCGACAATCGTCTTCAAGGACGGAAAGCCGGTGCTGGCGGTGGGTTCGCCGGGCGGCAGCAGGATTATCGGCTATGTCGCCAAGACGCTGATCGCCTGGATCGACTGGGACATGGATATCCAACAGGCAATCGAATTGCCCCACCTCGTCAACCGGTTCGGTGTTTTTGATCTGGAAGCGGGCACTTCAGCCGAGAGCTTCCAGTCCGGGCTGGAAGCCCTGGGCTATGAGGTGTCGGTGCGGGATCTGAATTCAGGCCTGCATGCGGTCGAGGTCACCGAAACCGGTCTCCTTGGCGCCGCCGATCCGCGGCGCGAAGGGATTGCTGTGGGCCGGTAGTCCCTGCGGTGCGCAGGAGTAGCGGGGGGGTCAGTCGCGGACCAGCGACCGCATGTTCTCGATCAGGCGTTCCTGCTCGGCGGTGAGCTTGGAGATGTTGATCGCGTCTTCCGCCAATTCGGCACCCAGCCGCTCGGAGATGACGCTCATCAGCGCATCACTGGCGCGGTTCAGTTCTTCCATACGGGCAATCATCGACGCGCGGTTGCGCAGCGCTTCGGAAGGCGGAAATTCGATTTCGCTTGCAGGTCTGATCATCACAATTCCTCGAAACGATCCGTATGAACCGGCGAAGATGGTCCCCGGATCGCTACGCAGGTGAACGCGGGACCAAATCGCATGCAAAGCATTGCCAAAATCTGACTCAACAGGTTTAACAACCCGTTACCGGTTTCAGGCTAATTCGGCTGAAAGTGAAAACCGGTCGCAATATCAAGCGCATATGCTCAGTGCAGGGCTGGAGATCACGAGTGGCCGAAAAATTTGCCTTCGTCGCAAGCGAGGCCGCCGATGCGCAGGACGCACTGGCGCGGCTCAGCACACGCTATGGCAATGCCGCGCCCGAAAAGGCCGATGTGATCGTGGCGCTGGGCGGCGACGGTTTCATGCTTGCGACACAGCACCGGTTCATGAACACCGGGACGCCCGTCTACGGCATGAACAAGGGAACGGTCGGCTTCCTGATGAACGAGTATCATGAGGACGATCTGCCGGAGCGCGTCGCCAAGGCAAAGAAGAGCAGGATTCGCCCGCTCGACATGGAAGCCGAGGACGTTACCGGCAGAGTTCACCGCGCCAAGGCCATCAATGAAGTATCGCTATTGCGCCAGTCCTATCAGGCCGCCAGCCTCGGCATCCGCATCGACGGCAAGACGCGGCTTGATCCGCTGGTCTGCGACGGCGTGATGGTGGCAACGCCGGCGGGCTCCACCGCCTACAATCTGTCGGCACATGGCCCAATTCTGCCGCTCAATGCACCACTGCTGGCCCTTACCCCGGTCAGCCCGTTCAGGCCAAGGCGCTGGCGCGGCGCGCTTATCCCCAACTCC
>Ga0310345_10004337_pt1 | contig 12898 bp, 14 predicted proteins | sample HC15DNA20500_MG_FD_204667 | JGI IMG/M metagenome (GOLD analysis project Ga0310345, IMG submission 204667) | Marine microbial communities from station ALOHA, North Pacific Subtropical Gyre - HC15-DNA-20-500_MG | ecosystem: Environmental > Aquatic > Marine > Oceanic | place: Pacific Ocean: North... | reverse complement strand
CGTTGCGCAGCGCGGTGAAATAGAAGAAGTGGTAGCCGAACAAGCCCGCAATACCCACGATCCACGCGGTCACCGGCACGGGCTGTGCATTGTCGTTTGGCGTGAAGGGACGGGCCGCAAGACCAAGAAGGGCAGCAACGCTGAACGATAGCGCCGATAGCAGGAATGGCGGTACATTGCCCGAGGCTGCGGTGAACAGGGCCAGCAGCGCCCACATCACCACAGCGGAAAAGCCTATCAGTGTCGCCTTGATCATGTTGAATGCCCTGCTGCCAAAGTCATGCAGCTTTTGCTCTCACCGGAGCTTATGCGCAATGGCACAGATCATCCCATTGGTACGGTGCATTACCGGGTGCGCCGCGCCTTTACATGCACGTTGCCGATCTTTGTTCCCACGATTGCCTCGGAGGGCGAGTAGAGGCTGGTGCCTTCGACCGGGTTGAATCCGATGCGAATGACCGCCTTGTCGCGCAGAAACTTGATTGAGGAATGGTTCGGGCGATGTCCGGAAAGCGGCACGAATTTCCCCCGGCAGGTGACGGCAGCCTGTTTGAAATGTTCGCTGCGTGGGGCAGGGGACAGTTTGAGATCAATCCGCATCTCGCCGTCATAGACTTTCAGGGTCTGACGACAGACAGAGGCCGCATCGCTCGTGTTGATCAGGCTGGCGGAAATCGGGTCAGTCACGCCTGAGAGGTGGCTCTTTTTCAGCGGTACCTTGTCCGTGCGCTTCTTCAGTTCCGGGACGTTCGTTGTTTTGCTCACCTTTTCGCCGCTGAAGGCAATGGTCGTGCGCTTTCTCTTCTTGCCGCTTTCATATTTCAGGTCGTAGCTGGAAGGGCGCACTTCACCGCCTGCAAAGCGCCCATTGATGCTTATCGTGCCGTTGGTCTGGTCGAAGATGCGCACGAGCCCCGCGCTCGCGAAGCTGCCGGAGATTGCATAGCCGGCCTTGTTGAGGCGGGTGTCGAACTCCGCCTTGCCGACGGGCAGGCCCAGATAATAGGCGTCATAGCGCATGCGCACCGAGCGCTCCTGCGTCACGGCCACAGAGGGGGCAAGACAGGCACCGGTCAATGCAAGCGCAAAAAGATGGCGGATCTTCATTTCAGTTCCTTGGATGGGCGTCCCTTCAATTTGTATGAGAAGGTCAAATCCGGCATTTATGGGGATGGTCCTGCAACTTCAGGTGCTCTCTCGGCACGGGAGGCGCTGTTTACTTGACGTTATGGCGGAATGCCTTTATGGGAAGCGCAATTTCCACGAGGCTGCTTGATGCTTTCACTAGCCGCACTCACAGGTGCGGTGGGAGTATCATGGCCCGAAAGATAAGGTAGAAAATATGTCCCGCGCTTGCGAACTGACCGGTAAGGCCGTGATGAGCGGCAACAATGTGAGCCACGCCAACAACAAGACCCGTCGGCGTTTCCTGCCCAATCTGTGCGATGTGACGCTGATGTCCGAGGCTCTCGGCCAGAACTTCCGCCTGCGCGTTTCCGCTGCAGCACTGCGCACGGTCGAGCATCGTGGCGGCCTGGACGCTTTCCTTCTGAAGGCAAAGTCCAACGAGCTGTCCCAGCGTGCCCGCCTGATCAAGAAGCAGGTGGCAAAGAAGCTTTCCGAACAGGAAGCTGCATAAGCAACCCGATCCTTTCGGATGGGCCCTTCGGGCCTGTCCACTGGTTCCATCACCCAGGATAAAAAAATGACACGCATATATGCTGTCTGGCCCTTCGTGGCCGCAATGGCCGTTACGGTCGTTGCCTCCAACATTCTCGTTCAATACCCGTTCAGCCATCTTGGCCTTGGTGAGATCCTCACCTGGGGTGCCTTCACCTATCCGGCTGCGTTTCTGATCAATGATCTGACCAATCGCCGCTTCGGGCCTGTCGCTGCGCGCAGGGTGGTGCTTGTTGGTTTCGCTCTGGCTGTTCTTCTGTCGATATGGCTTGCCACGCCGCGCATTGCGCTTGCGTCGGGCACGGCCTTCCTCTCCGCTCAGTTGCTTGATACCGCTGTCTTTAACCGGCTGCGGGGCAATGCCTGGTGGCGTGCGCCGCTGATCTCCACGCTGATCGGGTCCGTGCTCGATACGGTGCTTTTCTTCTCGATTGCTTTTGCAGGAGCGTTCGCCATCCTCGACACCGGTCTTGGCCTTACCGACGGCTCGCTCGCCTTCGAGGTGCCGCTGCTTGGTTTTGGCGCCATGGTGCCGCTTTGGGTCTCGCTGGCGCTAGGCGACTTCGGCGTGAAGATCCTGGTTGGGCTGGCGATGCTTGTTCCCTATCGTGGGGTCCTGGCTCTGACCCAGCCCGCGGAAGCTGCAAGTTAATCAATCAGATCCTGCAGCGTGAACTCCAGATAGAGATTGCGCTGCAGGATCGAGTGATTGTCGTCTGACATGATCGAGAGCATGGTGGCGCCGTCCTGGCGCTGCCAGACATCCAGCGCTTCCATATTGTCGATCTGGTAGCTCATATCCGCCTCAAGCAGCACCGGTCCGTCCACCAATGCACCATTGGTCAAAGTGTTGCCGACAATGCGGCGCAGACGCATGGCCACGCCACTTGCCATCGAAAAGCGGCGCTCGAGCAGAATGAGATCGCCGTTAGGCAGGAAAGCGCCGTCGGTTACGTCAAAGTCGTCCGACCGCTTGACCTTGAAAATGCCCTTGCGGGGCCCTTCGAGGATGGCGGCGAAGATGTTGCCGTTCTCGTCAATGCTGCGCTCGCTGATTGCGATGCGGGCGCCCGCCAGGGCACCGTTGGCAGGCGCATAGGCGATAGTCTCGAAACTTCTGTTGGAGCGAAGCTCGTTGCGAGGTACGAGATAGTCCACTTCGCTGAGCGGCCCGCCGGACATGCCGTCAGAAAGTTCATATTCCACGACACGATGAACGCGCTCGAAGCCAACCGTGGCACGGCCATTCCCGACGGCCAGGGCCTCGGCATCGGTCGTCCATTTCTCGCCACTCGCATTGCCATTTTCGTCACGGATGGGGTCCATGCGCGCATTGTTGATTCCGCTCGGGCGCTGGTCATCATCATGTTCCACCTGACCCCGCAGCCAGAAGCCGGTGTCAGTTACGGCTAGAAAAGTCGTGCCGTCGATAAAGCGCATGGAGGAGATTGCGCCGAAATCGCGAGCGGGGGAGACCATTTCCAGTCCACCGATGAATTCCAGTGAGCCAAATTCGCTCTGCTGATGTCCGATGCGGAACTGCTCAATCGGGCGCGCCTTAATCTCGATGGCTTCCGCCTGTGCCTGTGTGACACTGCTGATTGCAATCAGGCTGATGCAGCCGCTGGCGGCCAGACGGAGCAGGCTAGCCCGCACGGCGCATGTTTCCATTACGGCTTCCGCGTCCGCGCCCTTCCTCTTCGAAAAGCGATGCAAGCTGCTCGGTCATCGCGCCCGCCAGCTCTTCCGCATCGACGATGGTGACGGCGCGGCGGTAATAGCGCGTGACGTCGTGGCCGATGCCGATGGCGAGAAGCTCGACGGGTGAGCGCGTCTCGATCAGGTCGATCACGCCGCGCAGGTGGCGTTCGAGATAATTGCCCGGATTGACCGACAGGGTGGAGTCATCCACCGGCGCGCCGTCGGAGATCATCATCATGATCTTGCGCTGCTCCGGCCGCGCCATCAGGCGCTGATGCGCCCAGAGAAGCGCCTCGCCGTCGATGTTTTCCTTGAGCAGTCCCTCGCGCATCATGAGGCCGAGATTTCGGCGTGCGCGGCGCCAGGGGGCGTCGGCGGACTTGTAGATGATGTGGCGCAAATCGTTGAGGCGGCCCGGTGTGGCGGGCTTGCCGTCCTTCAGCCACTGCTCGCGCGCCTGCCCGCCTTTCCATGCGCGGGTGGTGAAACCGAGAATTTCCACCCTCACGCCGCAGCGCTCCAGCGTGCGTGCGAGAATATCGGCACAGGTTGCCGCAACCGAAATCGGGCGACCGCGCATGGAGCCGGAATTGTCGAGCACCAGCGTCACCACGGTATCGCGGAAATTGGTGTCCTGCTCCTGCTTGAAGGAGAGCGGCTGCATCGGATCGATGACAAGGCGCACGAGGCGGGCCGTATCCAGAACACCTTCTTCGAGGTCGAAGTCCCAGGAGCGGTTCTGCTGCGCCATCAGGCGGCGCTGCAGGCGGTTGGCCAGCCGCCCGACAACGCCCTGCAGATTGGCGAGCTGCTTGTCGAGATAACCGCGCAGGCGGTCAAGCTCTTCCTCGTCGCAGAGTTCTTCGGCGCCGATGGTCTCATCAAATTTGGTCGTGAAGACCTTGTAATCCATCTCGCTGGCCGCCTGGTCGAACGGGTTGTCCGGCCTGCGCGCCTCGCCGGGCGTCTCCGTGTCGATATCCTCGTCTTCGCCCGCATCTTCGGCGGTCGACTCGGACGGCTCGCTCTCGCCGGTTTCCTGGTCCTCGCCGGCGGCATCGCTTTCCTCGGCCTGGGCGCTTTCGCCCTCGGCCTCGTCGGTATCGCCTTCGTCGGAAGAGTTTTCGCCTTGCGGCTGGTCTTCCGCGTTCTCGTCTTCGTCGAGAGGTTGCTCTTCTTCCAGCTCCTCGCCCATCTCCATCGAACCGAGCAGGTCGCGCACCGTGCGCGCGAATGCATCCTGATTTTCGATATTGGGCTCAAGTGCCTCGAGATCTGCTCCGGCCTTTTCCGTAATCCAGTCGCGCCAGAGCGCGACAAGCTTCTCCGCGCTTTTGGGCGCCGGGCGCCCGGTCAGTTTCTCGCGGACCATGAGCGCGACCGCTTCCTCAAGTGGCGCTTCCGAGCGGCTTGTCACATCGGCGAGATTGGCACGCGCATATTTGTCTTCCAGCATGGCGGTGATGTTGTCACCCATGCCCGGCATCGCACGTGCGCCGATCGCTTCGACGCGGGCCTGTTCGACCGCATCGAAGATCGCACGTGCCTGCTGGCCTTGTGGTGCCAGCCGGCTGTGTAGCTGCTGGTCATGACGTGCACGGCGCAGCGCCATGGAATCACCCAGTCCGCGCGTCACTTCCAGTGCTTCGGCAGTCGCCTTCTTTCCCAGTTCCGGGAGTCGCGCCCTGCTTCCGCTCAAGCCTGGCTTGTCTTTGGAGAAGACGACTTCGAGCTCATGATCACCTGCCACCGCACGCATGCAACTCGTGACCGCGCGCTTGAAGGGATCAAGCGGCGCATCATGGGGCTGGCCAGGCTTGCGGTTGGACGTGCTCAAAGGATTGCCGCTCCTAGCTCAGAACCACATTGGCTGCGGATTCCGGCAGTTCCTCCCCAAAGGCGCGCTGGTAGAACTCGGCCACAATCGTGCGCTCGAGCTCGTCGCATTTGTTAAGGAAGGTGAGGCGGAAGGCAAAGCCCACATCGCGGAAGATTTCGGCATTCTCCGCCCACATGATGACCGTGCGCGGGCTCATTACGGTGGAAAGATCGCCATTCATGAAGGCCGACCGGGTCATGTCGGCGACGCGCACCATACGGGAGATGGTCTCGCGCCCTTCCTCGTTCTGATAATGCTTCGCCTTGGCCTGGACGATCGAGACTTCCTCGTCATGGGGCAGATAGTTCAGCGTCGTCACGATGGACCAACGGTCCATCTGCGCCTGGTTGATCTGCTGCGTGCCGTGATAGAGGCCGGTCGTGTCGCCAAGGCCCACCGTGTTTGCCGTTGCAAAAAGGCGGAAAGCAGGGTGCGGGCGCAGAACGCGGCTCTGATCGAGAAGCGTCAGGCGACCGGAAGATTCCAGAACACGCTGAATCACGAACATCACGTCCGGGCGACCGGCGTCATATTCATCGAAGACCAGTGCGACATTGTGCTGGTAGGCCCAAGGCAGCATGCCGTCCTTGAACTCGGTAACCTGCTTGCCTTCCTTCACCACGATGGCATCCTTGCCCACGAGGTCGATACGGCTGACATGGCTGTCGAGATTGATGCGCACCAGCGGCCAGTTGAGGCGCGCGGCAACCTGCTCGATATGTGTTGATTTGCCCGTGCCGTGATAGCCCGAAACCATGACGCGGCGATTGTATGCAAAGCCTGCAAGGATCGCCATGGTGGTCTGACGATCGAAGAGGTAGTCCGGATCGATATCGGGTACGTAGGAATCGGCGGTCGTATAAGCCGGTACCACCATGTCCGACTCAAAACCAAAGGTCTCCTGAACGGAAACGGTCGTGTCGGGCAGGTTGGCGATATCGCGGTCCATCTGGTTCATCATGCCTCCAGCGCTCGCTTGTGCGTTTTTCCAAGCCGGCGCAGCCTTTTTCGTGAAAACCCGGAACGTCTAGCAGAGATCGCGGTCAGCAGAAACCCGCCTGCCTGAGAAGCCGGTACGCCTGAAGAACTTCTCGCAGACGGGCTTCGGAACCACGGTCGCCGCCATTCGCATCGGGATGGTGACGCTTTACCAGGGTTTTATAGCGCGCCTTGATGTCTTCGCCAGTCGCTTCTGCGCCAAGACCAAGCGTTTCCAGCGCCTTGGCCTCAAGTGGCCGCACTCTCTTGGCAGGTTTTGCAGCTCGGGCTTCCGCTGCGGCTTCACCGAAGAGATTGAAGGGGTCGCCAATGCGCTTGTAGTAGCCTGCGCGGCCAGAACGGAAGGGTGCAAAATCGCCGGAAGGCTTGGAGCCACCGGGTCCCGTCAAACCGACCTTCCATGTCGGGCGATGTCCGGTCAAAGCCTCTTTCTGGAAACGCTGGATATCCGTGTCGCGAAGGCCGGAAAAGTAGTTGTAGCCTTTGTTGTATTCCCGGACATGGTCAAAGCAGAAGCGGAAATACTCACCCTCCCGCTCCCGACCGACAGGCGCACGATGGGTGCCCGGCGCATCACAGCCATCCCACTGACAGCGCGGCGCACTTGTGTCAGCGTCAGCCTTCTTGTCGGGCCGGATCCTGATTTTCTCGAAGTATTTCGAGTTCACTTTCATCGCTTACCTGGTTCGTGCGAGTGAGTCGGGAATTATGGACCTTGAGCCCGGCGAAACAAGAATTGACTTTTCGCAGCTAAGGTACCTAGCCAGACAAATGAGAAGATTTCAGGGGTGCGCGCCCCATATGGGTCGAGGAGACAGTAATGTCCATACAGGAACGCATTGAAAAGAAATTGAGCGAAGTCTTTGCGCCGGAGCGCATGCAGGTCCTCAATGAAAGCCACCTCCACGCCGGTCACCACAATCGCGATAGCGCGGGCGAGACCTTCGACGGGCAAGGTGAAACACATTTCCGCGTGCGGCTGGTCTCACCCAAATTCGCGGGCATGGGGCGTATCGACCGCCACAGGGCGGTCAATGACGCATTGGCACAGGAACTGGCCGAGGGTGTTCATGCGCTGGCAATAGAGCCAGCCGCGCCCGGTGAGGCGACACGCTGGTAGCGGATGTCAGTCTGACTTGGACAAGGTGGTTTCGTCCACCGCTGGGCGGATGCGCAGCTTCGTGATGCGGTTCTTGTCACGCTTCATCACGATGAAGCGCTTGCCGAAGAAGGTGAAGGCCTGCTTCTCTTCAGGGATCGTCTGCGTCTCGTGAATGACGAGCCCGGCGATAGTCGTGGCTTCCTCGTCGGGCAGGTTCCAGTCGAGCGCACGGTTCAAGTCGCGGATCGGCACCGATCCATCGACCACGACAGAGCCGTCCGCTTCCTGCTTCACGCCCTGCATGTCGACATCGTGTTCGTCGGAGATGTCGCCGACGATCTCCTCGATGATGTCTTCCAGCGTGACGAGCCCTTCCACCTCACCATATTCGTCGACGACGATGGCGATATGAGCCTTGCGGCGCAGGAAGGCGTTGAGCTGGTCCTGAAGCGTGGTGGTGTCGGGCACGAACCAGGGCTTCGACGCAACTTTCATGATGTCGATGCGGCTCGAGTCATTCTCGACATCGTTGAGCGCGCGCAGCAAGTCCTTGGCGTGAACGACCCCGACAATGTTCTCGGTGGAATTGCGCCAGACCGGTATGCGCGTATAGGGGCTGCTCAGGATCTCGCGGACAACGGTCTCGGAAGGATCATCGGCATTGACCGAGCGCATATTGGTGCGGTGGATCATGACGTCGGAAACTTCGAGTTCGTGAAGGTCGAGCAAGCCACCGAGGCGGTCACGGTCCTGCTTATAGACGCCACCTTCGCGGTGCAGCACTTCCACGGTGCCGCGAAGTTCTTCATGTGCGGAGAGCATGAAAGTGTCGCGCGAGAGGCTTACGCCGAACAGGCCCAGCATAATGCGCACAAGCGCATTGGCAGCCGACGAGAGCGTACCGAAAAGCAGTACGACCAGACGGGCAAAGGGAGCGACGAATAGCGAGAAGCGCTCCGGGTTCGACAGGGCCCACGACTTCGGCAGGATCTCCGCGAAGATCACCAGAAGGACGGTCATGATGATGGTGGCATATGCCACGCCCGCTTCTCCGAAGAGATTCAGGAAGAGGCTCGTCGTCAGCGCGGAAGCAAGAATGTTGACGAGATTGTTGCCGATGAGCAGCGCTCCCACCAGCCGGTCGCGTCGCGTGACCAGAGTGGCAACAATGCCAGCATGCTTGTCGCCTGCCTGCTCGAGCGTGTGCAATCGCGCACGCGAAACGGCTGTCATTCCCGTCTCTGTGCCGGAGAAGAAAAAGGAAAGGGCGATGAGCCCGATGATGATGCCGCCGGTGATCAGGATTTCGCCGGTCATTGCGGTCTGTTCTCCCTCAGGAAGGACAATATTTCGGAAGCCGGTACATCGCGTGCGATGAAAGACCGGCCGATGCCATTGGTCAGAATGAAGGTCAGCGCGCCGCGCGAAACCTTCTTGTCCTGCGCAATATAGGTAAGGAGCCTCTCTTCGTCAGGGAGATCGCCCTTTATGTCACTCATGCGCGTGGGAAGGCCCACTTCGCGAAGATGCGCCTCGACACGTTGTGCATCGTCAACGCTTGCCAGGTTCATGCGGGCGGAAAAACGATGTGCCATGACCATGCCGATGGAGACCGCTTCGCCGTGAACGAGCCGTGAGCTGTCATAGGCGGTGGCCGTCTCCAGCGCATGGCCGAAGGTGTGGCCGAGATTGAGCAGGGCGCGCTCGCCGGATTCGCGTTCATCGCGCGCAACGATGTCGGCCTTGGACTGGCAGGAGCGGGCAATCGCATCCACGCGGGCGGGGCCGCCTGCGAATATGTCTTCCCAGTTCTTCTCCAGCCAATCGAAGAAGTCGGGCTGGTTTATGAGACCGTATTTGGCGACTTCAGCATAGCCAGCGCGAAACTCCCGCGGTGTGAGCGTGTCGAGCAGAGCCGTATCCGCAATGACGAGTTTCGGCTGATGGAAGACGCCGATGAGGTTCTTGCCATGGGCGGAGTTTATGCCGGTCTTGCCGCCAACGGAGGAATCCACCTGCGCCAGTAGGGATGTCGGGATCTGGACGAAGTTCATGCCGCGACGCACGATGCCGGAGGCAAAGCCGGCCAGATCGCCGACCACGCCGCCGCCTAGTGCTATAACCGCGTCACCCCGTTCAAGACGTGCAGACAAGATGCCGTCCACGACCGCCTGCAGATGCTCGAAGCTTTTGCTCTTCTCGCCAGGCGGTACGGTGATGACTTCATTTCCGATACCGGCATTTTCGAGGGCGGACTTCAGTGTATCCAGATGGAAGCCGGCGACGGTCTCGTCCGTGACGATGGCTGTGCGCGCGCCGGGCAGGGTGCGCGCCAGAAGATTGCCCGCTTCGCGCAGGATGCCGGGGCCAATGACGATCTCGTAGCTTCGCTCTCCAAGGCCCACCTTGACTGTGGTTTGGTGTCCCGCTGAAGCGTGATCGTTCATCATGTCCTCATTGATCCTTGAAGAGGTGCGCTGCAAGACCTTCCAGTACCTCGGCGGCGATCACGTCTTTCGATTCGTCGCGTGTGCGTACCACCACATTCGCCTCGCCATAGAGCGGGTAGCGGTCTGCCATCAGCTTCTCCATCACCGCACGCGGATTTTCCGTCTGAAGAAGCGGCCGGTTCTGGCGTTTGGCGACACGTTGCATAAGCGTGTCGAGGTCTGCCTTGAGCCATACGGAAACGCCGTTGCGCGCAACGGCCTTTCGGGTGCGCTCGCTCATGAAAGCGCCGCCGCCGGTGGAGAGGACCTGCGGGCCCTCACGCAGCAGGCGGGCCAGCACGCGGCGCTCCAGCGAACGAAATTCGGCTTCCCCGTAGTTTGCAAACAGGTCCGGGATGCTCATGCGCGAAACGGATTCGATCTCGTGGTCGCTGTCGATGAAGGGGAGGGAGAGTGCGGATGCCACCTTGCGGCCGATGACGGTCTTGCCGGCTCCCATAAGCCCGACGAAGACAATGCTGCGCCGCCCCAGCCGTTCAAGCAGGGTTCGTGTGTCTACGCTGTGCTTGATGGCTGTCTCTGTCATCCCCGCGCCAGCATTGTTGAACTCACGCCGGTTCGACATGAAAAGGTCTTCGTCGTCAAGCAATTGTCATGTGCAAACTTGCATTGACCCACTCAAGTGCTCATAAGATCGACATCCGCTTTGTTTTTAAATGCTCAGGGCTGATTGCTGATGCCGACCCTCTTCCGGCTTATTACCGTCATCGCCGTATTGGTGGGTCTGGTCTATGGGGCAATGTTCGCGCTCGCGACATTCGTGGAGCCGAAGAAAGGCGAGATGAAAGTGCGCATTCCCGCCGAACGGCTGACAGATCAGCGCTGACATGAGCGGCTTTCGGGTCGAAACATTCCTGGAAATGATGGCTGCCGAACGCGGTGCCAGCGACAATACGCTTGGCGCCTACAGGCGCGACCTCGAAGATGCCAGCGCCTTCATGGACGGGCCACTCGAGAAAGCCAGTGCAGATGACATCCGGGCGTTCCTGTCGGACATGGCGGGGCGCGGCTTCACGCCAGGCACGCAGGCGCGCAAGCTTTCGGCGCTGCGGCAGTTCTTCCGCTTTCTCTATGCGGAAGGCATGCGCGGTGACGACCCTACCGGGGTACTGGACAGTCCAAAGAAGGAGCGCTCCCTGCCCAAAGTCTTGGGTGAGGATGAGGTGAGTGCACTTCTGGCACGCGCCGAAGAGGAAGTGCATGCTGCAGCGCCGGGCAGTGAAGAACATCTTTCGGCGCTGCGTATGCAAGCGCTTCTGGAGGTGCTTTATGCCTCCGGCCTGCGCGTATCCGAACTGGTCAGTCTGCCCCTCACCGTGGCGCAGCGCGATGAGCGCTTTTTTGTCGTGCGCGGCAAGGGGGGTAAGGAACGGATCGTTCCCCTCTCACAGCGTGCGCGGGCGGTCATGAAGGAGTGGCTCAAATCTCGCGCAGGAATAACTCAGTTCAAGGATAGTCACTGGCTTTTCCCCGCGGCCTCGCAGAGCGGTTACCTGCCAAGGCAGGTTTTTGGTCGGGAGCTGAAGGCGCTTGGTGCGCGGGCCGGGATCGCGTCTGCCAAATTGTCACCGCATGTGTTGCGCCATGCATTTGCCAGTCACCTTCTGCAAAACGGTGCTGATCTGCGTGCAGTACAGCAACTTCTTGGCCACTCGGACATTTCAACAACACAAATCTATACACATGTGTTGGAAAAGCGGCTGGAAGAACTGGTGCAGAATCACCATCCGCTTGCCGATTAGGCAGATGACGGTTATGTGAGGCGCACATTCAGCGGTTGTTGCCGCATCGGCAACATGCAGCCGTATCGTAGATCCCGTGTCCGCAGGCGCTCATGTATAACTATCTGGATTTCGAAAAGCCCGTCGCAGATCTCGAAGGCAAGATCCTCGAGCTCAAGAAGCTAAGCGAAACCGGGGAGGCCGTCGATGTGGCCGATGAGATCGCCCGGCTTGAGAAGCGCTCACGGGATGCCCTTCGTGACATCTATCAATCTCTGACGCCCTGGCAGAAGGCACAGGTCGCGCGTCACGCGGATCGTCCGCATTGCATGGATTATGTCCGACAGCTCTTTACGGATTTTACGTCGCTTGCCGGTGACCGCAGTTTTGGCGATGACGAAGCGGTTGTTGCAGGCTTTGCCCGCTTCAAGGGCCAGTCTGTCGCCATCCTTGGGCAGGAAAAGGGCAGCGATATGCAGAGCCGCCTGCGGCATAATTTCGGCATGGCGCGCCCGGAAGGCTACCGCAAGGCGGTGCGTGTCATGGAGCTTGCCGAGCGTTACCAGATCCCGGTGGTAAGCCTGGTGGATACTGCCGGTGCCTATCCCGGCATTGGAGCGGAAGAGCGTGGCCAGGCCGAAGCCATTGCGCGCTCAACCTCCAAATGCCTCAGCCTCACCGTCCCGAACATCTCCGTCATCATCGGTGAAGGCGGTTCCGGCGGCGCGATTGCAATTGCGACGGCCAATCTGGTCTACATGCTGGAGCATTCGATCTACTCGGTGATTTCCCCGGAAGGTGCGGCTTCCATTCTCTGGCACGATTCCACGCGGGCCAAGGATGCTGCAACGAATATGAAAATCACAGCCCAGGACCTGCTGGCACTTAAGGTGATCGACGGCATAATCGACGAGCCGATCGGCGGTGCCCATCGTGCTCGCGAGGCGGTGATCGAAGCCACGGGCGAAACGATCGAGAAGGGCTTCAACGATCTTCAGGCCGCCGGAACCGATTACCGCGAACATCGTCGCGAAAAATTCCTGGCCATCGGGCGCACGCTCTAGTTCTGCTGCTATCACGGCTTGTTGAGGCCCGATCGCGCGCAAGGCTGCTTGCGTGCGGGTGCGACTGTTTGTATCAATTTGCCACAAAATCGCCGCTCAAATGCCCAATCTAGCCAGGGCCCAGCCGAGTGGGGTGATTGGCCGGTAATCATTTCTCAAGCTTAACGGGTGTTTACTGGACGCTGAAGTGGGACGCGCGGATCGTCTGCGCGGTGTGAAGTCTAAGAGATGTTCATGATACG
>Ga0310345_10004336_pt1 | contig 12903 bp, 10 predicted proteins | sample HC15DNA20500_MG_FD_204667 | JGI IMG/M metagenome (GOLD analysis project Ga0310345, IMG submission 204667) | Marine microbial communities from station ALOHA, North Pacific Subtropical Gyre - HC15-DNA-20-500_MG | ecosystem: Environmental > Aquatic > Marine > Oceanic | place: Pacific Ocean: North... | reverse complement strand
TTACATACGCCTTTGATGAGCGTTACAAATGCCATTAGTGGAATAGTGGTAATAGGTGCCTTACTCCAGATTTCGACTTCGTCATTTTGGATCACAATTTTGGCTGCTATCGCAATTCTCATATCGACGATCAACGTGGTAGGCGGATTTCTCGTTACACAACGAATGCTCAGAATGTTTCGGAAATAGGTACTCTACGTGACGTCAGGGGTCTTAACCGCTTGCTACATTATCGCGGCCGTGCTCTTTATCTTGAGCCTCGGTGGGTTGAGTAATCCCGAAACGGCCCGGCGAGGCAATGTCTACGGTGTCATCGGCATGTTCATTGCGGTCGCGGCCACTATTTCGAGCGATTTGGTTTCCGATTACGCCATCCTTGCTATCGTCATGCTGATGGGCAGCGCCTTGGGGATCTTGGCAGCGCGGCGTGTGCAAATGACAGAAATGCCGGAGCTTGTAGCAATTCTGCACAGCTTTGTCGGCCTAGCCGCCGTCTTAATTGGGATTGCCACCTATCTTGGCGATGCAGAAGGCATGGAAGGAGCGGAGCTCTCCATACATAGAGTTGAGATTTACCTCGGTGTGCTCATCGGTGCAGTTACTTTTACAGGTTCTGTCATCGCTTTTGGAAAATTGCGTGGAATAATTGATGGTAAACCGATGCTGCTCCCGGGGAGGCATTGGCTGAATCTTCTACTCGGCATTGTTTGTGTCTGGTTGGGTACGCGATTCGTCGGCGCTGCCTCCACTGGGGGAGGCTTGTCTGTGCTTTTCGTTATGACCTTGATTGCATTCGCATTTGGAGTGCACATGGTGATGGCCGTTGGTGGAGCCGATATGCCAGTCGTGGTCTCCATGCTCAATAGTTATTCCGGTTGGGCTGCGGCAGCGACGGGCTTCATGCTGTCTAACGACCTGTTGATAGTAACCGGAGCCTTAGTGGGCTCAAGTGGGGCGATATTAAGTTACATCATGTGTCGAGCGATGAATCGACACTTCCTTTCGGTGATTGCGGGAGGATTTGGGACTTCTGGAGGAAGTGGTCCCGGCCGGACTTCCGAGGAAGGTGAAGTGCAGTCGGTTAATTCGGATAAAGTGGCTGATCTGTTAAGCGAAGCCGAACGAATCGTCGTGGTACCGGGCTACGGTATGGCCGTAGCTCACGCGCAAACCACCGTACATGACATCACCCAAATATTGCGCGAACGAAACAAAGAGGTGCGTTTTGCGATTCATCCTGTTGCAGGTCGAATGCCGGGACACATGAATGTGCTATTGGCCGAAGCCCGTGTACCGTATGACATCGTGTTTGAAATGGAAGAAATCAACGCTGACTTCCTCAGTACGGACGTCGTGTTGGTTATTGGCGCAAATGACATCGTGAATCCGTCTGCCCAAACTGAGCCGGAGAGCCCCATCGCCGGAATGCCGGTGCTTGAGGTCTGGAAAGCCACCACGACGATAGTGCTTAAGCGCAGTATGGCGACCGGTTACGCGGGGGTGGATAATCCTCTCTTTTGCCATCCCAACACGCGCATGCTGTTTGGGGATGCGAAGCAGAGCCTAAATGAGGTGCTATCGTTTCTACGTTAACGTCTGGCCCGCCGTCCGAGTAACTTTCTTTCGTGCAATCCTGTCCACGCTCTCCAAAAATCGAGGTAAGCGCACATGATCGAACCATATAACGCTGTCGGTCTGATCCCGACTGTTTGGGGTATAACCAAACGTGAAGACATCATGCGTAACATAGAACATCAAAGCCATATGGTTAAGGCCGCCTGTTGGCTTGCAGGTCTCGATTTGCCGGTGCGGCTAATTGCGTTCCCTGAGGGTGCGTTACAAGCTTTCAACGACGAAGTTCTGGATTTAGATCACGCGAATTTTGCTCAGGAATGCGCAATCGACATACCAGGCCCGGAGACGGAAGCGCTTGGTGTTATATCACGTGAATATGACGTTTACATCATCGCCCAGGCGAAGGCGCGGCACCCCGAGTTCCCAGATCGGTTTTTCAATGTAGGTTTTGTTCTCGATCCGAGTGGCGATGTGATACTTCGACATTACAAGGTTGCGCCCCTGTACCCGGTAGAGCACTCGGTATGCCCGCACGATGTATATGATTGGTGGATCGAGAGATACGGGCGTAGCTTGGACGCATTTTGGCCTGTTGTGGATACCGACATTGGCCGTATCGGTATCATGATGGCTAACGAAGGTTCATATCCGGAATACGCACGTGGGTTAGCAATGAACGGCGCGGAAATTGTCTATCGCGCCTCCATCCCACACCCAGCCGCGTCCAACGATTACTTTGAAATTCAGACCCGCGCGCGGGCTTTGGATAACAATATGTACGTAATTGCGCCGAATATGGGTTCGTACTATCTGGATAGTGACTCAGCGGCTCCCATTGACACGTTTGGAGGCCATTCCTACATTGTGGACTACCGCGGGCATGTTGTCGGTCGACAGGAGTACGGTGGTGTTTCGACTAGTGTTTGTGGACCTATTAATGTGGAGGCATTGCGACACCATCGAACAGAGTCTAAATGGACGAATTGGATGAAAGATCTACGGACAGAAATGATCCAGTTGATTTATGAAGAGCCCATTTATCCAAAAAATCTTTACGCAAATCGGGCCCCGATGGACCATGCTGAATACGAACGAGAAGTGACTCGAAAACAGATCCAATTGTTGGTCGATCGAGGGATCTGGAAAAGGCCTCAACGTTAGGTTTCGATGTTTACCGTAACGACGAAAACGTCGCCATGCCGTGTCGGGCCGGGCCTGAGCTTGCGAAGTTAATCGCCCCAAGCCTATTGACTATGAATGACGTCTCGGGTATTTGTCGAGTGTGCGGACTAGCGTTCGTAGAGTTCTCGACTTTAGGTCCCAATTCCGATCGCGTTTGGGAGTTCTTCTTTTTCAGGCATTGCTTGGTGTTGTTCTTCATGAAGAGCCTGTTTCATTTTTCTGCGAAACTTTGCCACCGCCACATCGCTTTGAGACAGTTTTTCTTGGCTCCAGTCAGATAAGGCCCCCTGACTTAGGCACATAGCAAGGTCGGATCCCATGTTGCAATGGTAGATGTTGTTAGGAAGCCCCCATTTTCGCCAATGGAGTGATTGCATGATCCAAGCCCGGGCGCGGTCGCGGAAGGCGCCGTGGAACGTCGCGAAGGTGAACAGGCGCATATGGGTGTCATCGATAGGTACCGACCAGAAGATCGCCCCAGCGGGCCAGATGGGTGGCTGGGGCTTGAAATAAATATAACCGGGCACGTGGCAGTCCCAGCCAGAAGCAAAATGATTGCCCCGATGTTTCGGGCCTGTCGTTTCCACGCCGACTTCTAGTCCGTCGCAGTCCAATTCGCGCCCGTAGAACTTGCCCCATCGGGCCTGATCAAGGAACTGTGAGCAACGGGCATGGGCGAAGGCGCCGTGCGCGGCATCACAGGTATTATCGACCGAATTTAAATAATTGACGTTCCAATCCCAATGTATGAACCATGGCCACGACCCTGACATCGCGTGTGCTACATGAGGGATATTATCGTCAAGCTCGGGAATCTGTGCGGTATTACCCATATACACCCAGATCACATGATGCTTCTCGACTGCCGGGTAGGCTTTAGTATTCTGCATTCGGGGTAGTGGTGCATCTGGTCCTTCCGTTAATTTCTGCACACATTGCCCTGCACCGTCGAAGGTCCAGCCGTGGTAAGGGCAGCTCACTGTGCCGGGCGCGTGGAGATTAACCCAACCAAGGGATAGGCGAGCCCTACGGTGCGGACATATATCGCTCAGTGCTTTGGGGGCACTATCCTCTGCGCGGAACAGGACAAGATCCTCTCCGAGCAATCGGAATGGCTTCAGTTGATTTTCTCGAAGCTCCTTAGCAGGCATCACTGGGTACCAATAGTTGCGTAGTCCTTGGTAGGGCACATCGTCGGCAATATTTTCTGGTAAATTTTTAAATTGCTCGGGGCTTCGAGCAATCCAACGCTTCCACCTTCTGAGATCAGAGTGTGGTGCGAGTGAGAATAGTGATGCTCTAGGTGTGCTTTTTAGCTCGCAGTTAATGAGTTCCCTGCGATTGACTTCGGTTTGGCGTGCTCGCCACCAGTCGCCGATGATTTGGAGCATAGTTCCCGTTCCTAATATCGATGTCTGTCTTAGTAGATGCAGCCTAGAGTATCGACTGGATGGACGCAACGCAGAAATTGACCGCAGGTGCTAATATCCAGTAATGATCCGTTGGAAAATGCAAGAGAGGTTGTGATGCGATTTGGTTTTATGGAGTCTTTCCGCAATCCGGTGCGTTGGCGTCGGCCCTGGGCTGGTTTCTATCAGCAAATTTTGGATCAGATTGTCCGCAACGAGGCACTTGGCTATGACAATGTTTGGCTAACGGAGCATCATTTCACTGAGGATGGGTATAACCCATCGATTACGACGGCCGCAACAGCGATCGCAGTACGCACAGAACGAATCCGCATCGGCAGCTTTGTCATGCTGCTGCCTTTTCAGCATCCGGTATTAGTCGCAGAAGAAATAACCAATGTTGACGTTTTTTCCAATGGTCGTTTTGAACTTGGGGTGGGACAGGGTTACGCACTACAAGAATTTGAAACGCTATGCATGGAGCGAAAGGAGCGTGGGGCGCGTATGCGCGAGGGGATCAAGATCGTGGAGAGGATCCTGAACGAGGACAATGTGACGGTCGACGGTAAATATACTCAGGTGAAGAACGCTACAATCTGCCCGAAACCCATCCAGAGTCCCCTTCCTATATGGATCGGAGCACGCGGGCCTCGTGCAATAAAATTTGCAGCGGAGCACGGTTATCATTTGATGGCAACATTGGGCCCTGATCCCGTTCCGTTATATCGGGAAACGTTAGCGGCATCGGGCCGAGATCCGGCTGACTTCAAAGTCGCGCAGCTTCGTATGGTGTATTGTGCAGAGTCCGCCGATCAGGCTTGGGAAGAATCTCAGGAACATCTATTTCACATTCTGGAGTTTTATCAGGGCGTGTTATCCGCGGCGGCCGACGTCGAAGGAGACGATCAGATACTGACAGTTTCAAAACCGGAAGATCTTCGAGCCGCTCCGGTAGCCGAACATTTATTGATCGGAACGCCGACGCAGATTTCCGAAAAATTTGAAAAATTTCTACAGGACTTTGCGTGTACGGATTTCATTATGGAAACTCAAATGCCTGGCATCGATCCAATGAAGGCGAATCGCTCTTTTGAGCTCTTTGCTAAAAACGTAATGCCTGAGTTCCGTGATGCTTAAATATTAAACGAATAGCGAGGCGCATTAAATGTTGATTGTTGCTGTTGTTTTTGAATTTTCCCCCGGTGGATTTGCTCGTATTGAGAAAGAAATAGTCGAGGCGATCGAGAATTCTCGCAAAGAGCCCGGCGCCCAAATATACGATTGGGCCATCGATGTTACGTCACCCAACAGAGCTATTATTTTTGAAGTTTGGGACGATCAGGCTGCGCTCGATGCACACTTCACACATCCTTATATGGACACGCTCGTTGCGGCGTTAAGCGAAGCCAATATCCGGGGCGATATCACCTCCTATTCTGCCGAGATTTATGACGTCAGTGGCAAGCGTGATATGGGTTTTGTCCTGCCGACTGAATAGCGATTTAGTGGTTATCAGTTTAAAGCACTATTAGTCGGTCGGGATTTCCATCCCTGTCCTCATTGGCGCGAGATGGTATTTCGGAGATGTTTGGTCCGTCGCGGGGGGTATGGCATTATCCCGAATCCGCTTTTGTTTAATCTGGATGAACGCTGATGACTTTGAGCACTAAGATCGAAGTACCAGAAGGCCATTCTTTACACCACGTTGTATGTCCACACGATTGTCCTGATACCTGTTCGATGCTTGTAACACGAGATGATCGAAGCGGTCGCGCCGTGCGCGTTCAAGGCGATCCAACCCACCCGATCACGCGTGGCTATCTATGCAATAAAGTCAATCACTACCTCGATTTGGTATACAACGAAAATCGAGTGCTGTATCCGCACAAACGAATCGGGCCTAAAGGACCCGGCGCGCGATTTGAACGGATTAGCTGGGATGAAGCGCTCGACTGCGTAACCGAAAATTTTCACCGCATCATTGATGAATATGGGACCGAAGCCATACAGCCGTTCAGTTATTCGGGCACGATGGGCATGATCAACTATTGGGGGATGGATCAACGCTTCTGGAATAAAATGGGCGCTGCCCGGCTCGAGCAATCGATATGCGTTCACGCAGCCACTTGGGCTCGGATGCATACATATGGCGAGTCGAATGGCCCCGATATCGCGATAGCCAGCGAAGACGCGGAATTAATTATCCTCTGGGGTATTAACCCGGTAACGACGAGTGTTCACACCATGCCTTTCATCCGAGAGGCAAAAGATCGAGGTTGTAAAATCGTCGCGATCGATCCTCGCCAGACGCGTACCACGTGGGTCGCGGACTGGCATCTACAACCCAAACCAGGTACCGATGGCGCTCTCGCACTCGGAATGATGAAGGTCATAGTCGACCACAATTTGCACGACATCAACTTCTTAAAGAAACACACCCGCGGTTGGGAAGAATTGATCGAAACAAAACTTCCTGACTATCCGCTCGATAAAGTTGCCAAAATAACAGGGCTTTCGGAGGGGGATATAGAGAAGTTGGCATTGGAATATGGGGCAACGAGGAAGAGCAATATTCGTGCTGGGTTCGGTTTAAATCGGCATCAAAACTCCGGTCAGATGTGCCGAGCAATACAGATTTTGCCCTGCATCACGGGAGCACTGCGTGAGCGCTGTGGCGGGGCCGATTTTGGCCGTGTTGGAGAGGCCTTTGCCCCGTTTGCGGTTGAGGGGTTTCAACGGACCGATTTGGGTGACCGAGATACGAAGCGGATCATCAACATGGTACAGCTCGGGCGCGCGCTTGCTGACGATATCGGATGGAACGGGGAAGAGCTTGAACCGCCTATTAAATGTCTCTTCGTCTATAACGCGGATCCGGCGAATTGCGTGCCAAACTCTACGAACGCGCGGAAAGGTTTGCTTAGAGACGATCTCTTCACTGTGGTGCATGACACGTTTTGGAGCGATACCTGCGATTATGGTGACATCGTTTTGCCCGCGGATACTCAATTGGAGCGAACGGATATTCACACCGCCTATGGTTTTTATCACTATGCGATGAATCGCCCGGTCATCGAACCATTGGGGGAAAGTGTTTCGAACTCTGAACTGTTTCGGAGAATGGCGTTGAAGATGGACTACGTTGCGACCAGCGACGATGCCTTCACCCAGACCGATGAAGAGATCATTCGTGATGTCTTGATGAAGGGCGACACCCCCCTTCTGGAAGACATTACTTACGAAGATTTATTGAAGAACGGATGGGCGACAGGGAAATTCGATTCGCCACGTCGAAATTATCTTGAAACCGGCTGGCCGACGGCAGACGGCAAAATCCAGATCTGGTCTGAGGCTCTTGCTGCCGAAGGTCAGGATCCGTTACCGACTTATGTTCCTGAGACTAATGGGCAGGAAGATCCCAAGCGAGCAGAGTATCCCTTACAGGTGCTTAGTTCAGCATCCCATTATTTTATAGGACACTCCTTCCAGCCCGTAGAACGCTTACAGGCGATGCAATCGCGACCGACGTTTGAAATTAGTCCGGAAGATGCAAGCGCACGTTCTATTTCGGATGGAGACATGTGTCGGTTGTTCAATGAGTGTGGCGAAACATTTGGTTATGCAGTGATCATCGAAGGGATGCTTCCCGGTGTGTTGGGTACCCAGAAGCAAATTAGAGGAAGCCGAACCCCGGGCGGTGTCAACGTCAATGCGTTGAATGACGAAACGTTGACTGATTTCGGTATGGCACCCACATTCTATTCTTGTCTTGCTGAGGTTGAAAGAATAGACGAAGATTTTGGGAAGCCAATTGAGCGCAAAAGCTGAAGTGTAAAAATGAGCGCTATGAATACGGGGCGGTCAAGCAGATCTCCCATTGTCACCGGCGGCGAGATGATCCCAAAAAATGGGTGTAGCAAGTGCCTGGAGATATTCGGCTGAGTACCTCATACACATCCCGGATCCGCGATCCCATGCAATTGCCCCAGCCGAGTGGGGCTATAAATTCCTGCCGATTCGGCGTCCAGAGTGCAGTGATCAAGAACATGCATTCGTTAACCCATGACACCTATGAAATTGTGGTAGAGAGAGAACGATTTGACGAACCGTTTTTCGGCCAGGCTGGGCAGTTTGCGACTTTGAAGTTTCCTGGTATCGACAGACCCAGACCGTACTCTTTTGCCCGCGCGCCCGAAAACGAAAAAACCGGGGAACACACCTTTTTTATTCGCCGCGTTCTGAACGGCGAGGTTTCCCAGTGGCTGGCAGCCGGCGATCGTACGGGGGAATCAGTGGAAATTGGCGGACCGATGGGGAAGTTTGGTTTGGATTCATCCCTGGACCCAATGGTGTGTATCGCGGGCGGTAGTGGGATGAGCGCAATCAAAGCGATACTGGAATACGCGTGTAATCGACAGGTGGCACGCGATTGTTTCTTTTATTACGGGGCGCGCAGTCAGCGAGACTTGTACGCCGTCGAGCAGTTCGAACATATCAAACAACGATGGAGTCGGAACCACAAATTCGAGTTTATACAGATTTTATCGGAGGAACCGGACAGTTCTGGTTGGTACGGCCCACGGGGTCTGGTCACGGATTATGTCGAGACAACCTTGGTAGACAGCGTAGAAATGGACATGACGCACTGCAAGGTTTTCTTTTGTGGTCCGCCGCCGATGATAGCTAAGGGGGTGGATTTGTTCCGAAACGCAGGTGTGCGAGACGACGCTATGTTTTGCGACGTATTTGAGGATGCTAGCTCCCCCGCACCGACTATCGACAACATAAAGTGCGTCCTTTGCGATGAATGTCTCTTAGTGAAGCCGGTTGAAAACTGCATTGTCGAGGCGTCTGACATTCGTAATGTTGGCCAGGGGCAGCCTTCCAAAATCAGCGTCGTCGATCCAGGCTCTACTTCAGGTCTTTATTACAACAGTCTCGTTATCGATGAAACCGAGTGCATCCGTTGTTACGGATGCGTGGACGCTTGTCCTCATGACGCGATCTCTGCTGGCAATCCCCCTAACCTAACTTCTTTAAGGCAGAGAACCTGAAGAACGTAGTATCGCGGCTGATTCAGGCAATCGACCAAACTTTGCGCGCAAACGCAGGGTAGGGATCCGCGATCGTTTTCGCGATATCACCCCGAATTAGATCCAAGGTTTGTTTGTCCGGCTCGCTAGTAGTCGGGACTTTTTCAGTGTAATCGAACGCAAAGCCCGTTTGGTCACGGACTTCTTCCAGTGTGTGACCTGGGTGAACGCTCTTCAAGCGAAAGTGCTTTTTGTTGCGGTCGAATAAAAACACGCAAAGGCTCGTTACAAGCGCGTAAGGCCCTCCTGGCCGATAGATATTGGCCGGACTTGTTCCTGGTGCGCTGATGAAGTCGACTCGGGGCACGAAAACCTCGCGCGAATGTTTTTCTCGAAAAAGAATCACGCGAGGCACCATAAAATATAGGTAGGCCGATCCGAATGCGCCCGACCATCGGACATCTTGTTGAGGATAGGCACCTATGCCTGTGAGATTTATGTTTGCTTCGCCATCTATCTGTCCACCGCTGAGAAAGAATGCATCGACGCGGCCCTGTCCCGCGCAATCAAATAAATCTACCCCACCATCTGTGCGATAGGGTTCTTTCTGACTTCCGATAATTGAGAGTCGAGTTTGTCCGTTCGATCGCGCTCGCGCGAGGAGTGCGGCGGAGCCAGGGATCGGTGACAGGACGCCCACCGCGATATGCTTTGCATCGCCGAGCATATCGGCAATGGTGGCGATTAGTAATTCTTCACGCTTCATGCTGCGAGGCGTAATCGTGGCGCAGTCTTCTAAGCGGCAGTCGCATCGGCGTAGCCATCGGTGATTCTCGTCCGGACGTATGTCTGGAAGGTCTTATCTTCAGTGGCGCAGCGGCTATATTTTTCCAACTCGCCGCTATCGATCTCATAGTGCCCAGGGAGGTTCAAAGGCCATGCGCCACGTAGTGCTTCAGCAACGCCTGATACGTACAGGGACGAGATGCTCGCTGCGGCCAACTCCTCATTCTCGAGGATGTTGTAATCGACGATCTGTTCCGCGGTGACAAAAGTTTGTCGCGCTGCGTGCGCCATGATTTTTAATTCCGATTGCCGAGCAATATACAGATTGCCCTCACGGTCCGCGATTGAGACGTGGAAGATGGCGATGTCAGGTGTTATCGCCGGTAACACGACTACAGGATCCTTGTCCTCAGCATAAGGATTATCAATGGTTTTGATATCTGGCCGATTAGCGAGGATGTCTGAGCCGATAAGGCCTCTAAGCGGCATAAAAGGGATTCCCTTTTCGCCTGCTTGCAACCCAGCGTAGATCGCTGGACAGGTCGCATCGAGAATTTGGACTTTCGCCTGTTTGATGGCGTCGACGAATCGAGGAGCAGGTCCAAATTCACCGAGCGATATCCCGGCTGTCTCGATGGTTTTTACGCAGCCCGCGCCGATCAATAGATCTATCAAAATCCCTCCGGTCGGCACCGTTACGATATGCAAATTACGTGCTTTTCTTCTGATGAGAGCCCGACCCAACTCCATCGGGACGCCGCAATCTTTGAATATCGCTATTTTGGCGCCGTCTGGAATCTGCGAGGCTAAGATATCCGTGTCTTCAAGGATGATGGAGTTTGTCATGGGGATCAGAACCTCTCTTCAAGGGAGCTAGCGACCTCATTCCATATCGTTTAGTTTGACTAATTCAGATCGAATTGGCTACAACTGGGCTGTTCGACGTGGATATATTGCGGGGAATTGGAGGTGACGCTATGCCGTTAAGGATGAGTAGGGTTGTTCGTGAGGAGTTTTTGGCTGAGCCTCATATTGGTGTTGTTGGAATCGAAGAACCAAATCGTTCGCCCCGCGTGGTGCCTTTGTGGTACGACTTTGATCCGGAAATTGGTGTCTGGGTGTTGTCACGAGAGCGCTCCCGTAAAACAGCGTTATTGCGCGCAGCTGGCAAGTTCTCGCTATGTGTCCAGGATACGACCCCTCTCGCGTATAAGCACGTCAGCGTGCAAGGTTCGATTATCGAGGAGCGCCGATGTGATTTAGAACGCGACTTTCGCCCTTTAGTGACGCGCTATCTGAAGACCGAAGCGGTGGAACAATTCATTCTCGAATCGTGGGACGAGGAGCGTTTGATTTTTCTCATGCAGCCGGAATATTGGGTGACGGCTGACTACGCTAATCAGTAGGTAACGGCTACATGAAGGTGTTACTTAGGGCCAAACGCTAAAAATACGTTACCAGGCATGCCGAAGGTGCCGTACCCGGAGCCAAAATAGATCCAGCCGTTTACGGCCGTTACACCTGCACCTTTAATAGATCCTCCTTTCGCTGGAACATTGTTGACGGTGCTGTACGTCCCTTTCGTATCAACGTCCCAGATGATTCGTCCCGTGCCCGGCTCATAAGCACGCATGTGTCCGTCCATGGAGCCCGAAAAGATGACGCCGGGTATCAGTGTAGCCGCTGCAGGTTGTCCCGCGTTGCAGCCTGGGATCTCCAGGCAATCCGGTGCGGGAGCGGGTGTATTCCAAAGCGTCTTACCGTTGATGAAATTCAAGGCATAAATTCCGCCGGCGTGTCCTGGTTGGCTACGTGTCTCCCACACATCGGAGATCGGAACGTAGACGTGAGTTTCGTCTGCTGTAAATCCCCATTCGATTCCGCCAAGCACCCCGCCGGGTGATAGTCTTTTCTGCCAAAGTATATGCCCCTGTCGATCCGGGTCGAGAGCGTATAGCACCCCTGACTTTTGGCCTGCGAGCAGCACGCGGTTTCCGCCAGGTAAAGTTCGTAAGATCGCCGATGAACCAAAATCTATGTCAGGCCCACACTCCTCGGTTGCGACGGGATCGGCGTTTGGGGCTATACAAGCCGTGGTGAAGGCGTCGTCGGCAGTTGTTTGTACGCTCCAGACTATTTCACCGGTGATCAGATCCATAGCCACAATAGCGTCGCTGGTATCTGCGGCGGGTGTTGAATAGGCATCGCCTGTGGTGACATACAAGACACCGGTTTTCGAATCGATCGTTGGCTGGGACCAGACAGCGGCGCCCGAGGGCCCCCACATTTGGACGCCGGTCGTCATTTTTTTCGTTCTTTTTGGCTCTTCTTTGATGATGTAAGTTTTCCATAAACGCTCGCCAGTAACCGGGTCATAGGCAACGACACTGCCTCGAAACGTACAGCATTCATATGCCGGAGAGCCGCCGGCCAATTCTTCAAAGGAAGCAACCGGAACGTATAGTCGGTTATTGTAGATTTTCGGAGAGCCGGTAATTAGTGTCCATGGGTGTTCATCGGCGCGATCTTTCCACAGGAGTTTGCCCGTATCGGCGTTTAACGCATAGACCCATCCTTTACGATCACCTGTGAAGATGACATAGGTGCCGTTATCGAGTCTGTGTAAAAGTTTTGCGGCTCGCACTTCGGCTGCTGCGCTAAATTTCCAGTGAACACATCCCGTATATGCATCCAGAGAATAGACAGCTCCATTAGGCGAGCCGATGAAAATTTTCCCGTCGGCGAGTGCAGGTTGTGTCGTTACGTTTGTGGCGCCCGGGTAGCCGAACGCCCACTTCAACTCGAGGTTATCCAGATCTGCTGCCGAGAGGCCCGCGAAATTACCTGGTTGGAAATGAGTGTTGTCGAGATCTAAACCCCAACCGGTCCAATGCGGTTTCTGTAACGCATCCGCGGAT
>Ga0310345_10004335_pt1 | contig 12904 bp, 7 predicted proteins | sample HC15DNA20500_MG_FD_204667 | JGI IMG/M metagenome (GOLD analysis project Ga0310345, IMG submission 204667) | Marine microbial communities from station ALOHA, North Pacific Subtropical Gyre - HC15-DNA-20-500_MG | ecosystem: Environmental > Aquatic > Marine > Oceanic | place: Pacific Ocean: North... | reverse complement strand
AATAATTAGGTATTCCATCGCCATCTAAATCATCCGATCCTTCTTCTGTATCTAAAATTCCATCGTTATCATCATCTAAATCATACTTATCTGCTATACCATCCCTTTCATGGTCAGGAATGACTGCTATTGTAAATGTATCCGACTGAACTTCTGTACCACATACATAAGATGGCGTAGAAGTAATTACCCTAAAAATTCTTCCATTATAATCCAGATGAGCATTTCTTACATAAAAAGTTGGAGTTTGACTAGCTAAAAGCTCCCATGTGCTACCACTATCTTTACTTACTTGCCATAAATGAAAAGCATTTCCATCTGAAATAGTTCCTATATTAACTACACTATCCCTAGCTTCCACAACTGTTATATGTAATGGTTCTTTATCTATACTAACCGATGAACCTTTTTCCTTGTAATCATATACTAGATTAAAATCTATATCAGAAGGCTCGGTATATCCATCTGTACCACTTGTCACCTGACCTATACTATCAACAGTCACAGGAGAACTTCCTAAAATACCATCTCCATCCCCATCAGTAAAACCTGCTTCCAATACATCAAAGCATCCATCTCCATCCTCATCCAAATCAAAATGATTAGGAATTCCATCGCTGTCGTCATCTAGTGTAAACTCAAATTCATCCAAAATCCCATCATTATCATCATCCACATCAAATTCGTCCTTCACACCATCGCCATCATTATCAAATTCTAGGTCATATATCATAATTGACAGCTGGACTGGGTTTTCAAGGTAACTTCCATCTATCCATTTCCAACCTCCAGAAGGTTCTGAATAACTTCCGTCTGAAAGATCCTGATAGAGCCCTATCCATACAGGAGTTGAACTGTTACCTAGTAAATTCGTTGTCGTAGTATCAAGTAATTTATTTTCCTGATACGACTTAATGATAACAAGATTTCCACCGTTAATTTGAGCAGTTGTTTTTGCATCACTCCAAGAAGATGAACTTTGTGATACAAAATAACTATGACCAGAATATTGCCCCAGATAATCATAGTTTGGTAAAGACGTCAGCAAACTATCATATTCGAGAATATGTTTTGCAGAAAAACCATCTACCTGATCACCCCATGGACCATTTGTATTAATATACATATGTGCAAAATTTTCTAAAACCCCTGAATCATCAGGTTGAGAGTTGGACCAATTCACATAATTATTGGCCGTAAGATCTATTAATTCTCCGTTATCATCAATAGCGTCGTTAACCGATGTGATACTAAAATTCCCAGATATAGAACCCGCAGGGATTGTAATAGTCCCAGAGTCTAGACTATAGTCCACTCCTCCTCCTGTAGAATTTCCAGAACCAAATAACTTAATATTATAATCCTGGTCAGAAACAGCACTTAGTCTTGCATTAATTGTTGCGATTTCTCCTTTTTCACTGATTGTATCTTTATCTACTGTCAATGAAAATGTAATAGGTGGACCGTCGTTATCAATAATACTGACCGTAACTTGTTGGTCTCCACTCTCATCCGCGTTTGTTACTGTGGCAATGTCCACCACGACTGTCTCAGTGCTTTCTTGACTAAGGTCTTCTATTGCACTTAGATTGGTTGTAGCTGATAAGAGTCCATTAGGAATAATTATTGTTGAGGGCAACGTATAATCTACCCCTGATCCTGAAGCTGTACCAGATGTCGATAAGGTCACCGTTACATCAGCTGCTACCACTTCATCAAGTGATGCTGTAAGAACAGAGACACCTCCTGATTCCGGTATTATTGATTTATCTAATGTTAAAGAAACTCCTGGTTCATCATTATCTATTTTAAAAACTCTTACGTGTCCTGCAGAAAAGCCACTTCCATTATTGTCTCCAGCACTTATAGCCAGAATGGTTCCATCACTAGAAAGGGCATTTCTTCCACTCTGATCATCAATTGCCTCTCCATCTATATCAGAGCCGCGTTGTACCCATGCACTACCATTCCAGTGGTATACTCTAACGTGTCCTGCCAAATTTCCATTTCCATCATTTTGAGGAGCAGCTATAGCCAGAATGGTTCCATCACTACTAAGCGAAACATATGTTCCACTCCGATCATCAACTGCCTCTGAATCTATATCAGATCCGCGTTGTACCCATGCACTACCATTCCAGTGGTATACTCTAACATGTCCTGCCAATTTTCCGTTTCCTTCATTTTCAGCAGCACCTATAGCCAGAATGGTTCCATCACTAGAAAGGGCATTACTTCCACTCTCATCACCTGCTGCCTCTCCATCTATATCAGAGCCGCGTTGTACCCACACACTACCATTCCAGTGGTATACTCTAACGTGTCCTGCATCATTTCCATTACCATCATTATTCTCAGATCCTATAGCCAGAATGGTTCCATCACTACTAAGGGAAATAGATATTCCACTCCGATCACTAGCTGCCTCTCCATCTATATCAGAGCCGCGTTGTACCCATGCGCTACCATTCCAGTGGTATACTCTGACTTGTCCTGCAGCATTTCCATTACCATCATTCATTCGAGCACCAATAGCTAGTATGGTCCCATCACTACTTAGTGAAACAGACCAGCCACTAAAATCACTTGCAGCCTCCCCATCTATATCAGATCCGCGTTGTACCCATGCACTACCATTCCAGTGGTATACTCTGACGTGTCCTGCATTAGATCCATTTCCATCATTTTCTCTTGCTCCTATAGCTAGAATGGTTCCATCACTAGAAAGGGAAACAGATGTTCCACTCCGATCACTAGCTGCCTCTCCATCTATATCAGAGCCGCGTTGTATCCATGCGCTACCATTCCAGTGATATATTCTAACGTGTCCTGCATTATTTCCATTTCCATCATTACCCGCAGCTCCTATAGCAAGAATAGTTCCATCACTACTAAGTGAAACAGATCTTCCACTCCCATCAAAAGATGCCTCTCCATCTATATCAGAGCCACGTTGTTCCCAATTTTGAGCATACATAGAAGAAGAGAGCAATACCGTGAGCAGTATGACTAAGAAAGAGAAAATATATTTTACTAAATTAAATTGCATCTATATACTATTCATAAAATAATTTATTGTAGACTTCAAGACCATTTTGCGTGAGTATTCCTCTCATAAAGTGATCAAAAAACTGTACTTGTACTTTTCTAAAATCATACTCTTGATAAGGAAACACATCCTGGTCAAAAGCGATTTCCATCTCTTCAATCCTAAGCTTTGAAAGAATAACTTCATCAACTTCGTCTCTTATATAACCTTCTTTTTTTCCTCTGATGATGTTATCAGAAACACCTTTAAAAAATATTTTGCTTTTATATTTGTTGATAATATTATCTAGAGTAGGGTAATACTTCTTGACATCTTTGACATATAAAGGATTAATGTCATTGATGGTAGATCTGAAAAATCTGGAAAGCTTTATGCTGTATTCTATAGAATTTTTACACGTCCTGTTTAACCTATCGATTTCAGCAAGCAATCCAGAAAAATAAAAATTAATCGATTCTGTTGCTATACTTTCCTTATCTTGAAAGTACTTGTATATCGTTTTTTTGGACATTCCAAGCTCAGAAGATATGTTATCCATGGTCACTCCTCTTAGTCCATAAGTTCTAAAAAGGTTATCAGATTTGTTAATTATTTTTTGTTTTACTGTCATAAATAGGAAACTATTTGGGTGTTTTTCGTTTCTTAATATAAAACAAATATAAGAAATATAAATCTTTATAAAAATTGATTAAAAAATGAAAAATTTTGACAATAATATGGATATGAAATAAAAAAAATTAATTTTGTTTTTTAGATGAAAAAATGATTTCATTTTTTAGAAAATCTCACGAAAAAGTTTTTGTTGTCAAGCACAATCAGCGTATCAAAAAATCTGATATTATAAAGTTACATTGGCTTTTTGGGAATGCGGATTTAATTACATCACCATCAATCAAAGGAGACTATGTAGGTCCCATAAAGGAAATGGTTACTCCATGGAGTACAAATGCAGTGGAAATTACTCAAAATATGGGTGTTCTTGACATCGAAAGAATAGAAGAATTCAAAAAAATAGATGATGAGATTTCCATTGATCCCATGTTACAGCAGATATATAAAAACCCCAACCAAAAAATTTTTCATATCGATAAAGTTCCTGAAAAAGTTACAGATATAGAAAATATAAAAGAGTACAACAAAAAAGAAGGTCTCGCTTTAAACGGTGAAGAAATTAAATATCTCGAAAATGTAAGTGCTAAAATAAAAAGGAAACTCACAGATAGTGAAGTATTTGGATTTTCTCAGGTAAATTCCGAGCACTGTAGGCACAAAATTTTTAACGGAAAATTTATCATAGATAACAAAGAGATGAGAAAATCTTTATTTGAAATGATAAAAGACACCTCAAAAAAAAATGGAAAAAATCTTGTTTCAGCGTATAAAGACAATGTTGCATTCATCGAAGGACCTGAAGTAGAATTATTTACCACGAATAATAAACAGGAAGCAGACTACTATACCACGAAAAAAATTCATTCCGTCATTTCCCTTAAAGCAGAAACACATAATTTTCCAACTACGGTAGAGCCGTTTAGTGGAGCAGCCACTGGATCTGGAGGTGAAATTAGAGATAGAATGGCTGGAGGACAAGCAAGTTTTCCTCTCGCAGGGACTGCAGTATATATGACCTCCTACCCTAGATTGACAAAATCAAAAACTTGGGAAAGAAAAAATACTGATAAACAGTGGTTGTACCAAAGCCCGTTAGACATACTTATAAAAGCTTCGAATGGAGCTAGTGATTATGGAAATAAATTTGGACAACCTCTTATCTGTGGAAGTGTCTTAACCTTTGAACATGAAGAAAATGGGATTTCACATGGATATGATAAAGTAATAATGCTGGCCGGAGGCATAGGGTTTACAAATAAAATTAATAGCATAAAGAAAAAAATTAGTAAAGGTGATTACATCATAGTGCTTGGAGGTGACAACTATAGAATAGGAATGGGAGGAAGTTCTGTTTCTTCTGTAGCCACTGGTGAATACGGAAATAAAATAGAATTAAATGCCGTACAAAGAGCAAATCCTGAGATGCAAAAAAGAGTATCCAATGTAATCAGAGCTCTGGGGGAAGAGGATATTAATCCCATACTATCCATTCACGATCATGGAGCTGGAGGGCATTTGAATTGTCTTTCGGAATTACTGGAAGAATCCGGAGGAATTATTGATATAAATAAACTTCCTATTGGAGATTCCACACTATCTGAAAAAGAAATTATCGGAAATGAATCTCAAGAAAGAATGGGTTTAATCATTCAAAAAAAAAACTATAATAAAATTCTAAAAATCGCTAAAAGAGAAAGATCTCCAATATATTTAGTTGGTAAGGCAACTCAAGACAACAGGCTTGTTTTCAAAGGAATAAAAGAAAAAAATCCTATCGATTTATCTGTCGATCATTTTTTTGGTTCTTCTCCTAAAACCGTAATTGAAGACAAAACTATTAAAAGGAGTTTTGAAGAACCTATATACCACCAGTCTATCCTGACCAGATATCTAGAAAAAGTTTTAAGTCTTGAGTCTGTGGCATGTAAGGACTGGCTTACAAATAAAGTGGATAGGTGCGTTACAGGAAAAGTTGCAAAACAACAATGCGCAGGAGAAATTCAACTACCTCTTAATAACGTGTCAGTTATGGCACTGGATTTTACTTCGAAAAAAGGGATCGCAACAAGTTTGGGACATGCACCAGTTATGTCCTTGCTTGATGAAGTAAAAGGTTCTCAAATTGCTTTATTAGAAGCTTTAACGAACATTATCTGGGCACCACTATCTGAAGGCATCGAAAGTGTGTCTTTAAGTGCTAACTGGATGTGGCCTAGTAAAAACAAAGGAGAAAATACTAGATTATTTCATGCAGTAAAATCTGTAAGTGATTTTGCCATGTCTTTAGGAATGAACATTCCAACAGGAAAGGATTCCTTATCAATGACTCAAAAATATCGTGATGGTTCATCAGTGCAATCCCCAGGTACAGTCATTATTTCTGCAGTAGGAGAAGTCCAGGACATAACAAAGATTGTAAGTCCAAACCTTAAAAAAATTATTAATTCTGAAATACTCTATATAGGTATGACCAAAAATTTGACTCTCGCAGGGAGTGCCTTGTTCCAAACACTGGGAAAAATTGGAGGAGAGTTAGCTGAGACATTCGATAGCAACTACATAAAAAAAGTATTTTCAACTGTTCAGACACTAATTAAAAACAATAAAATCCTAGCAGGTCATGATATTTCTTCAGGTGGATTAATAACATCTATCTTAGAAATGAACTTTCCAAATACTGACTATGGTCTAAAAATTGATACCCTAGGATTCCAAGAAAAAGATCTGATTAAGATTATGTTTAATGAGTCTCCAGGAATTCTCATTCAAGTGGACTCAAATATTGCCAAAGAGCTAACTGATTCTAATCTTCACGTAATTAAATTAGGCAATCCAATAAAGGATAGGTCTTTAATAATTACACATCGTGATTCACATATCACACTTAATATAGACTACTTAAGAGATTCATGGTATAAAACCTCACATCTTTTAGATAACCATCAAACTGAATTAAAATACAGTGTTGAAAGGTTTAATAATTATAAGAATCAGCCTCTAAAATATGTTTTTCCAAAAAATTTCACCGGAAAGATTTCTGATTTAAATATTTACTCAAACACCAAAACTTATAGAAATAAAATAAAAGCTGCAGTGATAAGAGAAAAAGGAATCAATAGTGAAAGAGAAATGGCTTATATGCTTCATATAGCTGGATTCGATGTAAAAGATGTTCATATGACAGATATCGTAAACGGAAAAGAAAACCTAGAAGATATACAAATGGTAGTATTTCCGGGTGGATTTTCCAATTCCGATGTGCTTGGATCTGCTAAAGGATGGGCAGGAATATTTAAATTTAATGATGTAGCAAAATCTGTTTTAAAAAACTTTTATTCCAGAAATGATACGTTAAGTCTTGGAGTATGTAATGGATGTCAACTAATGATGGAACTCGGTTTGATTTATCCTAGATTGGGAGATAAGCATCCTACTATGAAAATAAATAAATCAAAAAAGTTTGAATGTACATTTTCTTCTGTAGAAATAATCAAGAACAATTCAGTCATGTTAGGAAACCTTTCAGGAATAACGCTTGGGGTTTGGTCTGCCCATGGAGAAGGAAGATTTGATTTAACAAAATCAGAAGATAATTATAGAATTTCGGGAAAATTTGCATATGAGGATTATCCTGGAAATCCAAACGGATCTGACTATAATACTGCAATTTTAAATTCTGATGACGGAAGACATTTGGTGATGATGCCACACCTTGAAAGGTCTATATTTCCTTGGAACTGGCCTCATTACGGAAAAAATAAAAACATTCATGAAATATCACCTTGGATAAAAGCATTTATTAACGCAAGAGAATGGTTTGAAAAAAAGGATAGATAAATATGGATTATTAATTCAATCTTGACTTTATTTATTAAAAAAATAAATCTACTTTTGTAGCCGAAACTGGGAACTGGCCTATGGTGTAACTGGTAACACGTCTGGTTTTGGTCCAGAAGAGTCTAGGTTCGAGCCCTAGTAGGCCAACTAATAATTATAAACTATGAGTTTAGTTAAAATTTTTTCAGGAACAAGTTCTCTAAAACTTTCAGAAAGTATTGCCTCTAAATTTGGTAAAAGGTTAGGAAAAGTGGCTTCAGGAAAATTTAGTGATGGTGAATTATACTTCAGATATAAGGAGACAGTAAGGGGTTGCGACATATATATCATACAATCCACAGCTGATGATTCTGATAATTTTATGGAATTATTTCTTATGATTGATGCTGCACAAAGAGCTAGTGCCAAATATATTAACGTGGTTATTCCTTATTATGGATATGCAAGACAAGACAGAAAAGACAAACCTAGAATAGCTATATCTTCTAAATTAATAGCAAATTTGATTACTTCAGCTGGAGCAACAAGGGTTGTTTCATGTGATCTTCATGCAGGACAGATTCAAGGTTTTTTTGATATTCCTTTAGATCATTTACATGGAAGCAGTGTGTTTGTACCATACCTCAAGAAACTTAAAACACGTAATCTAATTTTTGCTTCTCCCGATGCCGGAGGAACAGAGAGAGTAAGAAGTTACGCAAAATATTTTAATGTAGATTTTGTAATTTGTGATAAACATAGAAAAAAAGCAAATAAGATATCTTCTATGCAAATTATTGGAGATGTAGAAGGAAAAGATGTTGTGCTTGTTGATGATTTAATTGATACAGGAGGGACAATATCAAAAGCTTCAAATCTTATAATGGAAAAAGGAGCTAAATCTGTAAGAGCCATTATCACACATCCCATATTAAGTGGAAATGCTGAAGAAAATATTAATTCTTCAGTATTAAAGGAGTTGGTTGTAACTGATTCAATCCCTTTAAAATTTAAAAACAAGAAAATTAAAGTTTTGTCCATAGCAGGTTTATTTGCTAAAGCAATTCGCAAGATTCATGAGAATGAGTCAACTAGTTCATTATTTATAAATAGATAAACATATTAATTATGAAAACAATTGAGATTATAGGGTATAAAAGAGCAAATCTCGGAAAAAGTGATTCAAGGAACTTAAGAAGTGAAGGCAACGTTCCTTGTGTAGTTTATGGAGGCAAGGAACAGATACACTTTCATTCACCAATGATTCTTTTTAGAGAATTAATTTATTCCCCAGGTGCAAATTTTGTTGAGTTAAACATAGAAGGAAAAGTTATCAAAGCAATCTTACAAGAAGTTCAATTTCATCCAGTAAGTGATGTTATATTGCATGCTGATTTCTTAGAATTGATTGATGATAAAAAGATAAAAATGGAAATTCCTGTTTCCTTTACAGGAAGAGCACTAGGTGTAGAACAAGGAGGTAGGATTCTCCCTAGACTTAGGAAACTGACTATAAGTTCATTACCTAAACATATGCCTGAGTTTATTGAAATAGATATTAGTGAATTGGAACTTGGAAAAAGCATTAAAGTCGGAGATTTAGAAAAACAAGAATATGATATCATGAACAGTCCTATTGTAAGTATTGTATCAGTTAATATTCCTAGAGTTACTTTACCTGTAGATGAAGAGATTGAAGGAGAAGAAGGAGAAGAAGGAGAAGAAGGAGAAGAAGGAGCTGAAGGAACAGAAGGAAAAGAGGGAACTAAAGAGGGAGAGCAAAAACAAGATGGGAAAAAACCTTCAGCAGAAAATAAAGAGGAAGATACCGACAAAAAAGAATAATATATCCTATGCAATATTTAATCATTGGTTTAGGCAATATTGGTCAAGAATACAAGCTTTCTAGACACAATATTGGATTTCTTATTTTAGATTATTTTGCATATAAATTTAAAACAAAGTTTTCATTGACTAGGTATGCTAAAAGTACTTATGTACAAATTAAAGGAAGAAAGATTTACATAATCAAGCCTACTACTTATATGAATTTAAGTGGTAAGGCAGTAAAATTTTGGATGAATAAATTAAAAGTTCAGAGAGAAAATATCTTGGTAGTTCTTGATGATATTACTCTACCTTTTGGGAAGAACAGAATTAAAAAAAAAGGATCAGATGGTGGACATAATGGATTAAAAAGCATTAATGAAATCTTGTCAACAAATGAATATCCAAGACTTAAATACGGAATTGGTAATGATTATAAAGAAGGAAAACAATCTGAATATGTACTTAAAAATTTTTCAGAAACAGAATTAGAAAATATTGAAAAAAATATTAAAGAATCAGTAAAAATAATTGAATCATTTTGTTTTGATGGAATTGATAAATGTATGAATAAATTTAATTAATTTATAAAATCAGCATATAACAGAACCATTTGAAATATTATTATCAGGTTGCATTAATTTTAAAGAACCATCAGGATCTTCTGCTAGTAATAACATTCCTTCACTTTCAATACCCATCATTTTTCTAGATTTAAGATTTATCAAAATCATTACCTGCTTATTTAATAAATCGTCAGGGGAATAATGTTTAGCTATTCCACTTAATATAGTTCTTTTATCCAAACCCGTATCAACCAATAATTTTAAAAGTTTTTCTGATTTTTCAACAGCTTCTGCTTCTATAACAGTTCCAACTCTTAAATCAATTTTAGAGAATTCATCGAATTCGATAGTTTTTTTCTTTTCCATAATTTTTGAATTTGTCTTTAAATTTAATTTTTGTATTTGTTTCCTAATTGTATCATCTTCAATTCTATTAAATATATGTTGAACTTTATTGAATTTATGTCCAGAAGAAACTATATCCTTGCCACTTTCCTTCCATGATTTTGGATTTAAATTTAATATTTTAAATATTTTCAAAGATGTAAAAGGAAGAAATGGTTCTGAAAAAATTGCAATATTAGAAACTATCTGCACAGAAACATATAAAATAGAAGAAACTCTCTTTCTATCTTTATCAATTATTTTCCATGGTTCAGTATCAGTAAGATATCTATTTCCAACTCGAGACATGTCCATTAAATAGCTTAATGATTCTCTGAATTTATACTTTTCAATGCTATTTTCAATTTTTTTTCTTAATTCTATAATACCAGATAAGGCATCTTCATCCATAGAATTTAAATTTCCTTTTTCTGGAACCCTACCATCAAAAAACTTGTTACACAAAACAAAAACTCTATTAAGATAATTTCCAAAAATTGACACAAGTTCATTATTATTTTTAGATTGGAAATCTTTCCAAGTAAAATCACTATCCTTTGACTCGGGAGCATTAGACGTTAACACATATCTTAATACATCTTGCTGATCAGGAAACTCCTTTAGATATTCATGTAACCATACAGCCCAATTTCTAGAAGTGGATATTTTATTACCTTCCAAATTCATAAATTCATTTGCAGGAACATTATCTGCTACTATATATTCTCCATGCTCCATCAACATCATAGGAAAAATAATGCAATGAAATACTATATTATCTTTTCCAATAAAATGAACTAATTTTGTATTATTATCTTTCCAATAGTTCTCCCAATCATTAGGAATCAATTCTTTAGTAGCAGAAATATAACCAATGGGGGCATCAAACCATACATACAAAACCTTTCCTTCTGCGTTTTCTAAGGGTACCCTAACACCCCAATCTAAATCTCTTGTCATAGCTCTTGGTTTCAGTCCTTCTTTCAACCAAGATTTACATTGACCAAGAACATTAAATTTCCATTCAGGATGTTTATATATATATTTTTCTATTTTTTTTTGAAGTTTATCCATGGGGAGATACCAATTAACGGTATCTTTTAAAATGGGATTATTACCAGATAATAATGATTTAGGATTTATTAAATCTTTAGGGCTAAGTGTTTTTCCGCATTTTTCACATTGATCTCCATATGCGTTTTTATATTCACATGATGGACATGTTCCAAAAATATATCTGTCAGAAAGAAATTGATTTTCTTTTTCATCAAAATACTGCGAAGAATTTTTTTCTTTTAAAGTTTTGTTTTCATAAAGCTTAAGAAAAAATTCAGAACTTGTCCGATGATGAATTTCCTTAGATGTCCTAGAATAAATATCAAAACTTATTCCAAATTCTTTGAATGATTTATGTATTTGCTTATAATATTTATCAACAATTTTCCTTGGAGTAACTTGTTCATCTCTAGCTTTAAGAGTAATTGGAACTCCATGTTCATCAGTTCCACTGACAAAAAGAACATCCTCCCCTTTTGATCTCAAATATCTCACATATATATCAGAAGGAATGTAACATCCAGCCAAATGACCAATATGAATTGGCCCATTAGCATAAATCAATGCAGCAGTAACAAGATGTCTCTTATAATTTAACATTTATTTTTTTTTTCGCATCATTGAAAAGAAATCCCACATCTCCTTTGTTACCATATCTAGATTATTAAATTGACCTGCTCCTTTGAGCCACTCACCCCCATCAATTGTAACTACTTCGCCATTAACATATGATGAGTAATCTGAAATTAAATACGCAGCTAAATTAGCCAACTCCTGATGTTCTCCCACTCTTTTAAGAGGCACTTTCTTTGAGGGATCAAATTTATCCTTGAGGTCTCCTGGTAATAGTCTTTCCCAAGCTCCTTTAGTAGGAAATGGACCAGGAGCAATAGCATTAGACCTAATATTATACTTTGCCCATTCTACAGCAAGAGATTTAGTCATAGCCAATACTCCTGCTTTTGCACAAGCTGATGGAACCACATAACCTGAGCCCGTCCAAGCATAGGTTGTAACTATATTTAATATAGTTCCCGGTTGTTTTTTTTCAATCCATTTTTTTCCTAATAAGAGAGAGAAATTTATTGTTCCTTTTAAAACGATATCTATTATCGAATCAAAAGCCCTAGTTGAAAGTCTTTCCGTTGGACTTATAAAATTTCCAGCTGCATTATTTAATAAACAGTCCACACGCTCAAATTCTGAAAAAGAATTTTCTATAACTTTAGTAACCATATCAGGATTTCGAACATCGCATCCAACAGGTAACACTTTACCTCCAAATTCATCCATCATCTCTTTAGAAACATTTTTCAGTAAATCCTCCCTCCTACTGGTAATTACAATGTTTGCTCCTAAGCTCAAAAAATATTTGGACATGGATTTTCCTAAACCAGATCCACCTCCAGTTACAACTATTGTTTTTCCTTTTAAACTTTTTTCCTTTAACATTCCTGTATTAAACATAATTCCTGTTTTTTAAATTTTATAATGAATACACCATTGCTTCTTTATTTATTTTTTTTGTTAATCCTTGCAATACCCTACCTGGGCCACATTCAAAAAATTCTGAGGCGCCATCTTTTAACATATT
>Ga0310345_10004331_pt1 | contig 12909 bp, 13 predicted proteins | sample HC15DNA20500_MG_FD_204667 | JGI IMG/M metagenome (GOLD analysis project Ga0310345, IMG submission 204667) | Marine microbial communities from station ALOHA, North Pacific Subtropical Gyre - HC15-DNA-20-500_MG | ecosystem: Environmental > Aquatic > Marine > Oceanic | place: Pacific Ocean: North... | reverse complement strand
GACCAAGCGGTCCACCGCCTTGATGCGCACCGAGAGGAAGGTGACGACAAACTGCAGGCTGACCAGCAGGGCGAGGGCGGCGACCCCCTCGGCGAGGGCCAGGCCCTTGGAGGTCAGGATGCTCGAGAAGGTGGAGCCGATGGCCACAGTCACCACGAGATCGAAGGCGTTGAGCTTTGAAAGGGTGCGCTTGCCCGATGCCCGCAGCACCAGCACCAGGGCCGCGTAGGCCGCGCTGCCCACCACCAGTATCCGCAAGATTGGGTCCCAACCGTCGAACAGGGCCTCGATGCTCATCGTCTCCTCCCGTGTCAGGCGTCCTTGGGGCAAACGCGCCGCGGCTGAGATCGGCGCCAAGCGGCGCCTTGACCCGCGTCAAGGCCGGCCGATCATGGGCGTCCCATCCTTGGGCTTCGGCGGAGGCGAAAAGAGATGAGCGACACGGGTGACCGGCCTCCGGGCAAGGGCGAAGCGATCGCCGGCGCCGCCTTCGTGCTGGTGGGTCTGGCGCTGCTCAGCAGCATGCTGGCTATCTCATATGGCCATACACCGGGCCTGCAGCGCCTGCTTTATCAGTACGGCCTAGCCGCCGTTCCTCTGGTGGCGGTGATCGGCCAGGGCGCGATCCTGATTGGCCTGTGGCTCCTCTGGCGGGTGGCCAGTCGCCGCTGAGGCGCCGCCTTCTAGGATCAGCCCCGCGCGCGCCGCGCCCGCTGCACGGCCTCGTCCAGGGCCTGAAGGAACCGCGACCGATCGTTGCGGTCGAAAGGCTTGGGACCCCCGACAATATCGCCGGTGGAGCGGAGCTGTTCCATCAGAGCCCGCTGCGCCAGGGCCGCGCCGATGGAGTTCTCGGTGAAGGCCCGGCCGTTCGGCGCGAGGGCCTGCCCGCCGGCCTTCAGCACGCGTTCGGCCAGCGGTATGTCGGCCGTGACCGCGATGTCGCCGGTCTGGACATGCTCGGCGATCCAGTCGTCGGCGACGTCTGGGCCCGCCTCGACGATGACCCGCTCGATCAGCGGCGATGCGGGGATCATCATGAAGGCGTTGGAGACGACATAGGTCCGCAGGCCATACCTGTGGGCGACCTTGTAGACCTCGTCCTTTACCGGGCAGGCGTCGGCGTCAATGAAGATGGCGAGCGGCCGGACCGTCATTCGCCCTCCCTGGCTTGATCTGGATCAGGGGGCGGGCGGCGTGCCGCGCCACTCTAGGGTTTCGTGCGATCGATAAAGGTCTGTTCCATGCCCGCCAAGCTCACCTTCCACGGCGCCGCCGGCTGTGTCACCGGCTCCTGCCTGGAAATCCGCACCGAGCAGGCGGCGATCCTGGTGGACTGCGGGATGTTTCAGGGGCCCAAGACGCTCAAGGCGTTGAACTACGACCCCTTTCCCTTCGACCCGGCCGCCATCGATGCGCTGGTGCTCACCCACGCCCACCTCGATCACTCCGGCCTGATCCCGAAACTGATCAAGGCCGGCTTCAGGGGCCCGATCTACGCGACCGCCGCGACTCGCGACCTGTGCGCGGTCATGCTGCCGGACGCAGGCGGCATCCAGGAAACCGAAGTCCGGCGCCTGAACCGTCGCAACCAGAGACGTGGCCTGCCCCAGGTCGAGCCGATCTACACCGAAAAGGATGCGCGCAAGGCCATGGACGCCTTCCAGCGCGTGCGCCTGGCCGAGCCGGTGCAGGTTGCTGAGGGGATCGAAGCCGTCTTCTGGGAAGCCGGCCATATCCTCGGATCGACCTCGGTGGAGCTTCGGATCGAAGAGGGCGAAGGCCGCACCACCCTTCTGGTGTCGGGCGATATCGGCCAGGGCGGGCGGGACTACGCCGCCGACCCGCAGGGGCCCTCTGGCATCGACCATCTGGTGATCGAGGCGACCTATGGCGACCGGGAGCGCGTCTTCCTGGCGCCGGACGCCCGGCGCCGCCTGCTGGCCGAGGCCCTCAACACAGCCCACGCCGCCGGCGGTCCGGCGCTGATCCCGACCTTCGCCGTGGAACGGGCCCAGGAGCTGATCGCCGACATCGTGCGCCTCATGGAGGAGGATCAGATCCCCCCGGGCGACATCTTCCTGGACTCACCCCTCGCCATCGAGGCGACCGAGGTGTTCCAGCGTCGCGGCTACAACAACTCCACGGGCGAGAACCCCTTTTCGCGACTGCGCGCCGGCGGGCGGCTGAATTTCCTGCGCAAGCCGGCCGAGAGCGACCGGCTGGAGCGGCTGAAGGGGTGGCACATCATCCTGGCCGGCAGCGGCATGTGCGACGCCGGCCGCGTCCGCCGGCATCTGAAACGGCTCCTGTGGCGGCGCGAGGCCACGGTGCTCTTGTCGGGCTTCCAGGCGGCGGGAACGCTGGGGCGTATCCTGGCTGACGGGGCTAGCCGCGTGAGCATCCAGGGCGACGACATCCAGGTCCGGGCGCGCATCGTCAGTCTTGACGCCTATTCGGGTCATGCCGACGCGGACGGCCTCGTGGCCTGGGCGCGGGCGCGGCGTCCGGTGCACGGCCATGTGTTCCTCAACCATGGCGAACCGAAAGCTTTGGAGGGACTGGCCCGTCGGCTGTCGCGATCAGGCTTCTCGCCGGCGCGCCTGCATATCCCCGCCCTCGACGAAACGGCGGTCCTGTCCGGCGCCGAGGTCGAGATCAGCTCGGTTGAACAGCCCCGCAGGTTGGGGGCGGCCGTGGCCACACGCGCCGACTGGCACAACCAGCGCGCGGCCTTCCAGGCGGCGCTGAACGATGCGCTGGCGTCAGCCCCCGACGACGCCGCGCGCGAGGCGATCATGGCCCGCCTCGCCGGCGCCCTGCAGCCGGCGGCTTGATCGACGTCAAGGTCGCGGGGCTCGGAACAACTCAGGGTGCCTATAAGGCTGCAGACTCGACTGCTCGATCCGCCAACCCGCCAGGAGGCCCCCATGCTGCGTCAGATGATTGTCGTGACGGACCAGAGCGCTGAGTCTGCGCCGCGCGTCCGGCTCGCCTGCGAGCTGGCCCAGCGGCATGGCGCCCATCTGACGGGCGTATTCCTGACCAGCACCTTCCTGGCGCAGTACATGGCGGCCGAGAGTCTGGCCGGCCTGCCCGCCGACACCGTCCAGCAGATCCTGGCTCAACACGAAGCGACCGTGAGCGCCTCGGCCGAGGCCGCGCGACTGGACTTCGAGGCGGCCGCAGCGGATTTCCGCGTCACCTCCGAGTGGATGCCGCTCAGCGGCGATGGGCCACGGGCGCTGCTTTCGGTCTCGCGGCGCGCGGACCTCACCATCATGGGCCGCGCCGCCCAGGCGAGCCTGAGCGATCACCATACGCCGGCGGCGACCATCGCCATGGGCTCGGGCGGACCGGTGCTGATCACGCCTGCGGCCCCTTATCAGACCGGCGTGGGCCGTCGGGTTCTGGTGGCGTGGAACGGGGGTCGCGAGGCGGCCCGTGCGCTGCGCGACGCCTGGCCGCTGATCGCGCATGCCGATGAAATCAAGGTGCTGGTGGTCTCGCCCGACGGCGAGGGTGGCCCGGACGGCATGTTGCAGCGCCTGATCGAGCGGCACGGCTACCGCGCCGACCTCATCCTCGACCGCAGCGCCGACGTCGACGCCGAAGCCGTCATCCTGCGCCAACTGGCCCTCCAGAAATCGGATCTGCTGGTCATGGGCCTTTATGGTCGCCCGCGCCTTCAGGAACTGATCCTGGGCGGGGTCAGCCGGCGCATGCTCACCGAAGCCCCGATCCCCGCCCTAGTCTCGCATTGAGGCCGACGGCTCAGGGCCGGCCGGGCGTGGCCAGGATCTCCACCTCGCCGGCATATCCCAGAGCCCTGACCTTTGCGATCTCCGCCTCGATCTCGGAAACCGGCATCACGGTCGGCCGGCTGAACATGTAGATCTTCTCGAACCCCGGCTCGGCGGAGATGAACCACTGGCCGTCGGGCGCGTGTGCGATCACCCGGTAGGTGCGTGTGGGCCGGAAGGGGCCGAACCGGTAGCGGACGGCGAGCTCGGCGTTCTGACCGGGATCCTGCAGGGCGCCGACGCCGGAGATGGACCGCAGCCGGCCGTCCGGGCCGTCCTGCCGACAGGCGTCGGTGACCGCGATCTCGCCCCGCTCGGTGCGGCCGTAGGTGGTCGTCGCATATTCGCACCCGCGCGTCAGGCTGGTGGGCGTCCGGGACTGTTCGTACCAGACCCCGGAATAGAAGCCGTCGACGGAAAGCGGGCCGGCGGTGGGCGGGTCGGCCGCCAGACCGGGCGTGGCGGCGGCAGCTGCGGCGAGGCCGACGAGGGCGGCGGCGATAGAAGCGGATCGGGTCATGGCGGGCGCTCCGTGGGGCTGTCGTTCGTCTTCAATCTACGAAGTGGCCGACCCGGCGGCTTCAACGCCGGCGCTCGCAAGTCTTGCCTGCCGCAGCGTGCGGCGGCCTAGATGTCTCACGCCCTGGCGGGAGGAGACGAACCATGGCCGAGCCCTATGTGATCTTCGGATCGGAGATGTCGCCCTATTCGGTGAAGGTGCGGTCCTACTTCCGGTACAAGGGCCTTGCGCATCGGTGGGTCCCCCGCGGGCCCGACAACGAGGCCGAGTATCGCCGCCATGCGCGCCTGCCGATCGTGCCGACGGTGGTCACGCCGGAGGGTGAAGGCCTTCAGGATTCCACGCCCATCATCGAACGGATTGAGGCGGCGTTTCCCGACCCCACGATTCACCCCCCGACGCGCCTCCTTCGGTTTCTGTCCGAGCTGATCGAGGAGTTCGGCGACGAGTGGGGCAACAAGCTGATGTTCCACCATCGCTGGTTCGCCGAGGTGGACCAGTTGGCCTCGGCCCAGGCCCTGGCGCGGCTCAGCGCGCCCCGCGCCGACGCCGGAGCCGTCGCCGAGCGGGCGGCCATGGTGCGGGAGCGGATGACCGGTCGGGGTCACTTCGTCGGCTCAAGTCCGGCCAATGCGCCGCTGATCACCGCCTATTACGAGACCCTGCTCGATCTGCTGGAAGCGCATCTTGAAGAGCGGCGCTACCTGTTCGGCGCGCGGCCCGCCCTGGCCGACTTCGGCCATGGCGCCCAGCTGTTCGAATGCCTGATCGATCCGACCTGCGGGGCGATCATGCGTGGCCGCGCCCCCGGCGTGGCCGACTGGTGCCTGCGGATGAACGAACCCCGCAACGACGGGGCGTTCGAGACCTGGGCGTCTCTTGCGCCGACGCTCTCGCCGCTCCTGACCTATATCGCGGGCTACTTCCTGCCCTGGACTGTGGCGAACGCGCGGGCGCTGGAGCTTGGCGAAGACAGCTTCGCCATCGACCTGCCCGGCGGGACCTATGTCCAGCCCCCTCAGAAGTACCACGCCAAGTCGCTGGCCGAGCTGCGGCGCAAGTATGCCGCGGCCAGCGATGACAGCGAGACCGCCGCCGTGCTGCGCGATGCGGGGATCGCCGCGTTCCTGGCGTGACATCGCCCCGGCTGGAAGGTCGGGTCGCGAAGGGCTAATGGGGCGACGATGCTGCGCGTCTCGGAACTGAAGCTGCCCCTCGACCACCCGCCGGAGGCCCTGCCCGCCGCCCTGGCCGCGCGCCTGGGCGTGCCTGCGGCCGACATTCGGAGCTGGCGTATCTGGAAGCGCGCCCATGACGCGCGGCGCAAGTCCGCCATTCTGAAGGTCTACATCCTGGACGCCGAGGTCCGGGACGAGGCGGCTGTCCTGGCGCGGGCCAAGGGCGATCCCCACGTTCGGCCGGCGCCCGACACCGAATATCGCCACGTCACCCGCAAGGCGCCGGCTGGCCGGCGCCGTCCCGTGGTGATCGGCGCGGGTCCCTGCGGCCTCTTCGCCGGACTCATCCTGGCCGAGATGGGTTTCGCCCCCATCATTCTCGACCGGGGCAAGGTCGTGCGCGAACGCACCAAGGACACCTGGGGTCTCTGGCGCCGCGGCGAGCTGAACCCGGAGTCCAATGTGCAGTTCGGCGAGGGCGGGGCCGGCACCTTTTCCGACGGCAAGCTCTACAGCCAGATCAAGGACCCGCGGTTCCTGGGCCGTAAGGTTCTGACGGAATTCGTGGCGGCCGGCGCGCCGCCTGAAATCCTCACGGAAGCCCATCCTCATATCGGCACGTTCCGGCTGGTGACCATGGTCGAGGCCATGCGCGCCAAGATCGAGGCGCTGGGCGGCGAGTACCGGTTCGGTCAGCGGGTGACGGACTTCGAGATCGCTCGCGATGGGTCGGGGGCCTGGCTTCGCGGCCTGCATCTGCACACGGGCGAGTTCCTTGAGGCCGACGATGTGGTGCTGGCGGTCGGCCATTCCTCGCGCGACACCTTTCAGGCCCTCCACGACCGCGGGGTCCATGTCGAGGCCAAGCCATTCTCCATCGGCTTCCGGATCGAGCATCCCCAGTCCTGGATCGATCGCGCGCTCTTCGGTCCCTGCGCCGGCCATCCGGATCTGGGGGCGGCGGCCTATTCCCTGTCGCATCACTGCGCCAACGGCCGGACGGTCTACAGCTTCTGCATGTGTCCCGGGGGAACCGTGGTCGCCGCCACCTCCGAGCCCGGACGCGTGGTGACCAACGGGATGAGCCAGTATTCCCGCAACGAGCGGAACGCCAACTCGGGCTTCGTGGTCGGGATCAGTCCGGCCGACTTCCCCAGCGACCATCCGCTGGCGGGGGTGGAGTTGCAGCGACGCCTGGAAAGCGCGGCCTTCGTCGCCGGCGGCGGCGACTATTGCGCGCCGGGTCAGCTGGTGGGCGACTTCCTGGCAGGCCGTGCGTCCACGGCGCTCGGGTCGGTGATCCCCAGCTACCGGCCGGGTGTGCGGCCGAGCGATCTCGCCGCACTGATGCCGGCTTATGTGGTCGACGCCATGCGCGAAGCCCTGCCCGTGTTCGGGCGCAAGATCCCCCGCTACGACGATCCCGAGGCGGTGCTGACCGGCATCGAGACCCGGACCTCCTCGCCGGTGCGCATCACCCGGGGGGCGGACTTCCAGAGCCTGAATGTGCGCGGCCTCTATCCCGCGGGCGAGGGCGCCGGTTACGCGGGCGGGATCCTTTCGGCGGCGGTGGACGGCATCAAGGTCGCCGAAGCCGTGGCTCGCCGGGCCTTGTCTGAGGCGCGGCAACCCGCCTGATCGCGCCGGGGACGAGTGCGACACCGCTTCGTCCTTCGCGTGCATTTTTTCAGTCGAATGCGGCGGGCATCGCGCGCAATATGCACCCATGGCCGTACGCACCTCGCCGCTGCCTCCGGAAGGCGTCCGCGAAGCCAGCCTTCGGGTGGCGATGGAGATCATTGCCGCCGAAGGGCCGGAGAGCCTGTCCCTGCGCGAAGTGGCGCGGCGGCTCGGCGTCTCCCATCAGGCGCCGTACAAGTACTTCCCCAGCCGGGAGCACCTGATCGCCGAACTGGTGGGGCGCTCCTTTGTCGCCTTTGGCGAGGCGCTGGAGGCCGCCGCCGCCACTGAACTGGAGCCTGGCCCTTCGCTGATCGCCATGGGGCAGGGCTATCTGGACTTCGTGGCGCGTCATCCCTTCGAGTACCGGATGATGTTCTCGATCCCGCTCCCCCCGGCCGAGACCCATCCGGAAATGGCCCAGCGCGCCATCAGCGCCTTTCAGCGTCTACGGGAAGGCGTGCTGCGGCTGCATCGCCATCATGGCCGTCCCGATCCTGAGAGCCTGGCCGATCAGGACGCCCTGCACATCTGGGCGACCATGCATGGCCTGGCCACGATCCTGCGCCACGACTCCATCGAGGTGATCGGCCTCAAGGACTCCGTCCTGCAGAACGCGCCGATGCACGCCTTCATCAGCCTTGCCGCCGCGCTGCTCCCCCCGGGTCAGACCCCAAGCGCTGCAGCCATGGAGATCGCCGGGCGGCGCTGACCGCGCGCCTAATGCTTTCTCAATCCCCAGACTCTCCCTTGCCAGACTTCCCCTTGGTTAAGTCTTCCGGTCCGCGGCGGCGGGTTCGCGCGGGAAGTCCCCAATCTGGGGAATTGTCTGGTTGACGCTGTCACCTGCGGTTGGCTTCTGAGTCGTTAACAGGGGGTTCCGTAGGGGTGCGGGATGACGGTCATCGAACTTGAGGCCTATCGGCGCGTGGTGCGGGCGAGGCGCCTGGGCGACATCGCACCGGCCGTCGCCGACATCCTCCATGTGCTGGTGGAGTCGGGTGGCGCGCTGCACCGCCGGGAGGTCGCCCAGCGGCTGGCCGAACGGCGAGGTATCTTCTCGCGAGAGGGCCGAGAAGCGGTGGAGGCCGAAGTGTTCGGCGCCTTCGACCGCTACATGCAGTTCGCCGCGGGCAAGCGGCAGGCCCCCCTGATGCACCTCCCCTTCGGCCCAGGCAGCTATCGCTGGGCGGTCACCGAGGCGGGGCGCCGCCTGTTGGCCCAGGCGGGCGAACGGCGCGCCGCCCGGTCCTGAGGCGCATCGTCAGTCGGCGCTCGGCCATTTCGAAAGGATGGAGGGCGCGTCGAAATAGTCGCGCCAGTAGACGATCTTGCCGTCCTTCACCTGAAAGACGCCGGTCACGGGCAGTTCGACCGTCCGGCCGGTCAGGTGATGGATGTCCAGCCGCTCCATGAAGACCACCGGACCGTCCGCCGCCGCGCGCAGGATCCTGAACTCATTGCTCAGCGTCGGGGCGAAGAACGGCTCCAGCACGGCGCGGATGCCGGCGGGCCCTTTGACCGGCGGCAGGGGCGGGGGGTTCAGGTAATCGCAGTCTTCCGACACCAGGGTCAGGGCGGAGTCATAGTCCAGACGCTCCATGTCTTTCATGAAGCGGCGAACGACGTCGATCGGGGCGGGCTCGGCCATGGGGTGCTCCTGTGGCTAGGGTCCTCGAAGGATCACTCCAGCGCAGCGGGCGGCTCAACTACCTGCCGCGTCATACGGGCCGCATCACACCCCCTGCGCCGGACAACTCCGCCAAATGGCCGATGGCGGCGGTCGAGTGGCCCCCCATATGGCATGCGAAACTTGCCTGCGGAGGCCTTCATGCGCGCCCTGTTCATCGCCCCTGTTCTGCTGCTGGGCTTAAGCGCCTGCGGTGACGCCAATCTGGGCGAGGCCGGACGGAACGCAGCCTGGGCGGCGGTCGAGGCGGCCGATCCCGAGATCGTCCAGGGGCTCCGCGCCGCCCAGGCCCTGCGTCAGGCCGCGGCCACCTGTGGCTGGCAGGATGTGGACGCCGGCGCCCTGGCCCAGGTGGGCGTCAGCGGCATCGAGAACCCGGCGCTGCGAGCCGCTGCGGCCAGCCTGGTGGAGGACCTGCTGGCAGGTCAGCCCCTGCCTGGCGCAGAGGCCGCGGCGACGACCTGCTCGCCCGAGACCCGAGCCGCCCTGGAAGCCCAGATCGCCGCCATGGCCGGCGGCGGCGAGGCGGAAGGCGAGGGCTGGGGGGACGGTGGGGGTTAAGGCGTGGCGACGACAGTGACTGTTCTGTTGATCAACCCGTTTCGCGTCTTTGAGGGCCAGGAAGAGGAGTTTCTGGCCCTATGGGATGCGACAGGGAGGATCTTCTCTCGAACCGATGGCTATGTTCACGCCCGCCTGTGTCGCGCAATGAGCAGGCAGCCGCCGGGACAGCACCCGCCCTACACACACGTGAACATCGCCGAATGGCGAAGCCTTGACGCCTATTCGGACGCGCTGCGACAGCCGGCGCTGGCTCCTTTCATCCGTCGATACCGTTCGGTATCGACCTATGATCCGGGCGTCTACGAGGTCATTCGGGAGATTTGATCGCAGAGCCCGCTACAGCGTTGGGGCCGCGTCCCCGAAGCTGAGCGGGTGTCGCTCCCAACAGCGCCCGCAGCCGACGTGTCATGTGAGACTGGCTCGAATAGCCGGCGCGCAAGGCGACTTCCGCCAAAGGAAGGCGGCTCAGGGTGATCATGTCCCGGGCCCGCTCGGCCTGTCGCCGCGCGGCGTAGGCCATAGGGGTTTCTCCCGTCGCCGCCTTGAAGCTGCGGGAGAAATGGAAGGCGCTGAGACCTACATGCGTAGCGAGCTGCGACAAGGTCGGCGCGACCGGGAGCCGTTCTTCTATCAGTGCAACCGCCGCGGCTACCCGCCTGCGATCCATAGGCCGGATCGAGGGTAGCGGTGAACCGCTCGGCGCTCCCAGACTGAACCGCGCGATGGCGAGGGCGATCAGGTTCGCTCGCGAGTCCATTTCAAGAGCTGTCGGAGGATCTGCATGCGCCCCGGCTCGCGCCAGATAGTGCGACATTTCCTGGTCACAACCGAGATTCCGGCAGCCGAAGAAATCCTTCAGGGGGGTTCTGGGAGCGGCGCCGAGCGCGCCCAGGACTTCGTCGAACAGTTCTTGTCGGCAGTAGAAGTGCGCGTACTTCACGGGCCGGCCATCCTCGGATCGCACACTGCAACCGTTGCCTGGAGATTGCATCGAGATTGCTCCCCGTTCGGCGGCGGTGGAAAAGCGGGGATTGTCGGTCCGGCGAACCCGAGCGCCGCCAAGGTGGCAGGTGATCACGAAATGATCGACGCCCGGGAAGTCGCTGTGGGCGCCCAGCACGCCTTCATGCCTTACGACCGGCATATTCCATCCGGCGTCGACACCGAAGATTTCCGGAAGCGGCGAGCCTGCCAGCGCTGCGTAGGCGTCGCAGTGCTGCGGTGGCGAGAGGAAAGCGTGCGCACCCATGGCAATCCCTGCGCGATGTCAGAGGCGTCAATAATGTACCACGGTTAAGCGCAAGAACAGGCAAGAACTTCGCGGGCGAGGCGCCCAACTAACCTACATCTGTCTTGGCACGCCTGGAGCCTATTTCGTGGTCAATGCCCAACCTACGCCCGGTAAGACGCTGCTCAATCCCGTAGATCACACGCTTGTCCTGATCGATCACCAGTCGCAGATGGCGTTCGCTACGAAGTCGATCGACGCCATCATGCTGCGAAACAATGCTGCGATGGTGGCCCAGGCGGCTGCCGGGTTCGGCGTATCGACAATCCTGACGACAGTCGCGGAGGCCACATTCTCAGGGCCTATCTTTGATGAAATCAAACAGGCATTTCCCGCCGTAGACATCGTCGATCGCACCACCATGAACACATGGGAGGACGGTCGCATTACCGACCGGGTCAACCAGATTGGTAAGTCAAGGATCGTCCTCGCCGGGCTCTGGACCAGCGTCTGTATCGTCGGGCCGGCCCTGTCGGCCATCGAGCAAGGTTTTGAGGTGTACGTGATCACCGACGCTTGCGGCGACGTTTCCGACGAAGCACACGAGCGGGCGGTCCAACGAATGATCCAGCAGGGCGTTCGTCCCCTCACCGCACTGCAATACCTGCTGGAACTCCAGCGCGACTGGGCGCGCGGGGAGACCTACGAGCTGACGACCGGGATCGCCAAGTCCCACGGCGGCGCCTACGGCCTAGGGATCATCTATGCCAAGACCATGTTCGGCGGCTCCGAAGGTGGCGGCTGATCCCACCGGCTAGGGGCCCCCGGGCCCCGGCCGAACCTCCTTCTCCTGGAAAGGGTCCGCCGATGAGCGCCGATCTCTTCATCCACAATGCGAAAATCACCACCCTCGACCGGCAGAACCCCGTCGCAGATTCATTGCTCGTCCGGGATGGTCGGATCGTCGATGTCGGACGCGAGGCCGAGCTCAGGCCCAAGGCGGCTCAGGGGGCTCGGGTGATCGACGCCGGCGGACGCCGCATGATCCCCGGCCTCAACGATAGTCATACCCATCTGATCCGCGGCGGCTTGAACTACAACATGGAGCTGCGTTGGGAGGGCGTTGAGAGCGTTCACGACGCCCTGGCCCTGCTGAAAGCACAGGCCGCGGTCACGCCGCCGCCCCAATGGGTGAGGGTGGTCGGCTCCTTCTCGATGTTCCAGTTCCGGGAGAAGCGACTTCCGACGCTTGATGAGATCAATGCGGCGGCGCCCGACACACCGGTTTTCATCCTCCACCTCTACGACCGCGCGCTTCTGAACAAGGCTGCCCTTCGGGCGGTGGGATATGACAAGGACACGCCAGACCCCCCAGGCGGCGAGATCCAGCGTAACGCCGCGGGTGAGCCCACCGGACTTCTCATCGCGCGACCCAATGCGATGATCCTCTACGCGACCCTGGCCCGCGGACCGCGACTGGAACCAGAGGACCAGGTGAATTCCACGCGCCTGTTCATGCGCGAGCTCAACCGCCTGGGTGTGACCAGCGTGATCGATGCTGGGGGGGGCTTTCAGAACTACCCCGAGGATTATGCGATTATTCAGCGCCTCGCTGACGCCGACCAGCTTACGGTGCGGATCGCCTACAATCTCTTCACTCAACGAAACGGGGCCGAGAAGGAAGATTTCGTCAACTGGGCCAAGCTTGTGAAGCCAGGCGATGGGTCGGATTGGTTCAGACATAACGGTGCGGGCGAGATGCTGGTCTTCTCCGCGGCCGACTTCGAAGACTTCTTCATGCCTCGCCCCGAGTTGCCGCCGCAGATGGAAGGCGAACTCGAGCAGGTCATCCGCGTGCTGGTTTCCAACCGCTGGCCGTTCCGACTGCATGCGACCTACGATGAGAGCATCGGGCGGGCGCTGGATGTCTTTGAGCGCGTGAACCGCGACATTCCGTTCGACGGCCTGCACTGGTTCTTCGACCACGCCGAAACGGTGAGCGAACGGAACATCGAACGCATCGCCGCACTGGGTGGAGGGATCGCCATCCAGCACAGGATGGCTTTTCAGGGAGAGGCGTTCATCGAGCGCTATGGTGCCGAAGCGGCCCGTGAAACGCCGCCAGTCGGCCGTATGCTCGCCGCTGGACTGCCCGTCGGCGGAGGCACAGACGCGACGCGTGTGGCGAGCTACAACCCCTGGACGTCTCTCTGGTGGCTGGTGAGTGGAAAGACGTTGGGCGGTGT
>Ga0310345_10004328_pt1 | contig 12916 bp, 14 predicted proteins | sample HC15DNA20500_MG_FD_204667 | JGI IMG/M metagenome (GOLD analysis project Ga0310345, IMG submission 204667) | Marine microbial communities from station ALOHA, North Pacific Subtropical Gyre - HC15-DNA-20-500_MG | ecosystem: Environmental > Aquatic > Marine > Oceanic | place: Pacific Ocean: North... | reverse complement strand
TCGAGAACCAGACGTGTTGCGGCGCCTCCGGGAAGAGACCGCCTCGCTGCCCGGCTCCAACATGCAGATCGGCCCGGAACAGGGTCAGTTCATGGGCCTGCTCGTCGAGCTGATCGGCGCGAAGTACGCGATCGAGGTTGGCACCTTCACCGGGTACAGCGCGCTCGCGGTGTCGTTGGCGCTGCCCTTCGATGGCCGAGTGATCACCTGCGACTTGAGCGAGGATTCGACAGCGGTCGGGAAGCGGTATTGGGAGGCGGCGGCCCAGGCTCACAAGATCGAAGCGCGACTGGGCCCCGCGCTGGACAGCCTCGACGCACTGATTGCGCAGGGCAGGGCGGGGGACTTCGACTTCGCGTTCATCGACGCCGACAAGGAAGGGTACACCGCGTACTTTGAGTGCTGCCTACAGCTCGTTCGACGTGGTGGCCTCATCGCGATCGACAACACGCTGTGGGAGGGCAAGGTCGCCGACTCCGATGTGACCGACGAGGACACCGAAGCCATTCGCCGCTTCAACGAGAAGCTCAAGGACGACGAGCGCGTGAGCTTGAGTCTCGTCCCTATCGGGGACGGGCTGACCTTGGCGAGGAAGCGCTGAGACGAACCATGCGGCCCGACGCGTCTGCACCTGCGGTTGTCTGGTCTCCCATCTACGAGGTAGATCTCGGTCCGCACGTCTTCGTGACCGCGAAGTACCGGCTCGCTCGTGAGCAGTTGCTCGCGAACACCACACTGGTCGAAGGCGACTTTGTCGCTCCCATCCCGGCAACTCGGGATGAGCTGGCCGGTGCTCACAGCGACGAATTTCTGAGCAAGGTGGAGACGGACTCGCTGTCGTTCAGCGAACGGACGCGGTTGGAGGTGCCGCTCACTGGGGAGCTACGGGAAGCGATGGCGCTCTCTTGCGGCGGCACGCTGTTGGCCGCGCGGAGGGCCCTCGAGCGAGGCGTGGCGGTGCACCTCGGCGGTGGTTTTCACCATGCGTATGCCGGCCACGGGGAAGGATTCTGCTTGTACAACGACATCGCGGTGGCGGTGCGGGCGCTACAGGCGGAGGGTGCAATCGAACGCGTGGCGGTCGTGGATCTCGACGTACACCACGGGAACGGCACTGCCGCGATCTTCGCGGACGACGACGAGGTCTTCACGTTTTCGATGCACCAGCAGAACAACTACCCGTTCGTGAAACCGCCGTCGGATCTCGACATCGCGTTAGAAGACGGCACCGCGGACGGTGAGTACCTGGGGCTGCTCGAGACAGCGCTCACGGACGTTCTGCGCGAGTCCATGCCGGAGCTGATTGTCTATCTCGCGGGCGCGGATCCGTATGTGCATGACCAGCTCGGAGGACTCTCCCTGACGCTCGAGGGCCTGCGGCGGCGGGACCGAATGGTTCTCGAGCGCTCGGCGGAGCGGTCAGTTTCGATTGCCGTGCTGATGGCGGGCGGGTACGCGCACAAGCTGGAGGACACGGTCTCGATCCACGTGGCTACGGTGGAGGAGGCGGTCGCCGAGCCTTGAGCTACTCACAGCCACGGGCGGTGTTTCCGCCCGTGACTGTGTGCACGGCGCTGTGATGATCAACAATGACCGTCTCACTCAGCCTCAGGCGCTGTCAGCGGTACCTAACCCCTGCGAGTTGCGGCGCCCCGGGCATGCTCGCCGACATCATTGCCGTGCCGGGTAATCCGCTCGACCACATTGCGGTGACTAAGGACGTGCGCTTCGTGATGCTGGGCGGTAGGGTCGTGAAGCACGTGATGGACGGGCGCGACATGCACTCGGGCGGGCGTTAGCAGCCGGCGGTAGAAGTACGGTGGGCCGTGCTGCTAGACATCATGCGTCCACGCGGCGCCTCGGGAGGGGGAGGACGGATAACGAACACAGTTCGCGAGATCCGGCTGGCGATTCGCTCGCTGTTCAAGCGGCCCGGTTTCACGGTCGTCGTCTCGGGTGGACCCGGTAGAGGCGCTGAGGGCGGAGTAGGCCCCGATGGGCGTCAGCCCATATCTATGTTGCCGATTTTGGGAAAAGCGAATCGCGCGTACGAAAGCTCGTTTCCTGCGGCGTACGGGAAGGAAAGGTCGCGATAGGTCTTCCAGGACTGGTACACCTCGTTGAAACCGGCGTTGTCGGCGGCCTGCTCGGCCAGGTAGGCGTTCGACTCGGTCCAAGCAGCCTCCAGAACGTCCTCGGGGTACTCTTGGAGCGTGACGCCGTGCTCTTGCACCAGGCGTCGCAGCGCAACGGGGTTGGCCGCGTCGTAGGACGAGAGCGTGTGCGACAGTGTTTCGCCACAGGCTGTGCGCAACACGGCTTGGTAGGCAGCGGGGAGCTCGTCGTAGGCAGCCCTGTTGACGAGTAGGCTCATCGTCACGCCCGGCTCCCACCAGCCCGGGTAGTAGTAGTTCTTAGCGATCTGATGGAAGCCGAGCCTTTCGTCGTCGTGCGGACCCACCCACTCGATCGCGTCGACCGCTCCGCGTTCGAGCGCGGGATAGACCTCTGCCGGCGCGATCACCTGCACGGTCACGCCCATGCGCGACATGATCTCACCGCCGAAGCCTGGAATTCGCATGCGTAGGCCGGCCAGGTCCGAGAGGCCGCCGATGGGCTCTCTGAACCACCCGCCCATTTGGGCGCCTGTAGACGACACCGGGAAGGTGATCAGCCCGAAGTCCGAGTAGATCGCGTTGAGAAGATCGAGGCCGCCACCATGATACATCCACGCGATTTGATGTCGGCTGCTCATCCCAAAGGGGACCGCAGTGTCGAAAGCCAGCGCGGGGTGTTTGCCCGTGTAGTAGTAACCTGGCGTGATTCCGCATTGGATCGTGCTCTGCATCACGCCATCCATGACCTGCAGCGGTGGCACGATCTCGCCCGCCGCGAACACGCGGATGTTGAAGTTGCCCCCCGTCATCTCCGAGACACGCTCCGCCAGGCGCACGCCCGACCCGTACAGAATATCCGTGCTCGGCGGGAAGCTCCCTGTGAGTCGCCAGTTCACGCGGGCCCCGCTGATGCCTCCGGTTGCAGCGGTCCCTGAACTGGTTTCGTCTCCCGCGCAGGCGCCGAGAGCCACAACACCGGCGCCGGCCCCCGCCTTCTTCAGGAATTCGCGTCTCTTGATCGTCATCCCGCACAGCCTCGTTTTCTTTGAGCGAGCAGCTTCGGTGTGAGCGCGATGAAGTAACCGGCGCCGCACTGGCGTGCAATCGGTAGCACGACTCTCTCGAGTAATCACTAGCAGTGCGGGGAAGAAGTACAGCAGGGTGCTAGCGCCGTTCGCACCGAGACCGGATCTTCCCGGCTCGTCGCACACACGCAGACACTCCCTTACGAGGTCCCGATGCGTAGTCCCCGTCGTTCGCGCGCCGTAACCCTGTGGACCTTCGCTCTGTCGCTGGCGGTGCTGCCGATCGACGTAGTGGCTCAGACCGCGGAGCCGGTGCGTGCCAGCACAGGTATGGTCGTTTCGCAACACTGGCTGGCGAGTGAGGTGGGCGGCGATGTGCTCGCGGCCGGAGGCAACGCGATCGACGCCGCCATCGCTACGGGCTTCGCGTTGGCGGTGGTCCATCCCACCGCCGGCAACATTGGTGGCGGCGGCTTCATGGTCGTCCGCTTTCCGAACGGCCAGACCACCGCGATCGACTTCCGCGAGAAGGCACCGCTTGCCTCCTTCCCCGAGATGTGGCTCGACGAGAAGGGTGAGTACTCCTCGGACGTGCACCATCGCAGCGCCAAGTCCGTGGGAGTGCCGGGCACGGTCGCGGGCTTCGAACGGGCCCACAAGCTGTACGGCGACACGGACTGGCAGCGGCTGGTATCACCCGCTGTGGCGATCGCAGAGGATGGGTTCGAGCTGAGCGAAAGCCTCGCACGCAGCCTCGCGGGATTCCTCGAGCGCAGGGCGCGGACTCCCGCGACCGTGGCCCAGTTCTCCAAGGACGGAACGCCCTACGCCGAGGGCGAGACACTCCGTCAGCCCGACCTCGCCAGGACGCTTCGGCGCATCCAGGGCGAAGGTCGTGACGGCTTCTACCGAGGCGAGACGGCGCGCTTGATCACCGAGGAAATGCAGCGTGGGGACGGCATCATCACGCGTGCGGACCTGGAGCTCTACGAGGCGCGCGAGAGGTCCACGATTCACGGCAGCTACCGCGGCTACGAGATCATCTCCATGCCGCCACCGAGCTCGGGTGGGGTCGCGATGGTCACGATGCTCAACATCCTCGAGGGTTTCGACCTCGCCAGCCTCGGACACAACAGCGCGCCGTATATTCACCTCGTGAGTGAGGCCATGCGGCGAGCGTTCCGCGATCGCGCTCACTACCTCGCAGACGCGGACTTCGTAGACGTGCCCGTGCATGAGCTGACGAGTAAGGCGCACGGCTCAAAGCTTCGCGCCAGTATCGCGGCGGACCGCGCGTCGGTCTCCGAGCCGAGCGACATCACCATGGGCTATGAAAGCCCCGAGACGACGCACTATTCGGTGGTGGACGGCAACGGCATGGCGGTCTCGGTGACGTACACGCTCGAAAGCGGGTACGGCTCGGGCATCGTAGTGAGTGGCGGCGGCTTCCTGCTCAACAACGAGATGGGCGACTTCAACGCCGGGCCCGGTCTCACTGACGACAGCGGCCTGATAGGCACGCCCGCCAATCTCGCGCGGCCGCAGAAGCGCATGCTGTCGTCGATGACCCCGAGCATCGTAGCTCGGGACGGTCGCCTAGTGGCCGTAGTCGGTAGCCCTGGTGGTCGCACCATCATCAACACCGTCGCACAGGTCATCCTGAACGTCATCGACTTCGGCATGAATATTCAGATGGCGGTGAATGCGCCGCGCATCCATCACCAGTGGTTGCCCGACCACATCAGCATCGAGGGTGGGGGAGCGAGTGCGGCGACCGTCGAGCGTCTGGAGGCGATGGGCCACACGGTTCGAATGGGTGGCGGGCAAGGGTCGGCCAACTCGATCATGATCGACCCTCGCACGCGTGACCGACTCGGGGCGGCCGATCCACGAAGGTCGGACGCGGGCGCACGGGGGCACTGATCTATGTTCGAGGGCACGCAGGCGCTCTTCGTGGTTAACTTGGAACCCAAGCGCATGCCTGAGGCTTTGACAATGAACATGACTACGATCAGATCAGGATTTTTCATGGTGGCGGCGATGGGGTTGATCGTCGCGCCCGCGGGGGCCCAGTCCACAGGTCCGACGCATTCGGGATTCGATCCGAGTGCGCCCATGGGAGAGCACTTTCACGAGGGCGAGGTGGGCAAGAAGCTGATGGCGCTCGAGTCCGCCTTCAAATGCAACTGTGGCTGTGGGTTGGACGTGCACACGTGCCAGTTCCAAATGCAGTGTGGCACGTCTCCGGTCTGGTCGGTGCGGATTCGTGAGTCGCTGGAGCGAGGTGAGACGGTCGAGGCGATCGAAGCGAGTTTTGTGGCCGACTTCGGAAAGGCGGTGTTTTTGGCGCCGCCGGCAGAGGGCTTCAACCTGGTCGGTTACTTCTTGCCCGTCTTCGCGATCCTTACGGCCGGTATGTTGATCGGCCTGCTCACTCGCGGCGGCATGCGCCGTGAGGACCTCGTCTCCGTCGAGAACGTGAGTGAAGACGAGGCCGAGAAGCTGCGCGAGGCGATGAGGAAACTGGACCAATCGGAGAGCCCGGACTGGTAGGACCGCGGGTTACTCGTCGGCCTCACCTTCCATCCACTCCAGCGCTTCCTCCTCGGTGGCGAAGACGCCCCCGGTCTGACTCCGTTCCGACATCGCTTGATACATGCGCGCGAGCCCGTACTGGAGGCCAGGTTGCACGATGAGTGCGCGCTTGGCAGTCGGCGAGAAGACACTCAACTCCACGATTTGTCTCAGCTCATCCGACGTGAGATGCGTGGGTCGCACATCGGCGTAGTCCGACACGTGGTCGAACGACGGATCGAAGTCGGGGTCACCTCGTCGGCGTTCGAAAAGGCCTTTCATGTCCGCGACAGTGGTCGCCTCCGTCGCCTTGCTGATCACCATCCTGCGGTCGATATCGATGGTGTACCTGATCGCTGGATCGCCCTTCGTCGCACTAGTCACGTTGCTGCTCGCCGCATTCCCTCGTGAGTGGTGCCCCTGAGTATCGGCTATCCGTCCAAGTACGTGAGGAACCCGTGCGGGTCGTCGTTTTCTCCTTTCACGGTCTCCCAGAAGTGCTCTTGCAGCGCCAGAGAGACGGGGCCCGCGGTGCCCGAGCCAATCGTGATCCGATCCACGCTTCGCACTGGAGTCACTTCGGCGGCGGTGCCGGTAAAGAAGAGCTCGTCGGCCGTGTAGAGGCTCTCACGTGGGATGTCCTGCTCACGCATTTCGTAGCCGAGATCATTCGCCATGAGGATGATCGAGTCGCGCGTGATCCCCTCTAGCGACGTGCCGTCGAGGAACGGGCTGATGATCACGCCGTTCCTCACGAGGAAGAGGTTCATGCCGCTGCCTTCGCTCACGAGTCCAGTAGGCGCGAGCGCGATCGCATCGACGTATCCGTTCTCGAGGGCCTCCATCTTCATGAGCTGAGCGCTCAAGTAGTGGCCCCCCGCTTTGGCGCGTTGCGGATACGTGTTCGGGTGCGCACGAAGCCAAGACGAGACACACACGTCCACGCCGTTCTTGAGCGCGTCCTCACCCAGGTAGGCGCCCCACGGCCATGCTGGGATGAACGTCTCGATGGGGCTGCCGAACGGGTTGATCCCCGGTGCCCCATAGCCGCGCAGCACCATGGGGCGGATGTAGCAACTCGTGAGCTCGTTCTTGCGCACGACTTCCTTACACGCTTCCGCCAACTGCTCGGGCGTGAAGTCGGGCACCATGCGATAGATCTTGGCCGAGTCCAAGAGGCGGCGGATGTGAGAGTCGAGGCGGAAGATCGCAGGACCGTTGGGGGTCTCGTACGTGCGCACGCCCTCGAATACCGACGTGCCGAACTGTACTGCGGTGGAGAGAAGATGCAGTTGGGCGTCCGCCCAGGGGATCATCTCACCGTTCTTCCATATCCATTCTGATTCATCCAAAGCGACTGCACCCATCAGAATAATCCTTTGATCCAGCCGCCATCGACGGCGATTGACTGCCCCGTCACATACGAGGCTTGCTCAGAACACAAGAACGCTGCTACCGCACCAACCTCAGGAGGATCCGCGAGCCGTCCCATGGGAATCTCGCTCTCCCAACCCTCGTAAGCGCCTTCGACCGTCGTTCCCTCCCTCCCCGCGACGGCCTCAGCGAGGTGGATCAGGCGTTCCGTGCGCGTAAACCCGGGCAGCACATTGTTCACTGTCACGTTGAACGGCGCCACCTCGTTCGACACGGTTTTAGCGAATCCGGTGACGCCCGCCCGTAGTGAGTTCGACAATATAAGGCCGACGACGGGCTGCTTCACCGAGATCGAGGTCACGTTCACGATGCGGCCCCAGCGTCGTTCCTTCATGCCTGGTAGCACCGCACGCGTGAGGTTCAGCACGCTCTCGAAGTTCTGGGCGATCGCTTCCTTCCACACCTCGCCCGAATGGTCCTCGAATGCGCCTGCCGGTGGCCCACCGGTGTTGGTCACGAGGATGTCGATCTTGCCGAACGCGTCGTTCGCCCTGCTCACGACCAGCTCCACGCCAGCCGGATCCGTGAGGTCAGCGCAAGCCGCCACCACCTGCGCACCCGTGGCCTCCGCGATCTGCGATCGCACCGCATCCAACTTCTCCGCAGAGCGTGAGTTGATGACGATATTCGCACCCTCGGCGGCCAGCGCGTCGGCGATGGCACGGCCAAGCCCTTGGCTTGATCCACATACGAGCGCGACTCGTTCTTTCAGCCCGAGATCCATCTGAGTGGCTCCCGGTCCGCTAGGGCTCGTCGTGGAAGTAGGAGTCGGTGCCGTCGAGCCAGTCCTGACGGGGAGGGCTGAAGACGTCCACGTCGAGCGTGTCCTCGAGAGCCTCGGCGCGGTGCGGCACACCAGACGGGATGAAAAGGATCTCTCCGGTCGTGACTACGAGCTCCTGGTAACCGTCTGAGCCCTCGTCACCGAGCCAGAAGCGGAGCGCACCGTCCAGGACGTAGGTGAGCTGTTCGTTATCGTGGGAGTGCTTGGGTACGATGGCGCCCTGATCCAGGTACACATGCGCGATCATCATGCGATCGCCTGTGAACAGGCGCCGTGTGATGTCGTCCTTCACGGTCTCCAGTGGGATGTCGTCCCACTTGGTGTGGCGGACGGAAGAGTTGTTCATTGCGGGCTCCCGTGTCGATTGGGGGACCGGCCAATCGGCGCAGCGGAGCCCCCGCTGTCAATGGGTGCACAGCCAATACTGCGGTGGCGTCAGTCGCGCTCAGCCGTGAATGGGCGGTGAGCCGGCTCCCGGTCCCTCCCGCGGATGCGGAGCGATACATGTCCTTGGAGGCGGTCGTCCGTATAAGTGGCTTGCCACGCGATGCGCTCCACGATGTCTAGCTCGGGATTGTCGTGCCCACGATCGATCGATCGGCGCCGAAGCGACCTTCCCAGAGCGAGTGACTCAACACCACAACGGAATGCTCGCTAGGATTCACGTCGTCCGCGGGCTGCAACAGTCTGCCGACAACAGGATGCACGCCGAGTACCGCGAAGTAGTCGCCGGTGACGAACTGGCCGGCACCTGCCGGATCTCGGTCCCACGACCGATGACTAAGGACCGCCCGGAATAACCAGCCACTCCAGAGAGCATGCGGGATTCGTCGCGGATCAGCTCCATGGCGAGCCAGGAGAAGTTGTCCCAACGGGGCGCGCTCTCGTACGAGCGCGGGATCTGAACGAGTAGGTCGGGCTCGTGGATGCCTGCGGGCGATCGAAACATCAATCCGTTCACCAGCGAGAAGATCGAGGCGTTCGCCCCGATCCCCAGGGCCAGTGTAACTGCGGCGACCAGTGTGAAACCGGGACTCCTCAGCAGCACCCGCGTCGAGAATCTGAGATCCTGTAGCATGCTATCCATCGTCCACCCCTCCGTCCTCATCCAAGGCGCATGCGGGACCGCCCCGAGGGCGTAAGTCACTAGGCCCGGGAGTCCCGTCGTGCCCCGAGCGTGCTCGTACTCGAGAGCGGCGAGCTCGCCATGCCACTCCTCCCTCCACTCCCCGCGCCGCCCCCAAGGGACGAATAGCCCGGCCACCCGTATCACGAGTCGCGCGACGAGGCTGGTCACCCCGCGCCTCCGAGTGCTGCGCTGCTGAGGTTGGCGGCGAGTGTCGCGACGCGCGAGGCGCCTTCCGCTAGTGAGAGCTGCCCTTCCGCCGTCAGCTCGTAGTAGCGCCTGCGCGGCCGGCCCTCACGCTCGGCTGCGCGCTGATCCTCCCAACGAGCCTTGATCAGGCCGCTGCGCTTGAGGCGCCCGAGCGTGGGGTAGACAGTGCCTGACGCGAGGCCTGTACGTGTCACGACCTCGAGTCCGTACGGACTGTGGTCGCGAATCGCGCCGAGGATCTGCAGCGAGGTGATGCCGAGAGAGCGGGGCATGGCTCGTCCGTGAGCGAGTTGTGTAGAAGTGCAAGGTAAGTAGTATGTGATAGTATTCGGTGCAGTCAAGTCCAGTATCGTTGCACGGCGGGGATCCACGTGAACTGGCAGGGGTAGATCGGGGACGATAATCGCACAGTGGAGGCGCGCGTGACCGACCGTATCGAGAAGACCGACGCCGAGTGGCGCGAGCAGCTCAGCGAAGAGGAATACCAGGTCCTTCGCAAGCAGGGCACGGAGCGCGCGTTTACCGGGAAATACTGGAATGAGAAGGCGAGCGGCACGTACCGGTGCAAGGGCTGCGGTGAGCCGGTGTTCTCGTCTGTCACCAAGTTCGATTCGGGCTCGGGATGGCCTTCGTTCTACGAGCCCGTTGAGGGCTCAGCGGTGCAAACCGAAACGGACCACAGCCACGGCATGACCCGGACCGAAGTGCTGTGCGGGAAGTGCGGGGGGCACCTGGGCCACGTGTTCCCGGACGGGCCACACCAGGGAGGGCAGCGCTACTGCATCAACTCCTGCTCACTGGATATGGACCGGTCGGACGCGGAAGCCGTGGACAGCTCAGTCGAGGCCGTGAGCGGCGGAGCCGAGACGGTCTGATCGTGCGCCCGCCGGCCTAGCCGTCAGCGAACCGGTTCGAGCGCGATGAGCCCTTCGTTCATGTCCGAGACCCACACCAGCCCGTTGTGGAGTTGGGGAGCCCACGAGCACGTGTCCGTGCTAGGGCGATTGCAGAGGCCTGAGCCGCCGTTGTAGCGGAGCCCGGCGATCTCCCGGTCCTGCTGGTCGAGCTCTCCCAGTAGGTCTCCCGTCACGTCGAGCGCGCGCAGTCCCTCGGCGTACCAGGCCATGTAGAGCGTGCCCGTGGCCTCGTCGAGCCAGAAATTGTGCGGCGCCTGCCCGGGCACGCCGAACGTGGCAACCTCCCGCGGCTCCCGCAGGTTGCGTACGTCGACAACGTGCATGACGCCGGGAGTGCCGAAGTCTTCTTCGCCTACGAACACGTATCCTGCTTCGGGCCAGTACCAGGCGTTGTGGGTCTGTCCACCGAGCTCCTCGAGCCTGGAAACCTCGACCGGGGCCTCGGGAGTGCCTCCGGCGATGCCGTAACCGACGTCGAGGATCACCAACCCGGCGTTCCAGTGCGACAAGAAGGCGAGCCCCTCGCGCACATAAACGTCGTGCAAGAAGCTCGAACCGGCCCAGTAGCTGGCGACGATGCGCGGCAAGGTCGGATCCGAGATGTCCAGGATTCGAAGCCCCTTGCCGCTGCCGTCCACGACGACGTAGGCGTAGTCCCCATCGATCCAGACGTTGTGCACGCCCGTCTCCAGCTCAGACGTGAACCGGCCGATGACTCTAGGTGCCAACGGGTCGGCTAGGTCGAGCAGCGTGATGCCGTTGAGCCCGTCGGAAGAGTGCTCGTGCGTGATGATCGCGAGTGTGCCGTCGGCCCGCACTTTGGTATCGTTCAGGGACCTGGCGTCGATCTCGAGCGAGAAGGCCTTTCGTGGAGAAGACGGGTCGCTGATGTCCCAGACGTTGAGCGTATTGCCGTAGTTGACGCTGGTGCCGACGGTGCGGCCGCTCCAGGTGCCGGAGTAGGCCACCGTTCCATGAAGCCAGAGGTCGGACGTGTAGCGCTGGACCTCCTGAGCACGGCCCACGACGTTGAATGAGCCGCTGAGCCCGCGCTCGCGCACTTCCAATTGAAGAGTATCGGACGCGACACCGGCGCGGGCGACGAGTGCGACGTTCCCTGTCCTATAAGCGACGAACTGACCGCTCAGACCCAAGTGTCCGGCGCTAGAGGGCTCTACGCTCCACGAGACCGGCACCCCCTGCAGCACGGTTCCGTTTGCGTTTCGGGCCTCTACCGCCAGTGCCACCACATCACCCAGGCGCGCCGTACTCTGAGTCGCGAGGATCTCCACGCTCGAGGCAACGCTGTCGGGGTCGTCGAGAACCACGAAGCGTACGGCCACCTGCGCGCTGGTTTGTGAGCCACCTCGAGCGGTGATCGCGGCGTCGTACTCACCCGGCATCAGCGATCCTTGCACCGAGATGGAGACGCCGAGCGTCCGGGCTTCGCCCGCGCCAAGCGTGGCGATCTCCTGAGGGTCGATCGTCAGAGTCGGGCCTGGGACCGTGGAGCCGTCGGCGTCGCGAATGGCGGATACCAGGAGTTCGACCGGGCCGACGGTCTGACCACCCGTATTCCTGACCTCGATCTGTCCTTCCCGAAGCGTGTCCAGGTCGAGCGTGGGTTCCGAGAACTCGAGGTGCGGTGGCGCCTGGGGTTCAGACGTCGGCGAGCACGACGCGAGTAGCGCCATCGTCGTGGCGCCAAGCAGGCAGAGGTAGAGTCGTCGTGCGAGCACCCGAGACTAGTCTCCGAGGAGGGCATGAAGGTGGAACGGCTTCGAGTACGCCGCTGAGTGAAATACGTGCGAGGCGCGGCGAGTTTTCAAGGCGAGTGTAAGGCCGGTGCGAAGGTTCAACACCCTGAGCGCCTTGTCTATCTTTCAAGGCTGCATCGGATGCGACGCGCGCGGAAAGAGGTTCGAATTGTCGGATATGACGAGCAAGGGAGTGTTGGCGGCACAGGCCCGCGCGGCGATTCTGGTCGCGCTGGTGCTCTGCGCGTGCGGAGGCGGCACCCCTCCTCCAGGGCCCGGGACTTCAGTGGGCTCGCCACCCGACTTGCGCGGGACACGAGTGCTGGTATCGCCCACGCAGCAGGTACTCGGCGTCTCCGGCGATCCTGACGCGGAGCTCGCGTTCGGACTACTCGATCGCACGCGTGCCCTGACCTGGGTTCTGGCTTACGAACTGGACGAGGTGGTCGCACGCTCCCCCGGGATCAGCGCGAGCCCGCGTGGCCTTCCGGTTAGGCAGTTCCTCCAGGCGGAAGTATGCAGGAGCGGAGATCCCCTGTACGGAGAGCTCCGTAGGATGGCGGCGCTGGTCGATGCCGATGCGGTGTTGTCGCCGGTTCAGGCGGCGCTCAGCTCGAATGTGGACGAGGACCCAAGGGTCAATTGGTCGGTAGCGCTCATTGAGGTTTCGACCGGGCGAGTTCACTGGTTCGGCATCGTGGAAGGCGGGGCGTTCCCCGCGGGTGATCCGCGGGCGCTGGCCTCCTCGGTCGACGGGCTGGCCCGGACGTTGCTGTGATATGTGGGTCGATGACGACGGGATAGCGACGAGAAAGAGGAATATGAGGAATTTGACCAACATGACGCCTATAGCGGGCGGGACGGTGTTTGTGGCGCTGATCTCGGTCCTTGGAGGCTGTCAGGAGCCCGTGGACCTTGCGGTGCCGACTGCGACCCAGGCGAAGAAGTACTACACCTATGACGGCGCGCTGA
>Ga0310345_10004327_pt1 | contig 12919 bp, 9 predicted proteins | sample HC15DNA20500_MG_FD_204667 | JGI IMG/M metagenome (GOLD analysis project Ga0310345, IMG submission 204667) | Marine microbial communities from station ALOHA, North Pacific Subtropical Gyre - HC15-DNA-20-500_MG | ecosystem: Environmental > Aquatic > Marine > Oceanic | place: Pacific Ocean: North... | reverse complement strand
GAATGCCTCGGCGCAGCGCTCGGTGCCGTTGCGGCAGGATTCCGAGGTCATCACCACCTCGGCGCCGAAGCCCTCCGCATGGTCGCGGATCCGTTCGTCATCGGTGGCGACGACGATACGCGGGTCGCCCGACACCTGCCGCGCCGCCTCCCAGGAGCGGCGAACGAGGCTGCGCGCCTCGCCGGTAGCGCCCCTGAGTTCGACCAGCGGCTTGCCGGGATAGCGGGTCGAGGCATAGCGCGCGGGGATGACGATCAGGACGGACATCAGGGTTTCGCCAGCTCCACGCCCGGCGCATGGGCGATGAAGAACGGGTTCTCGAAGCCCGGCTTGCCATAGCCCAGCGGGGTGTGATCGTCGAAGCGGACCACGCGGCCGCCCGCGCCCGCCAGCACCGCGTGACCGGCGGCGGTGTCCCATTCCATGGTACGGCCGAGCCGCGGGTAGAGATCGGCCTCGCCGGTCGCCACGAGGCAGAACTTGAGCGAGGACCCCGCGCTCTTCATGTCCGCGACCTCGTACTTGCCGATATAGTCGTCGGTGGCGGCGTCGCGGTGGCTCTTGGAGGCGACGACGCGCAGCGCGGCCTCGGGCGCCGACACCGAGATCGGCGTCGTGGCGCCGGCGGTCCGGGCGTCGAAGGGGCCCTGCTCCTCGACCGAGACGCCGGAGGCATCGGTATAGAACAGGCGCTGCTTGGCGGGGGCGTAGACGACACCGCGAGTGGGCTGGCCGTCCTCGACCAAGGCGATGTTGACGGTGAAATCGCCGCGGCGCTGCACGAATTCCTTGGTGCCATCGAGCGGATCGACGATCAGGAAGGTCGAGACGGACTGACCGTGGCTGTCGGCCTGCTCCTCGGTGACCAAGGGCAGGTCGGGAAAGGCCTCGCGCAGACCGGCCGAGATCAGCGCGTCGGCGGCCTCGTCGGCGGCGGTGACGGGGCTGTCGTCGCCCTTGGCGCGAACGTCGAAATCGGGGCCGTCATAGATCTCCATGATCTTCTCGCCCGCCTCGATGGCCAAGGTGCGCATCACCTGCGTCAGCCGTTCGAAATCCATGCAATCGTCCCTTTCAACAATGTGGCGCCCCGAAATCGTCATCCGCTTCGTGCAAAGTTGATAGGCGGAGCGATATCCTTATGATGTCCTGCCTGAGGATCGGCAAGAAATTCGTCGCCGGCCCGCCGGCCGCCAAGCGAGGTCAGATGTTCGAAAGCGAGCGCCCCCGTGGCACCGGCAGACGCGCCGCCGGACTGGCCGAGCTGATCTATCATTCCACGGTGCGCGAGGTGCGCCGGAGCCACCGCAACGCATTGGCCGGGCTGTTGTTGAACATCGCGCAGGCGGTGATCTTCGTGCTCGCCTTCTACCTGATGTTCACGCTGATCGGCGCGCGCGGCGCCGGGCTCAGGGGCGATTTCCTGCTCTACCTGATGTCGGGGATCTTCCTGTTCCTGACCCATACCAAGGCGGTGACGGCGGTGGTCAAGGCGGACGGCCCGGCCTCGTCGATGATGAAGCACGCGCCGCTCAACACCGCCGTGACCATCTCGGCGGCGGCCTTGGGCGCGCTCTACATCCAGCTGCTGTCGCTTTTGGTGATCCTGTTCTTCTACCACGTGCTGGTAACGCCGGTGGAGATCGACGACCCCGTCGGCGCAATGGGCATGCTGCTGGTCGCGTGGTTCTCTGGCGTCGGCGTCGGAATGATCTTCATGGCGATCAAGCCCTGGCTGCCGGAATTCACCCAGATCGGCGTCTCGGTCTATGCCCGCACCAACATGATCGCCTCGGGCAAGATGTTTGTCGCCAACACGCTGCCCGGCTACCTGCTGCCGGTGTTCGACTGGAACCCGCTGTTCCACGCGATCGATCAGGCGCGCGGCCATATCTTTCTCAACTACACGCCGCATTTCACCTCGGCCCTCTACCCGCTCTGGGTCGGGCTGGCGCTGGTGGCGATCGGCATGATGGCCGAGTTCTTCACTCGCAAGCGCGCCTCCGCGAGCTGGAGCGCCGGGCGATGAGGTGGCTCGCGCTGCTCTTGGGCCTCTGGGCCGCGCCCGTCTCGGCCACGGTCGATGCCTGGCCGGCGCTGTTCGACGTGGCGCGGGTGGCGGCGGATGACGCGCTCAACATCCGCTCGGGCCCCGGCACCGGCCACGCGGTGATCGGCAGGCTCGCCCATGACGCGCGCGGCGTCGAGGTGATCGAGATGTCCCGCGACGGGCGCTGGGGCCGGGTCAATGCCGGCGAGGGCACCGGCTGGGTGTCGCTGGCCTTCCTCGACCGTCGCCCCGGGCAATGGGACGGGGCAATCCCACCCCTCGCCGCCTGCTTCGGGACCGAACCGTTCTGGCGTCTCGAGACCGGTGCGACATGGCGCATGGAGACGCCCGAGGGGGTGATCTTCGACGCGCCCGCCCCCGATCTCTTGGGCAGCGCCGCCCATCGCGGCCGCTTCGCCGGGGCGGTGACGGCGGGCGGGGCGATCTGGACCCTGTCGGTGCTGAACCAGCAATGCTCCGACGGCATGTCCTCGCGCCGCTACGGCTTCGAGGCGATGCTGATCGGCACGGCACCCGAGACCAGCCTCCGCACCGGCTGCTGTTCGCTCGCCCCCTGAGCCTTTCGCGCCAAAAGCCTACGAAGGCTTTTGCAAAAACTCTTGCAAGAGTTTTGCTACCGCACCACCCGCAGCGTGACATTGATCCGGCCGCCGCCCGGGATCAGCGTCGAGGACCCCGCCCGGACCCGGTCGATGCCGTGATGCACCAGCCGCGCCGCGCCGCCCATCACCGCCACGTCGCCCGAACGCAGCCAGATCGAGGCGGTCGAACCGCCCCGCTCGACCGAGCCCACCCGGAACAGCGCCTCGTCGCCGAGACTGATCGACACCACCGGATAGGAGAAATCCCCCTCGTCGCGATCCTGATGCATGCCCATCTTCGCCCCTTCGCGGTAAAGATTGACCAGGCAGCTGTCGGGATCGACCGCGACCCCGGCGACCGCGCGCCAGACGGCGAGCACGCTGTCGGGGATCGGCGGCCAGGGTGCGCCGGTCTCGGGATGCAGCGGCGCGTATCGATAGCCGCGCCGGTCCGCGACCCAGCCCAGCCGGCCGGCAGAGGTCATCTGCACGCTCATCGGGCCGCGCCGGGTCACCGGGCGCATCACCGGGGCGGCGCGCGCCACCTCGCGCAGCTCCGCCAGCATCGCGGCCTGCGCATCCGCATCGATGAAGCCCGGCAGCACCTTCACGCCGCGCAGCTCGATCTCCTCGCCTCTCATCCGCTCTCCCGCCATTCGGTTCCGGCCATACGGCCATACGGCCATACGGCAAAATGGCGCGTCTCGGCCAATGCTGCCAGTTGCAGCCCGAAAATGCCCTCCCTATATAGCCCAGTGATCCGCGACGGGCCCGTCCCGCCGCAAAATTCCTGTCCGGGGCAGATGCCTCAACGGGTCCGCACCGGAAAACCGCCTAGAGCTAGAGGGTTTTGAACATGGCTAAAGTAATCGGCATCGACCTTGGGACCACCAATTCCTGCGTCGCGATCATGGATGGCTCGCAGCCCCGCGTGATCGAGAACTCGGAAGGCGCCCGCACCACCCCGTCGATCGTCGCCTTCACCGATGACGAGCGTCTCGTCGGCCAGCCCGCCAAGCGGCAGGCCGTCACCAACCCGTCCAACACGATCCACGCGGTCAAGCGCCTGATCGGCCGCCGCATGTCCGACGCCGCGGTCGAGAAGGACCGCAAGCTCGTGCCCTACAAGATCGTGGATGGCGGCAATGGCGACGCCTGGGTCGAGGTGAAGGGCGAGAAGTATTCCCCGTCGCAGATCTCCGCCTTCACCCTGCAGAAGATGAAGGAGACCGCCGAGTCCTATCTCGGCGAGGAGGTGACGCAGGCTGTCATCACCGTTCCCGCCTATTTTAACGACGCCCAGCGTCAGGCCACCAAGGATGCGGGCAAGATCGCCGGCCTCGAAGTGCTGCGCATCATCAACGAGCCCACCGCGGCGGCGCTGGCCTATGGCCTCGACAAGAAGGATTCGAAGACCATCGCTGTCTACGACCTCGGCGGCGGCACCTTCGACGTCACCATCCTCGAGATCGATGACGGCCTGTTCGAGGTGAAGTCGACCAATGGCGACACCTTCCTCGGTGGCGAAGATTTCGACATGCGCATCGTGAACTACCTCGCCGAGGAGTTCAAAAAGGAGCATGGCAGCGACCTCACCCAGGACAAGATGGCGCTGCAACGCCTGAAGGAAGCGGCCGAAAAGGCGAAGATCGAGCTTTCCTCGAGCCAGCAGACCGAGATCAACCAGCCCTTCATCTCGATGGACGGCAAGACCGGCACGCCGCTGCACCTCGTCATGAAGCTGACCCGCGCCAAGCTGGAAAGCCTCGTCGGCGACCTGATCAAGGCTTCGATGAAGCCCTGCCAGGCGGCGCTGAAGGATGCCGGCATCTCGACCTCCGAGATCGACGAGGTCGTGCTCGTCGGCGGCATGACCCGCATGCCCAAGGTGATCGAGGAAGTGACCAAGTTCTTCGGCAAGGAGCCGCATAAGGGCGTGAACCCCGACGAGGTCGTGGCGCTCGGCGCGGCGATCCAGGCCGGCGTGCTGCAGGGCGACGTCAAGGACGTGGTGCTGCTCGACGTGACGCCGCTGAGCCTTGGCATCGAGACGCTGGGTGGCGTGTTCACCCGTCTGATCGATCGCAACACCACGATCCCGACCAAGAAGAGCCAGATCTTCTCGACCGCCGAGGACAACCAGAACGCGGTGACGATCCGGGTCTTCCAGGGCGAGCGCGAGATGGCTGCCGACAACAAGATGCTCGGCCAGTTCAACCTCGAGAACATCCCGCCCGCCCCGCGCGGCATGCCCCAGATCGAGGTGACCTTCGACATCGACGCCAACGGCATCGTCTCGGTCTCGGCCAAGGACAAGGGCACCGGCAAGGAGCAGAAGATCACCATCCAGGCCTCGGGCGGTCTCACCGACGAGGACATCGAGAAGATGGTGCGCGAGGCCGAGGAGAACGCCGACGCCGACAAGAAGCGGCGCGATCTGGTCGAGGCCAAGAACCAGGCGGAGAGCCTGATCCACTCGACCGAGAAATCGCTCGAGGAGCACTCCGACAAGGTCGATCCCTCGACCGTCGAGGCGATCGAGCTGGCCATCGCGGCGCTCAAGGACGAGCTCGAGGGTGACAACCCCGACAAGATCCGCTCCGGCATCCAGAACGTCTCCGAGGCGTCGATGAAGCTGGGCGAGGCGATCTACAAGGCCAGCCAGGCCGAGGCCGGCGAGGAGGAACCCGCCGAGAGCGACAAGCCGCGTGACAACGATGACGATGGCATCGTCGACGCCGACTTCGAGGATCTGGACGACGACAAGCGGGGCCGCTGAAGCGCCGCGAGAGCTCTAGTCCAAGGAGCCGGCCCGGCGACCGGGCCGGCTCCTTCCGTTTCCGAAAGGTAGGACGATCCTATGGCAAAACGCGACTATTACGAAACGCTCGGGGTCTCCAAGGGCGCGTCCGCCGACGAGATCAAGAAGGCCTATCGCCGCAAGGCGAAGGAGCTGCATCCCGACCGCAACTCCGACAACCCGCAGGCCGAGGAGCAGTTCAAGGCCGCCAACGAGGCCTATGACGTGCTCAAGGATGCTGACAAGAAGGCCGCCTATGACCGCTATGGCCACGCCGCCTTCGAGGGCGGCATGGGTGGGCGTCCGGGCGCCGGCGGCTTCCGTGGCCAAGGCGATTTCGCCTCGGCCTTCTCAGACGTGTTCGACGATCTGTTCGGCGATTTCATGGGCCAGCGCGGCGGTGGCGGCGGCCGGTCCCGCGCCGCGCGCGGCAACGACCTGCGCTACAACCTGCGCATCAATCTCGAGGACGCCTTCGCCGGCATGCAGAAGACCGTGACGGTGCCGACCTCGGTCACCTGCGGCAAGTGCCACGGCTCCGGCGCCTCCGACGGCTCCGAGCCCGCCACCTGCCCGACCTGCTCGGGCATGGGCAAGGTCCGCGCGCAACAGGGCTTCTTCACGGTCGAGCGCACCTGCCCGACCTGCAACGGCATCGGCCAGATCATCAAGGATCCCTGCCGGGCCTGCCAAGGCGCGGGACGCGTCGAAAAGGAGAAGTCGCTTTCGGTCAACATCCCGGCGGGCGTCGAGACCGGAACCCGGATCCGCCTCGCTGGCGAAGGCGAGGCCGGGCTCAGGGGCGGTCCTTCGGGCGATCTCTACATCTTCATCGACGTGGCCGAGCATCAGCTGTTCAAGCGTGACGGCCATGATCTCTACTGCCGCGTTCCCGTCTCGATGGCGGCGGCGGCGCTGGGTGGCGATATCGAGGTGCCGACCATCGATGGCGGCAAGAGCCGGGTGAAGATCCCCGAGGGCAGCCAGTCGGGCCGGCAGATGCGGCTGCGCGGCAAGGGCATGCCGGCGCTGCGCGGCGGCCAGCGCGGCGACATGTTCATCGAACTCGCGGTCGAGACGCCGGTGAACCTCACCGCGCGACAGCGCGAATTGCTGCGTGAGTTCGACGAGGCGAGCGAGAAGAACAACCCGCAGAGCTCGAACTTCTTCTCCGCCGTGAAGGGGTTCTGGGACTCGATGAAGGGCTGAGCCCCTTAATCCCGTCTTAACCATGCCCGCGAGACATTCGCGGGCATGGCACCCGACTCGTCATTCTCCGAGCGCCCCCTGCCCTTCGACACCGACGAGGTGGCCGAGATCGCGCCGCTGCCCAAGGGTCGCCTCCCTTCCTACATGGCCGACCACCGCCGCCGCCTGCGCGAGAGGTTCCTCGCTGGCGGCGCCGAGGCGATGCCCGATTACGAGCTTCTGGAGCTGCTGCTGTTTCTCGCGGTTCCGCGGCAGGACATGAAACCTCTGGCGCGGCGGCTGATCGACGAGTTCGGCGATCTCAACCGGGTTCTCGCGGCTCCGATCCCGCGATTGACCGAGATCGAGGGCGTGGGGCCTTCGGTGGTCGGCGCCCTGAAGCTGGTCGAGGCCGTCGCCCACCGCATGGCCCGCGCCCGGATCATTGCGCGTCCCGTCCTGTCGGGCTGGGAGCCGCTTCTCGACTACTGCCGCACCGTGATGGCGCATCGCGAGACCGAGCAGTTCCGCGTGCTGTTCCTCGACCGGCGCAACGTGCTCGTCGCGGACGAGGCGCAGGCGCGCGGCACGGTGGACCACGTGCCCGTCTATCCGCGCGAGGTGGTCAAGCGGGCGCTCGAGCTGAACGCCTCGGCGCTGATCCTCGTGCACAACCACCCGTCGGGCGATCCGACCCCGTCCGAGGCCGACATCGCCATGACCGCGCAGATCGAGGCGGCCGCCGGGGCCTTGGGCATCACGCTGCACGACCACCTCGTCATCGGCAAATCGCGAGAGACCAGCTTTCGCGCCGAGGGGCTGCTCTAGCGCAGCGGCGCCACCCAGAGCTCGACCCGGCGATTGATGCCGCGCCCGGTCTCGGTGTCGTCGCAGCCCATCGGCAAAGCCTCGCCAAAGGCCGCGACCTCGAGCGCCACGCCTCCGGGCAGCGCACCTCCAAGCAGCGACAGCACCGCCGCGCGCACCGCCTCGGCCCGTTCCAGCGACAGGTCGTGATTGGCCACGGGCCCGCCGAGCCCGTCGCTGAACCCCGCCAGGAGCAGCGACTCGCCGTTGTGACGCCCGTCCCGGATCGCATGGGCGAGCTGCACCACATGGCTGCGCGACACCGCGTCGAGCGCCGCCGCGCCGGGCTCGAAGCGAAAGGTGGTCGACAGGCGCTGGCGCGGCTCAAGCACCCGCAGCATCCGCTGCAGCTCGCCCAGCCCCACATCCTCGCCCGCCGCGAGCACCGCCCCCGCGAGGCGGCGGCCCTGTGCCTCAATCGGAATCGGCAGCGGCGCCAGCCCGGTCACCCCGGCGCGGCGCAGCACCAGCTGCGCCTCGGCGCTGGCGATCCAATCGAGAAACGCTTCGGCCGCTTCCGGCAGGCGGCGCATCGGGCGATAGAGCACCAGCGGCAGGGTGAGCGGGAAATCCCCTGTCATCACCGTCTCGGCGCTGGCGTTGCTGCGCAGGCCGCAGGGACCGCTGAGCGTCAGCGGCTGCGTCGTGCCGAGCCGCCCGAAGGGCAGCATGCCGATGCCGCCGGGATCGGCGGCGACGGCGGCAGCCAGCGTATCGGTATCGGGATGGCGGATCACCTCGAGCGACAAGGCGCGCTCCGAACGGCCCAGCACCAGCGCCTCGAAGCCCTGCATCTGGCCGCTGGCCTCCGGCCCCAGATGCAGCCGCACCGGCCCCGGCGTACCGCCCAGCTGCGACCAGTCGGTGATCTCGCCCGCATAGAGCCGCGACAGCTGCGGCAGTGATAGGGCCCGAAGCCTGCGCCCCGGCGCCACCACCGGCACCAGCGCGTCGAGACCGATCAGCTGCAACCGTCCCGGGCTGTCGAGCCGACCCAGACCGGCATCGCGCGCCAGGGCCAGCTCCTCGGCGTCGAGCAGCCGCTCGGCCATGGCGAGATCGGCCTCGTCGGCGAGCAGATCGGCAAAGCCGTCCTCGGTCGAGGTAAGCCGGAACGACACCCGCAGCCGCGTCTCCCCCCCCTCGGCCGAAACGAGGGCGTAATGTCGATGCGTGGCATCGGTTTCTACGGTTTCGATCGCCAGCCCCTGTTCGCGCGCATAGCCATCGACCAGCGCCGGCAGCACCAGCTCGCCCAGCCGCGCCGCGCCCGACAGCCGCAGCTCGGGCACCCATGTCTCGGGATCGGGGCAGGCCATGCCCTCGCAGCTCACGCCCGACAAGGGCAGCGTCAGTTCGCCATGCTCGGTCGCCACCCGCAGGTAGCGCCCGTCATAACCCAACAGGCTGCCGGTGAGGCGCAGCGAGCCGCTGCGCGAGGTAAGCTGCACCGTGGTGTCCGGCTCCTGCGCCAGCGTCGGAAGCGGCCAGAACGCCAACGCGGCCCAGAGGGCCGCGCGGCGCAGGATCTGCTGAAACGATGGGGGTGCGGGTCGTTGCGGCGTCATCTCGACGCGACTGTCAGTCCCGGCTCGAGGTTTTGCAAGACGAGAAGCTCGCCCACCGCGTCGCAGCCCGGAAGCGTGACTTCGATATCGGTGCTGGCGATGCTCTCGGCGTCGCCGACGCGGACCAGCTCGGCCGCGACCGGGCTGCCGCAATTCGTCGCGGTGACCTCGATCTCGACGCTGATAGCGGCGGCGTCGCCCACGGGCGCGCTATAGATCTCGGCCAAGCGCGGCGCCGGTGCGGCCGGATCGCCAAGCCCGATCATCGAGGCCCCGCCAGCCGTGCCCGGTGCCATGTCGCGGCTCACATGGCCGGGTTCGCCATACCGCGCGCCGGGCGCCAGGGCATGGAGCGAGAGCCCGTCGCCATCGCGCCACTGCAGCGCCACGCGGTGCCACTCGGCCATGTCCGGAAGCTCGGTTCGGGCCACCGCCATGGCGCCCCCCGCCTCGGCCATGAAGACCGCGTCGCGCGAGAGGGCCGGGAACAGCACTCCGGCCTCGCCTTGCGCATCGGTCAGCAGCGTCACGGTCAGCCCCTGGTGGCGCAGCGTGACGCGGGCCAGGGGCGCGCAGGGCGCGGCGAGCTGCAACTCCGCGATGGCGCCGGGGCGCGGCTGGGCCGAAAGGCGCAGATCGCAGCCCTCCTTCGCGGGCACCGGTCCGAGCCGCGCCAGCCGGGCCGGGCTGCGCGGCGGCTGCGGCAGGTCGAACGCTCCGGAGAGGCGCGGCGCCATCTCGGTGACGGCGGCGGTCAGCACCGGCGCTTCGGGATAGGTTTCGGGAAGATCGACCGGCGTCGCGGCGGCGCGCGACACGCCGCTTTCCATGAATTGTCCGATCGCGATGGCCGCGCCCGCGCAGGCGGTCGCGGTCAGGAGAAAACGCAAGACGGCCATGACCAGATCCTTTTTCAACTCCACCGATCATGGCACCCCCGCAAGGCCCGGGCGCGTCCGCAACCCGGCACCTTGAGGGAGTCATCCGGGCACAATTGCGGCAAAACCCGCGGCCCGGACGGGAGACAGAAGGATCAGAGCTTGCCGTGGCAGTGCTTGAACTTCTCGCCCGAGCCGCAGGGGCAAGGCTCGTTGCGCGAGGGCGCGCCCCAGGTCGCGGGATCGTTCTCGTCGAAGCCCGGCGCCGCTCCGCCAGCCGCGTCGGCGGCAGGTGCCGCCCCGGCGGTGGCCAGTTCGGGCGCCTCGCGGCGCGGCGCGGGGGCGGGTTGAGCCGCCGCACCGGCGGCACCGGTCGCACCGGCGGCAGCACCGGCAGCGCCGGTCGCGGCCGAGGCACCGGCAGCCGCGGCGCCGTTGCCACCGGCAGCCTGCGCCCGCGCCTGCATCGCGCGCTGCAGCATCGCCTGCTGCTCTTCCTTGGAGATCGGCCGGATTTGCGCCAGCTTCTCGGTCACCTCGGTCCTGAGCCCGTCGAGCAGCCCCTCGAACAGCTGGAAGCTCTCGGTCTTGTACTCGTTGAGCGGGTCGCGCTGCGCATAGCCGCGGAAGCCCACCACCGAGCGCAGATGCTCGAGCATCAGCAGGTGTTCGCGCCACTTGCCGTCGATGGTCTGCAGCAGCACCTGCTTCTCGATGCTCTTCATGGTCTCGGGGCCGAAGGTCTCGGCCTTCTCGGCCATCAGCTTGTCCGAGGCCTCTTCGAGCCGCTCGCGGATCTCCGCGTCGTCGACGCCTTCCTCCTCGGCCCATTTCATCACCGGCACATCGATGCCGAGCACCTGGATCGCCTGGGCGTAGAGCCCTTCGGTGTCCCACTGGTCGGCATAGGCCTTGGGCGGGATATGGGCGGCGACGAGATCCTCGATCACCTGATGGCGCATGTCGGCGACGATCTCCGACAGGTCCTTGGCCTCCATGATCTCGCGGCGCTGGGAGAAGATCACCTTGCGCTGCTCGTTCATCACGTCGTCGTATTTGAGGAGCTGCTTGCGGATGTCGAAGTTGCGGCCCTCGACCTTGGCCTGCGCGCGCTCGAGCGACTTGTTCACCCAAGGGTGCACGATCGCCTCGCCTTCCTTCATGCCCAGACCCGACAGCACCTTCTCGAGCCGCTCCGAGCCGAAGATCCGCATCAGATCGTCTTCGAGCGACAGGAAGAAGGAGGACCGGCCCGGATCGCCCTGCCGGCCCGAGCGGCCGCGCAGCTGATTGTCGATGCGCCGGCTCTCGTGGCGCTCGGTGGCCAGAACGAACAGGCCGCCGGCTTCCAGCACCGCCTTCTTCTCGTCGGCATGTTCGGCCTCGATCCGGGCGCGGATCTCGTCGGGATGCGCCTCCGGGTCGGCGGCCAGCGCCTCGAGCACCTTCAACTCGACGTTGCCGCCAAGCTGGATGTCGGTGCCGCGGCCGGCCATGTTGGTGGCGATGGTCACCGCGCCGAGCTTGCCGGCATCGGCGATGATCTGCGCTTCCTGCTCGTGCTGGCGGGCGTTGAGCACGTTGTGCTTGATGCCTTCCTTCTCGAGCAGCTGGCTCAGGAACTCGGATTTCTCGATCGAGGTGGTGCCGACGAGGATCGGCTGACGCTTCTCATGCGCCTCCTTGATCGCCTTGACCACGCCATCGAACTTCTCGCGAGCGGTGCGATAGACTTGGTCGTGCTCGTCGATCCGCTGGATCGGGCGGTTGGTCGGCACCTCGACCACGCCGAGGCGGTAGATCTCGTAGAACTCGTCGGCCTCGGTCAGCGCGGTGCCGGTCATGCCAGCGAGCTTGTCGTAGAGCCGGAAGTAGTTCTGGAAGGTGACGCTGGCCAGCGTCACGTTCTCGGGCTGGATGTCGAGATTTTCCTTGGCCTCGATCGCCTGATGCAGACCGTCCGACAGACGGCGGCCATGCATCATCCGGCCGGTGAACTCGTCGATCAGCACGGCCTGGCCGTCGCGGATGATGTAGTCCTTGTCGCGCTGGAACAGCTTGTGCGCACGCAGGCCCTGATTGACGTGGTGCACGATGGTCGTGCTCTCGGGGTCGTAGAGCGTCTGGCCCTCGGGCAGGATGCCGAGCGCCTGCAGCCGCGTCTCGAGAAACTCGTTGCCCTCGTCGGTATAGGTGACCGAGCGGGTCTTTTCGTCGAGCGTGTAATGCTCGTCGGTGAGGTCCGGGATCACCCGGTCGATGCTCCGGTAGAGCTCCGAACGGTCCTGGCTCGGACCCGAGATGATCAGCGGCGTGCGCGCCTCGTCGATGAGGATCGAGTCCGTCTCGTCGACGATCGCGTAGTTGTGGCCGCGCTGGTTCATCTGGGACAGCTCGGACTTCATGTTGTCGCGCAGGTAGTCGAAGCCCAGCTCGTTGTTGGTGGCATAGGTGACGTCGGCGGCATACGCCCCCTTCTTCTCGGCCTCGGGCTGCTGCGGATAGACCACGCCGGTGGTCAGCCCCAGCGCGCCATAGACCTTGCCCATCCATTCCGCGTCGCGCTTGGCGAGGTAGTCGTTCACGGTGACGACGTGCACGCCCTTGCCCGACAGCGCGTTGAGATAGGCCGGGAAGGTCGCGACCAGGGTCTTGCCCTCGCCGGTCTTCATCTCGGCGATGTTGCCTTGGTGCAAGAAGATGCCACCCATCAGCTGCGTGTCGAAGGCGCGCAGGCCAAGCGCGCGGCGCGCCGCCTCGCGGCAGTTGGCGAAGGCCTCCGGCAGCAGGTGGTCGAGGCTTTCGCCCTTCTCGATCCGCTCCTTGAACTCGACGGTCTTGGCCTTCAGGCCATCGTCATCCAGCGCCTGGAACTCGGGTTCGAGCGCGTTGATCTTCTCGATCAGCGGTCGCGTGGACTTGATCTTGCGGTCGTTCGGCGTGCCGAAGACCTTCTTGGCCAGCGA
>Ga0310345_10004325_pt1 | contig 12924 bp, 11 predicted proteins | sample HC15DNA20500_MG_FD_204667 | JGI IMG/M metagenome (GOLD analysis project Ga0310345, IMG submission 204667) | Marine microbial communities from station ALOHA, North Pacific Subtropical Gyre - HC15-DNA-20-500_MG | ecosystem: Environmental > Aquatic > Marine > Oceanic | place: Pacific Ocean: North... | reverse complement strand
AAATTAAAATGTAAATTATTTGAAAGTTCAGATTCAATTGGTGGTGTTTGGAAATATAATAGAAATAAATCTGGTGGCGTATTAAAAAATACATATGCTTCATCATCTATAACTTTTTTACATCCAACTGATTATCCATTTCCAAATAATACACCGGAGTTTCCTCATCATAGTGTAATTTATAATCATTTAATTGATTATGTAAAATACTTTGATTTAAATCAGTATATACAATTACATACATATATCACAAATATTACAAAAAAAAAAAATAAATGGATAATTAATTATTTAAAAGATGATACCAATATTACTGAATTATTTGATAAATTAATAATATGTACTGGAGTACATCAAAATATTAATATACCAGATGATATTAATTTTAATGAATTTGATAAAAAAAAAGTTATTCATAGTCATTATTACGAACAAAATAGAGAAAAATTTAAAGGAAAAAATATAATGGTAATTGGTGGAGGAGAGACTGCTCACGATGTTGCTTGCGATTTATCCACAATTTCTAATAAAGTTTATATGTCTATTCGTAAAGGACAATGGTTTCAAGGAAAAATTTTTGGTTCATATGAGCCTGCTGATTTGTATTTAAATAGATATATGTATACTATTTGGTGTAAGCCATTTGCTAAATGGGTTGTTGGATATATAAATGAATGTATGTGGGGAAAAGGAGGGACAGGTATAGATAAATGGAAACCAAATTCAACATATGGAGATTCTTTTTTAACAAAGGGAAGGGAAATTTTATTATGGGTGGCAAAAGGGAAAATTATTCCTTGTGGCGGAATTACCAAAATAGATAACAATAATATTTATTGCAATGATGAAATGATAAATGCTGATTATATCATATTATGCACTGGATATAATAATTCTCATTTAAAAAAACTATTACCAAATATAGATTATAATAAAAATAAATACAAATTAATATTTGATCCAGATGATACATCTCTATCGTATTGTGGATTTATTAGACCAATTATAACATCTTTACCATTAGTTTCAGAATTACAAGCAAGATTAATCAGTAATGTTTATTCTAACAAAGTTGAATTACCTAATAAAAATAGTATTATGAAGACAATTCAAAAAGATGATGATAGGCGAAAATCTCGTTTTTCTAAAGATTATGATAGATTAAACTATTTAATAAGTCCATATACATATTGTGATGAAATTTCAAATTTAATTGGATGTAAACCAAATATGTTTAAATTATTTTTTACAAATCATAGATTATGGAGAACAATGTTTTTTTACCCATGGTCCCAATTTCATTATACTATAAATTCTGACAATGAAAAAACAAAAAAAATTTCTATAGAACAATTAGAAAAAATAAAAAATTCTATTGCTGGAAAAAATTTAAAATATTACTCTAATATTGGAACGATTTTTGTTTCAATTATACTTCTTCTTATAATTGGTATTTTGATAGGAATTGTATTTGGATTTGTATATGGTTTTAAGAAAATTGGACCTTATATAGTTCAAGTATTTTCTATATTAATGTTATTAATAATTCCGCTTTAATTATTACATAAATCTGGTAGCTGATTTTTACTATATTGATTAATAATTATTAATATATTAAATGGTGTAATTGTTGGAAACATAAAGAAAATTATTGATATTATCGTTAAAATACTGCACATAGAAAACATAGTTTGCCATCGAAATGGAAAGAGATAATCATCATCTGTACCGCCAAGATAATTTGTTAATATTACTAGAATACAACGTCCAAATATTATCCAAGATACCATTATAAAACAATAAAATATGGCTATATAAATTTGTAATTGAGATGGTAAAAAAAATCCAAAAAATATAATTAATAAAGTTCCAATTATATGAAGAATATGAATAATGCAAATTAAATATTTATATTTTTGATATGGTTTATCTAAATTTTGTGGAAAGATATTTTTAATAAACATATTTACGTAGTGTTTCATATAATCTTCAATTGGTTCTAATACAGGTGACAAATTATATTGTAAATTTTTACTTATATTTTTTGCGATTTTAACAGATGTTTTAATATAAGAATCAACAGTATCTTGTATATTTTCTGATTTTTTTCTCTTAGTATTATTCATTATATTATATTATAATATAGTAATTTAATTATATTTTATATAAAAATAAAAAATGTTGCCAAAGGAAATTTTAAATTTAATTTACCAATATATGTTTCACACATGTCATTTGTGTAACACATTGACAAAAAGTTTTTGTAGAAAACCTTTTTGTAATGATTGTAGAAAACCATCTTGTAGTTTGCATTATCATTTTATAAATAATGGAAAATGTGATGTGTGTGTTTCTAATTTATTACATCAATAATTTTGATTATTTTTTATTTAACAAAAATTAAAATTGATTTAATAAAAACTTAAATAACAAATAATAATAATAATAATAATAACAACAAATAATGACTGAAGAAACTAGCACAATGCAAATTTTTGTCAAAACATTGACTGGAAAGACAATCACATTAGATGTATCATCAAACGATACAATTCAAAATGTAAAAGCAAAGATTCAAGATAAGGAAGGTATTCCACCAGATCAACAACGATTGATTTTTGCTGGAAAACAACTTGAAGATGGTAGAACTCTTGCTGATTACAATATTCAAAAAGAGTCTACTCTTCATTTGGTATTAAGACTACGAGGTGGTAGTATGCAAATTTTTGTAAAAACACTAACTGGTAAGACAATCACATTAGATGTAGAATCAGGGGATACAATCGAAAATGTAAAAGCAAAAATTCAAGATAAGGAAGGTATCCCACCGGAACAACAACGATTGATTTTTGCCGGAAAACAACTTGAAGATGGACGAACTCTTGCTGATTACAATATTCAAAAAGAGTCTACTCTTCATTTGGTATTAAGACTACGAGGTTGAAATATTTATTAAATAAATGTTTAATTTTCAGGACTGAATTTTTATAATAAAAATTTGTTTTTTTTGGTAAAATCGATATTTTAAATCTTCATCGTATTAAAAATAAAGTCGGGAAAAAATTAAAATTGATTTTTTTGTTATTTACGTAATTGTTGTTGTGATAATAAATCACTCTCTAGTATTTTTGTGGAAGCGAAAAAAGTTAAGCAAAATACTAACCACATAAATATTGGTAGGGACTAGAAAATTTTTTTGAAAGAAAATTGATTTTTTTGACATTTATGTCATTTTCACAATGGGTTCCTGTATATCTCAGCAAATTGAGCAAGAAACATCAAAAGAGATATCTCTAGTAGATATCTCTTATGATTTATCTTATGATAAAAAGGCAATAACATCACAAGTATGTTATTCTCTCAAACATAATCGTTTATGTATTATTGGCGAGACTTTTGACTTAATTGATGATTTTTGATTTCTTTTTTGAATATTTTATCCAGGGGGACTGGAAAACTAATTAATTTTTAGAGTATTAAAAAATAGGATTATATATATAATATATGATGGTTTTAACTGAGTATATCAAATCATATAGTTTTATAAAACAAATTCGAGTTTTTTTAAAGTATAAAAAAATTAAAACATTTCTGAAATATAAAAATTATTTTATTTTTTTGTGTTTTGTATATTTTTTATGGAGATTAAGAAATTTAACAAAAAGAAGATATCGTAATCTTATTCGTATTAATAAAGATAAAAGATATCTTGCTACATCATTTGGAAATGTTGCTTATATATCATATAGTCCAATTGGTATTAAACCAAAAGGATTAATAGTTTTAATACATGGATTTAGTGGATGTTCTGAAAATATGAGAAGACTTTATAAAGTTTTTGTTCGCAAAGGATATTGTGTCATATGTTTTGATTGTTATGGGCGTGGATGTTCTGATGCGACAGAGTATCCAAATTCTCCTGATATTTTTTGTTCGATGATATCACAGGGATTATTTGCTTTGCAAGTAAGAACAAAGGTTCATATAGTTGGTTATTCAATGGGTGCTATTTCTGCTGGTGAGTTTTGTAAAACTTTTCCTCATCTTACAAATACGCTTACACTTATTGCTCCTGCTGGAGTTTATACTAATATGAGTTTTGTTGTAAAACATTTAAGTTTTTTCCCACTTGGAGAAATTTTTGTTAATTTAATAGGATACTTTTTATTGAAAAAACATTATCGAGAAAGTAGTGGAAAAAATTATAATGGTAGTGTAGAAAATTTACGAAAATATCATTGTAATATAAAAGGATATTTTTCAAGTTTATTAAGTTCTGTTCGACATATGCCCTGGGATAATTATGATTATTCTACAATTAATGTTCCAAAACATGTAATTTATTCTGACGACGACGAAGTAGTTCAATTAAATAGTAATAATTTATCGCAACTTGGTAAAATTACTTTTGATAAAGTATCGGGAGCTTCGCATAGTAGATTAATATCAATAGATAGTGCAAATAAAGTTATAGATTTTATTGAAAATAGTTAAATTTCTAATTAAAATAGAAATAATATTTGATTATAATAAAGTAAATATTATGACATTTTCTCATTTATCTGAAAAATTGACAAAAGAATTATCTTCAAAAGTAAAAAAAGATGAAGGTATTTTCTTTACTCCTCAAAATATAGTAAAAAAGACAGTAAATGATGTTTTAAAATATGTCAAATTACATGAGTTAAAGGATGATGATATTTTAGAACCATCTTGTGGTTCTGGAGAATTTATTGATTATTTGGAAAAAAAAGTTAAAAATAAGACAATTGATTGTGTAGAATTTAACAAAACTATTTTTGACGAGGTTAGTGTTAAAAAATATGCTAAAAATTTAGTCAAATTTTATAATCAAAATTTTATAAAATATTATCCATCTAAAACATATGATTTAATTTTTGGCAATCCTCCCTATTTTGTAATTAAAAAGAAAGATATTTTGGATATAGATAAAGAATATATTACTGGGCGTCCTAATATTTTTGGTTTATTTATTATTCATAGTTTAAGACGTTTAAATAAAGATGGTATTTTAGCATTTGTTTTACCAAATTCATTTATGAATTGTTCTTATTATGAGAAAATTCGATGCTTAATTTGGGATAAATACCATCTTGTTAAAATAATTAATTTTGATAATATCAATAAATTTAAAGATACACAACAATCTACATCTACATTTATTATTCAAAATAAAATAATGGAAGATAAAACAAATGATTATATAATTGAGATTGGAGGTCGTAAAATTTTTACAGATAAAAAGAAAGAATTAGAAGAATTAATAGAAAATTCAACTACTTTAAAAAAATTAGGTTTTAAAGTGAAAAATGGAGATACTATATGGAATAAATTTAAAGATATATTAACTGATAATAACAAAGAAACAATTTTGGTATATAGTTCAAATATTAAAAATAATAAGTTCAAATTGATATCTTTTCCAAATAATGAAAAAAAGAAACAATATATCAAAAGAACTGGTTTAACGGGCCCTCGTATTATAATTCCCCGCGGATATGGAAATTCTCAATATGTATTTAATTATGCTTTATTAAATATAGATGGACAATATTTACTTGAAAATCATATTATAAGTATTTTTTATGAAGATGATAATCTCAGTAAAGATGAAATATTAAAAAAATTAAATAACATTATTAAAAGTTTCAAACAAAAAAAAACTTCTAAATTTGTTGATATTTTTTCTGGTACCAATTCGCTAAATACAACTGAGATACAAAATATGTTACCTATTTATGGGTTTTAGATTTAATTTTTATTGTTTTTTATAATAAATTCTATTAACTCTTGTTTTTTTAATTTACTCCACCTTTTCCATTCTTTATGTTTTCTACAAATATCTTTTAGTTGAGCAATAATTAATTTTTGTAAATCATCATTAGTATATGTTTCTTTTTCATTAGTAATGATTGGTTTGATTGTTTTAATTGATTCAAAATTATCTAATTCTTTTATTTGTTTCATTACAATTTCAACTAATTTTGGTGGAACTGCGTTTCCTATTTGAGTAACTTGTTGTAAATAACCACCCTTAAGATCATAATCACTTGGAAAATCTTGTATTTGTAATAATTCTGGTATTGTGAATGGTCTTAAGTAAATTCCTATTTTATTACAAATTGGAACATAAAGACGTGCCATTCTTCCATATGTACATAAAATTGTTTTTGTTGGCAATTCAATATCCACTATTTCACTAAATGTACCAGAAGATCTTGTTCTAAATGATAAACCATGCTTATCTTTTTTTTTAAAACATTTTTTTAACATTGTAGGTGGACTTTCTGTTGGTTCGCTTGTATCATTCATATCTTTAATTAATGTTTCTATTTCAGCACATAATGGATAAGTATAATTCAAAATTATTTTAATAATTTTACGATGTTTTGGCAACTTTTTTTTTAACTCTTTATTAGCAGCAAGTCTTTGATCTCTTAAATTTTCATAAGTATCATCTAATTCATCATGTTTTTGAATTAATAATGCTCTTTCAAGGGAAAATCCTACAATATCCTTTAAACCAACTTCTTTTGCTTTATGTTGCTCAAACCACGATGATGTAAAATCATGTTTTTTTAGACTTCCAACAAAAAAACATCTTTCTCTTTTTTGTGGAACTCCAAAATCACTTGCTTTAAGAACAAATGGTTCATACATATGATATCCTATTTTTTCAAATTCTTCACAAATAATATCTTTTACAAATTTACTTTTGTCTTCATTTTTTCTAGATAAAATTCCTTTCACATTTTCTCCAATAACCCATCTTGGTTTCATAACATCAGCTGCTCTTACAAAATCATAAAAAAGATTTCCCCTTGGGTCAGATAATGCCTCTTTTTTTCCTCCATGAGAAAATGTCTGACAATTGTGACAAACGATATTTTCTACGATATAACTATTATCATTTTCAACTTCAAAATTATAAACATTTATTGGTTTTGTTTCTTGTATCTCAATATTGAATATAGAAAACCAAGCATAATTATTTTCAATAAATGATGTATATTGACGTTTTGATTCGGGATAATACCTAATATGATAAGTATCTCTTTGATTTACAATTCTTCCTTCTATTGTACAAGTTGATGGTCTTTTAGATTTATTAATACTCGTAATAATTCCTAATTTAAGAAGTAATCTTTGTAATCCAAAAGCAAGATTATAAGATACAGTTAATATTTGATGACAATTATTTTTATGAATACATCCATCTGCTTTTATATAACCGTTTATAAATTCTTGAATTAAATGTTTTGGAGCATCTTGAACCCATTCTGGTATTAATTTTCCATGAGCATATTTTCCAAATTGTTTAAATATATTAAACCAAAAAAAATCAGCACAACCAAATTTTTTACATTTTCCAGTTGAACATTTTTTATCAGTTATTGGTAAAATATCTCTTATTCTATCCAGAACATATTCCTCATCATCATTATTTATAGAAAATCTTATTTTATTCATACATCGCCCATCTTTTTTTAGTGTTTCTTCTATCCAACCATCGCCTACGAAATATCCCATCATAAACCAATAATCTTTATTGTCAAGTGTAATTTTAATATCTTTTGTTGTAAATTTGTTTATTTTTTTCTCAAATGTTAATGTTGGGACAATTTCATTATTATTTATTGGCATACCCAATAAATGTTTTTCAGTTAAATCTTTTGCTTTTATCCATTTTGCTTTTTGATTCTTCATCTGAGATTTATATATTTTTCCATTTTTTCTTTTCCATATATCTCGTTCCCGAACATAAAATGGATGTTCTTCTGTACATATTACAGGTGAAGGATGATATTTTGCTTTGATATGATACAATTTTCCTTTATAAATTTTTCTTTGTAAGTTAGTAATTTTTTGAAATTTACCTGTATGTGTTAATAATAATTCATTACCTCTTACATTTTCGATATTTTTATATCCTTCATCTGTTAATACTTTTGTTCCTTTAATAAAACACGGAAAGCCCGCGAATAAAATACCAATCTTGTTTTTATATTCTTCAAATGTTTCGTTTTTTATTTGGCGAATATCTTTTCCAATCAATTTACATTTAGGATGGTTTGCCTTATGAGTTTCTATAAAAGTATCTATGTATTCGGAATAACCAATTACATTAACACCTGAATTTGTTAATCCAATTGTGTCACCCCCTGCGCCAGAAAATAAACTAATGCCATCAGTAAACATATTAATATATTATAAATATAATAGTTAAATTCATTTTTATTTTTGAATTTAAATTTATTATATAATTAAAAACGAATTTATATTGGTTTATTTAAATTAGAATTATGAGTCAAAATGTAATGAAAGAAGAGGAAGAAAAAACATATACTAATGATGATTTATGGGATAAACAAATTATTATGAAAAAAAAAATTAAAAGAATTATTAAGGATATAAAAAACGCCAAAACACAAAAACAAGTAATTACAAATTATGATAAATATTGTAAAATAATTTGTGATTATAAGGAAGAATTCTCAGTAAATGTTTTAACTTATAGTGAAGAAGATTCGTTTGAGGAAAAATTAAAATTACAAGATAGTGTGTTAGAATTACTTAGAGAAATTAGGAAGAATATACGAAAAGCAATAAAAAAAAACAAAGTAATTATAAGTTCTACTAAATCTAAAATTATTGAGAATCTTTATAAAGATGTTTATTTTGTATTTGGGAAAGATATTTATGAAAAACTGACTACATTGAATTACTGTAGAAAAATAAGTTGTGATGCTGATCATACTCATTCAAATGCGGATAAACATGAAACAAACGTTTTAAAATATTGTATTAATAATGGTTATACTGAATTAAAAAGAGATGGTCGTGACTGGTTAATATTAAAAGAAAATGGAAACAAAATACAATTAGATTATAAACATATTAGGGATGCTATTTCTGACAAAAAAACTTTAATACCTAATAAGTTTGTTAGTAGTAAAAACTCTAGTTGGAAAAAACCAACAAAAAAATTTTTAATCGAGATTGCTAAAAAAAAAAATTTATCGACGAATGGTTTAACTAATGAAGTATTAAAAAATTTAATAAATAAATATGGTGGCAATAATGGAGAGACAATATTATTAGAACCAAAAGACAGAAAATTTCCAAAAGGTAAATATATTATACATCAAATTAGAGGAAGTCATGACCATCCTGATATTGTACTATTAAATGTAAATGATAATTATATATCTATTCTACCAATAGAGTGTAAATCAGGAAAAGGTGGAATTATGTGGAATGATAATGTTCCATATAGTGATTATTATTTTTATCTATTTACTGATTCGGTATCTGGAAAAACATTAATTTTTCCAGGAGGACACGAAACAGTTATGCCCAAATCTGTAAAAATTTTGTATCAAATTTTTTACAGACCACTAATAAATAAACTTCGTTGTAATAAATCAATGTCAAATTTACCAGGTAATGATCAGTTCTGGGACATATATCCTCGTTTTAATTATCAAAATTCTAAGCCTTATAATTTTGCTAAAGTTGATGAGAAGACAAAAGAAATTTGGAAAGATGAGTGGTGTAGGCGATATAAATTATTTATAGAATTCACACCTTATATATCAACAGATATAGATATTTCCACTTTGAATGAAAAACAACTAAAAGAGGTATCAACAATATGGGGAGATATGATTAATGATAAAGAATCCGAAAAAGAAAAAGCTCTTTTAAAAAAAGAAAATACAGAAAAAGATAAACGAATTGCTGAACAAGATAATCTAATTGCTTATTTAAAAAAAGAAAATGCTGAAAATGCTGAAAAAGATGATATAATTGCTGAGTTAAAAAAACAATTATTGGCTCAAAAAAATACGGAATTAAATGAGATGACAAAACAATTTAGTAAATTGTCGCATTAATAGAGAATAAATCAGTCCCTTAAATATGAAAATAAAATATAAGTATTATACAATATAAATGACGCAGATTTGCCCTGTAAAATACTTACCTGGATTTTTAAATGGTAAAGAATGTTCTACAAAGATATTAATTTATTTATTTTTATTTTTTTTAATTACAATTCTTATACATTTTACAGTTATTTATGAAAAATTTAGTTATGATCAAAAATTTTATTATTTAATAATTATTCATCTATTTTTGTTATATTTAGCATATTTGAACGAAGAATATACTGTAATGTTATTAATGATATTAATACCAATACCAATACTGATATGTGCTTCAACACATGAATATCTTTACAAAAATTTTCCAAATAAATTTAAAAGATTAGCATCATTTGAGAAGAAAGAAGATTTTATGTTTCTTCCTAAATGGGCATTGATTTTTTATTCTAATTTTGTTTATATGGGAGTGTTTATGTATAAAGTTATTAAACTAATAGTTTAGTTTTTTATCAAGAAATTTATACCAAAGAAGAATTAGATATAGTAAAATTACTTATTTAATTCAGACTATATCTTCTGGGTCAATTACCGTAACAATTACTTTATCATCATTTTCATCATTTCCATTAGTTTCATCATCAATGTCATCTGAAACTGTAAGTATTACTTGCTCTTTCAGCTCACTTAATTCAATTTCTGGTTCTATAATATCATCCACTTCCTCATCACCAATAAATGTCATCTGAGTTCCCATATTTTTTTGTTCAATTTCAGTTGAATCTTCAAGAGCAGAATCATCATCATCATCTTCTTTATGATCTTTATCATTATTGACAGTTTCTAATAGAATATCTTCTTCATCATCTGATAATTTTTTGTATAATTCTTCTATTCTTTGTAAAAATATGTCAATTTTGTCTTTATGTGTGCTTTTTTTGATTTTGGTTGAACCATCTTTTCGTGTTGTTATAATTGAATTTCCATATCTACCAGTTAATGATATATATAACCAAAATTCTTGTTCAAGTTTAGATTGTATGGAACTATATAAAATAAATTTCTTATCTAATTTAAATAATTGTATCCAATTGGTTAATAATCCAATAGTTAATGACAATCCCCATGTTCCCCAATACATAGTTGTGTGAAATGTTGAATTATCGTTCGTAGCACCTTGAATGGATAATATTGATGGAATAATAATACTACCAGTTTGTTGGAAAAATTTCATAAAATTATATGTATAACATACAGTACATACTTGTGAATTAATACTTTTTATTAAATTAATAAAACGAGCAATAATTATTCTTTTTTTAAAAGTATCAATATTCATTTGACGAATTATTTCATAAATATGTTCATAATGTTCTGTATATAAACCATAAGTTTTACCACAAAAAAGAGAACTACATATATTTCTTTTTTTTACAACATATACATCTCGTAGATCTAAATTAGTTTCATCTTTATTTGGATATCGTAAATTGATTCTTTTTTCTTTATTACAACAACCTGTCATAATTTTAATATAAATATTAAAATAATCTTAATTCAAATTAGATTAAATTTTATCTAATTTAAATGAATATTGTTAATTATATGAACTAACTAATTTATTTTTTTTTTTGCTCTGCATATAATTTATTAATTTATTAATATATTTTATATAAAATTGATTTATTAATCTTAAAGTAAGATATATTTAATAATGATACCATTAAAGGAAGATAAACATTATGTAGAAAATGAAGATGATACGAAAGAATTTCTACAAGGAAGACCATCTTTATCATCAATTACATATAATCCAAATAGTCGTTATAGCGAGTCATTTGTTTGGGAAAAAATTAATATTATGATTGATTTTTATAAAAAAATTAATAAATTTAATACATTGCTTATACTATTAGTAGCAATTAGTTTTATACTAAATTGTATAACTATTCATTATATGGTTCTAATAAAAGGTTATGCTGATAAATATGTTCCTAAAATAAGTTCTGAAATTGATGAGGCTTATGTACGTTTTAATGAAGATAGTGACCAAATTAATTACGTGTCAAATATTATTCAGAGCGACGAATTTAAACAACGTTATAATAAAATAAGTGAATTTGTTGATATTATATCAATTGAGGATATAGAAAGAATTAATGAATTAATAGAAAATATTGATCCTGTAGAGGTTGGGGAATTAATTGACGCATTATGTAAGGAATATGATTGTAGTAAATAATTTATTGTTTATTTTTTTTATCTAAAACATGAATTAATCCTTTACGAAAATCTTGTGTAACAATCATATCAGATTCTGGGGTATATACTGAAAATAAAAGATTTAAACACTTTTCCATAGTTGGACCACATATTACTGCTGATTTTTTTATATATTGAGCTGTTAATTTTTTATATTTAGATAAAAATAAACCATGTTGTAAGATATATCTAGGTGGAAAACTTTCTACATCTCTTCCATCAATTAAAATATTAAAACATTCTCCTTTATCATATAAAGCTTTAAAATTTCTTAAATATTCATCAAATAATTCTTGACTATATGTACCACATTCTGTTGGAAATTTTATAATCACTGCTGGATTATATTTATCAATAAAGGTCGCAAACATCTATATTTAAATTATGATATTTTTTTTTTCAATTTGTAACCGATTTTATTAATAAAATAACGAAAATAATTATTTATGGACTGGCTAAAAATGAATAAATAAAATAAATTAAAATGTTTATTTGCGGTATAATTTTCTCCAAGCATTCGCCATTTCTGTAAAGGTTCAAGCCGAGCGGTTCTTCGAAATGATATAGATCCATCATAATCAGATTCTATATCTGTTTTAATCTTGACTTCAATTGTTCGAGCAAAGACTGTTCCACGCTTATCTTTGATTTGCGTAGCATTAATTTTAATGGATTTGATGATACCATGTCCTTTAATTCCTTCAGAAAATAGCACATTAAAATTTATAAAAGCATTGACATCGAATCTCTTTACTCG